>ERZ791840.1005-NODE-1005-length-15484-cov-25.975890_pt1 | contig 15484 bp, 14 predicted proteins | sample MGYA00510291_ERZ791840 | MGnify/ENA primary metagenome ERZ791840 (study PRJEB30046, sample SAMN00715256) | human gut metagenome | study: EMG produced TPA metagenomics assembly of the A metagenome-wide association study of gut microbiota in type 2... | reverse complement strand
AGACAGACAGACAGACAGACAGACAGACAGACAGACAGACAGACAGACAGACAGAACATAATTAGACTTGTTCAATATGTGTTCGGATATGCAAAATTAGAACTTGGAGAAGTATGTAGTTCGATTTCTTCAGGTAAATCAAAGGAAAGGTCAAAAACAGGAACATATCCTGTGTATGGTTCAACTGGAATTATCGCAAGAACCAATAGAGCTTCATATGACAAAACAAATATATTAATAGCTCGTGTTGGTGCTAACGCAGGTTATGTGCACCTTGCAAGTGGGAGTTATGATGTTTCAGATAACACCTTGATTGCGGATATCAAACCGGAAAATAATTTAAAATATATATTTTATATATTGCAAAATATAGGATTGAACAGATTTGCTAAAGGTGGTGGCCAGCCCTTAATAACAGCAGGACAAATAAAGCAAATTGAAATTAAAATTCCAGATCGAATCACACAAGATAAAGTTGTAAAAATTCTTGATGAATTTGAAATGATTTGCACAGATCTTAATGCTGGAATTCCTGCTGAGATTAATGCAAGGAATAAACAGTATGAATTTTATAGAGACAAATTAATGACATTTAAGGAGAAATAAAAGTGAAAACCATAGCATTACGCTTTGGAGAACATTTTGCACCAGAATGCGGTACTATAGAAGCCCATAGAGCTGTTATAGAACAATATGGGTATGTCTGGTATGGAAAATTAGGTGCACCAGTTTCTTCCAAAGTTATAAGTGAAATTTGTGATAATGAAAACCCTAAGATTCTTTTAATCAATAGTGGCAAGGCTGATAGATATTGGGCACATGTAGTCGAAATATCTAAAGATGCACCGGATGAAAAATATATTCCAGAATATTATCGTGGTAAAGCTTCTAACTTTAAAACCTGGTTTAAGATAACTGATTTTGAAGAAGCATCTAAAGATATTATGTCAAAATGCCGGGTGGCGTCATCAGGAGCTGTGTTAGGTGAGGTATCTAAGCATAGCATGAGCCCATATTTTATTATCGAAGTTGAATAAAGGAGAGGTGGTTACGGATGCCATATTTTAATGTGGTGGCAGAGACAAATGAAAATACAGTTGTCACTGAATATGAGCCTTTGAAGCATCGTTCTGATCAATATCAGAGTGAAGCTGATTTGGAAAAAGAGTTTATACGGATGTTATGTGAACAGGGATATGAGTACTTACCTATTCATACAGAGGAAGATTTGATTACAAATCTTCGTCAAAAATTAGAGAAACTGAATGCATATAAGTTTTCTGATACAGAGTGGGAGCGTTTTTTCAATGATTGTGTTGCAAATAAAAATGAAGGAATCGTTGAAAAGACTGCAAAGATCCAGGAGAATTATGTCCAGGTATTAAAGCGTGACGATAACATGTCAAAGAATATTTCTTTGATCGATAAGAAGAATATTCATAACAATCGTTTGCAGGTTATCAATCAATATGTAATCGGAAAGGCTGATGGAGCAAAATACGATAATCGATATGATGTTACGATTCTTGTCAATGGATTACCTTTGGTTCATGTTGAATTAAAAAGACGTGGAGTAGCAATAAAAGAAGCTTTCAATCAGATTAATAGATATCAGAGAGATTCCTTCTGGGCTGGAAGTGGTCTGTTTGAGTATGTTCAAATATTTGTTATCTCAAATGGTACAAATACAAAGTATTACTCTAACAGTACTAGATTTAACGCAATTAAAGACGCAAATGCTACGAATACGAAGAAAGGAAAGACCAGTAACAGTTTTGAATTTACATCATATTGGTCGGATGCAAGTAATAGGATTATTGCGGATTTAGTGGATTTCACAAAGACGTTTTTTGCTAAGCATTCTATTCTAAACATCCTTACAAAATATTGCATTTTCACATCAGAGAATATGCTGATGGTTATGAGACCATACCAGATAACTGCGACTGAGAGAATTCTCAACCGGATTGAAATTGCGCACAATTATAAAAAATATGGAGATATTGCAGCCGGTGGATATATTTGGCATACCACAGGATCTGGAAAGACTCTTACATCGTTTAAAACTGCAAGATTAGCATCAGATCTTCCTTATATTGATAAGGTTCTTTTCGTTGTTGACCGTAAGGACTTGGATTATCAAACAATGAAGGAATATGATCGCTTTGAAAAAGGTGCTGCCAATAGTAACTCATCTACAAAAATTTTGGAGAAGCAGTTAAGAGATTCCAAGTCAAAGATTATAATTACGACAATTCAAAAGATGTCATCCTTTATTAAAAAGTTTAAGGAACATCCGGTGTATAACAAACAGGTTGTAATCATTTTTGACGAGTGCCATAGAAGCCAATTTGGTGACATGCATGCAGCCATTGTTAATAGCTTCAAAAAATACTATATGTTTGGTTTTACTGGAACACCAATATTCCCATCAAATACTGGATCAATCCGTAATCCAAAGTTTACAACAACGGAGCAGACCTTCGGAGATAAGTTACATACATATACAATTGTCAATGCTATTAATGACAAGAATGTACTTCCATTCAAGGTTGAATATCATAAGACGATGGAAATGGAACCAGATATCGATGATGAGCAAGTTCTTGATATAGACCGTAAAAAAGCATTCGAGGACCCTAAGAGAATACACTTAGTTGCTCAGTATATCTTGGATCATTTTGATCAGAAGACATATCGAGGAGATAAAACATATATTTTCAATTCGCTGACTAATATTGAGGAAGTTGCATCTGCAGATAGAGGAAAAGTTGAGGAAATAAAACAGAAACAGAGACTGAGCGGATTTAATTCTATTTTCGCAGTATCATCTGTTCCGATGGCCAAGGCGTATTATGATGAGTTCCGAAATATTATAATGAACGATCTTACTAAGAATTTGAAGATTGCTGTAATTTATAGCTATGGCGCAAATGAAGAAGTAGTAGATGGAATCCTCGATGAAGAAAATCCTGAAGATACATCTGCTTTGGATCAGAATTCAAGAGATTTCTTGGAGGCAGCAATCCAAGATTATAATTTGATGTTCCATACAAATTATAGTACAGACAGTGATAAGTTCCAGAATTACTATAAGGATGTCTCTTTAAGAATGAAGAATAAAGAGCTGGATATGCTCATTGTTGTAAATATGTTCTTAACAGGATTTGATGCGACTACTCTTAATACCTTATGGGTGGATAAAAACTTAAAAATGCATGGATTGATTCAGGCATTTAGTAGAACAAATCGTATTCTGAATAGTATAAAAACATTTGGAAATATTGTTTGCTTTAGAAATTTGCAGAAGCGAGTAGATGCGGCTATTTCTCAATTTGGTGATGAGAATGCTAGTGGTATAGTCTTGATGCAAAGCTTCAAAGACTACTACTACGGCTATGAATCTGTAGATGGAAAAACAATGCCAGGTTATATTGACATGATAGAGGATCTAATTAATAAGTTCCCGGTTACGGACTCACAGATAATGGGAGAGGAAAAACAAAAAGAGTTTATCTCGCTCTTTGGAGCTATTCTTAGAATGAGAAATCTTCTCGTTGCATTTGATGAGTTCAAGGATAAGGAACTTATTAGTGAGCGAGATCTTCAGGATTATCTTGGAAAGTATCAGGATTTACGCGATGAATGGAAGCGTAAGCGTGAAAACGGTGAGAGTACAGATATCGTTGATGATATTGTATTTGAAGTGGAACTTATTAAGCAGATTGAAATCAATATTGATTATATTCTGATGCTTGTTAACAAGTATCATGATACGCATTGTGAAGATAAGGAAATCTTGATAACAATTCGTAAAGCAGTTGATTCAAGCCCAGAACTCAGGAGCAAAAAAGTGCTTATCGAAAACTTTATTAATGGTGTTAACGAAATTGATGATGTTATGAATGAGTGGCACGATTATGTGGTTGAGATGCGAGAACATGATTTGCAAATTATTATAGAAGAAGAGCACCTTAAACCTGTTGAAACAAGAAAATTCCTAGAAAATGCCTTCCAGGAAGGAGAGGTAAAAACTGTAGGTACGGATATTGATAAAATCCTCCCTCCAGTAAGTCGTTTTGGTGGCGGAAACAGAGCTGTTAAGAAAAAGACAGTTATCGATCGCTTAATGGCATACTTTGAGAAGTTTTATGGTATTGGTGGAAATGGCGGTTTCATTGATAAAACTGAAGAGGAGTAGCATTATTTTCTGTGAAATTATATTTTTGCATCCAAAAAAGCCTAGCACAACGTGCTAGGCTTTTTATCGAAAGTAATGCCACCATTACTTAGTGCTCTTAAGAGCGTTCCATTTGTTGATTGTATTTTACTAGTAATCAATGAAAATGTCAAAGAAATTATAAAAAATATTTTGTTTTAAATAAAGCTGAATTCCATTTTTTATAATCTCCACAACCCATTCGTGCTAGTAGTTTAGTATATGTTGTTTTACCTTTTTTGATACCCATATTAGTATACATTTTAAATTTTAGTGTTTTTAGAGGTTTTCTTAATGCAGTTACATCCGTGAAAAAACTTAGTATTTTAATGGAATCATATAATTTCAATACAGAATCTGCATTTTTAGGTGTTAATGAAAACGAAGTGATTAATAATGTATTAATTCGGTATCTTTTTTCTGTTCGAAATCTATTAAGTAATGTTGTATGAGCGCAGTTGTTTCTGAGACATAATAAAATATCAATCATATTGAGAAAAGGTGCACGTTTTGATAATGGCAAATTAAAATCGTTTAAAACATCTTTAAGGACATCATCTTGAAGATAGTGTAATAATCTTAATATTTCGCCAAATGTAAGGGTTTCTATTGCAACCCAAAATGGTACAGCAATGTTTGGGTTATAGGTACCGGTACTATCACGGTAAACAGCGACCCCTGAAGGGGCAACATAAGCACTGTCCAAATAGAACGAAATGTCTATATGGTCATTTCTATCCACTAGATTGGATAGGAAAAAAGGCTTAAATAAGCAAAATTTATCAAATTCATAATATATCTTTTGATTTTGATAACCCCAAAATGGATATGCGTTAGAGTAACGGCAATATGTTGGTGTACCAGGTACGTTGTTTGCAGGATCCATAAAATGCATTTTGTTTGTGTATTGCATTGTGTCTGTTAGCGAAACACAATGGCGTTTGCAAAAATTATATGCTATGGAAGCTTTTAATTTCTCTTCAACTGAATCCAAACAATTTGATAAAATCGATCGAATTTCTTTGTCAAATTGATATAGATTAATAAAATCAGTTAATTTTACCTTGTCATATAATTTAGGGGAGGATGATTCTAGGAAAATAGTTTCTAATCCATTGAACAAGTTAAAATAATTATGAGAAATTAAAATTTCATCTAGTTCATTTTCGGAGAATATAAGGTTTCTGCTATGTAATTTGTTTTTTAGTGAATTACGTGTTTCAAATGTTTTAATTCCCATAGTGTAATATTCCTTGTGAGTATATATGAAAAATTGAAATATAAGTCATGAATTATTTAACAATGTAAGTTCTATACTTTTAAATAGGAACTCACATATGAACTCCGTATGCTGTGGATTTAACAAGCATTCACAGCATACAATTATCAATATACCTTAGATACGTGTAAGTGTCAAATATCAAATCAAGAGACTTGACAAAAATGTAGTATCATATGGAAAGATTTCTAAGTTATTTTTATTGGTTTCTAAATGAGATGACTATGAGAAAATGAAACGTAATACACTTGTATGGGGGAAAAAATAAGTCAATAACAAAAACTAGTATTAAAAATGGTTGGAACAAGCATTAAAATGAAATTAGTATAGGAAAAAATGATACGACATGACATAATCAGATTGACTAAAGAAACACAAATATTTATAATATAGACAAAACGAGAATGGCATAAATGGAGGACAGGGTAATGGAAAAATTGGTAACACTTGAAGAAGCATTAAAAAGAATTGAGGATTTAGAAAAAGAAAATGCAGAACTTCGGGAGGAATTGGAGTATTACAGAAATCGTAAATTAAGTGGACGGCAGAAACATAATGCCAAGTGGATGGCAATTTATAATGATTTTGTTGCTGGGTATGAGAGTGGCATGACAATGGTAGAAATTGCGAAGCGCAACAATGTTAGTGAGCGGACAATTTATAGGTATAAAGCGTATTATGACAAGGTGAAGAAAATAGAGGATAATCAGTAGACCATTATCATAGCACTATTAAAATAATTGTATGAATTTTGCGGTGGATTTTTTGTAACGCAAATATGAAACAAAAATATTTGCGGTCAAATTTTTTGACCGCAAAATCAGGAAGGAAATTTATGCCAGAAGAGAAGAAAGAAGAAATTGGGGTAATTGAAATTACAGAAGAATACATGAAGGCTCGGCTTTATGAATTTAGAGGGAAAAAGTCATGCTAGATTCAGACTTGGCAGAAATTTATGGGTATGAGACCCCCAATTTTAAAAGGCAGGTTAAGAATAACATTACCAAGTTTGAAGTTGATGATTTTATGTTTGAGTTGAATGATGAAGAAGTGGAAAATCTTTCAAGGTGCAAAAATTTTACCTTGAATATGGGAAGAGGTTCAAATATAAAATACAAACCTATGTGTTTACAGAGCAGGGAGTATATATGCTTATGACAGTTTTGCGCGGCGAGCTTGCAATTAAACAAAGCCGTGCACTTGTGAAAACTTTTAAGAAAATGAAAGATTACATATTAGAAAATCGTGATTTAATAGGTCAGCGGGAAATACTTCAGTTAATCATGGAGACGGCTAACAATAGAATAGAAATTAGCAAAATCAATTCAGATATGATATCGTTGGAAAAACAGATTTCAAATGTTGCTGCTGATGAAAGGGTTTTCTTATGTGGTGCTTCATCAAAGGATGCAGGGGCAAGAATAACAAGTATTGTTGAGGATTATGGAGTATCTAAATATGCTCCTATGATTGCAATGCTGTTGAAAAATCCAGCTTTGGTTTTACCACAGTAGAGAGTGTGGCAGAATTATTGAAGAAGAAAACAAGATGTTACAGATATTCATTACGATAAAAAATATAAGATTTACAGAGACGATTGGATGTTTAATATGATAGAATAAATGAAATGGAAGAAACAATGACAGAACTGAAGTCTAAGATTTATGAGCTTAAGAAAAATCAGATTGAGGCAGACATTTATTGAATGCATTGATATATTACTAGAAATCCTGAAAGTTGGAAATATATTTAACTTTATGTAAATGTGAAAATCTGAAATTATTGATTATCAAAGGTCATATAGACGGAGTACTGAATTAGCAGTAACATTAGTAACTGATTTGAAATCATACAATAAAAAGGGGGAAAATATTTGAAAAAGAAAAAAGATGAAGTAACAATCCGTTCTAGCACAGCAGAATATCTGACATATGTTGCTTCTGTTGGTGAACAGCAGGATAGTGTTGAAATGCGCTACGAGGATGAGAATATATGGCTGACACAGAAGATGATGGCTACATTGTACGATATAGGAACAAATACAATCAATTATCATATTAAAAAGATATTCGAGGATAGTGAACTACAGGAGGATTCAGTTATTCGAAAATTTCGAATAACTGCTCCTGACGGAAAAAGCTACAATACAAATTACTATTCCTTGGAGATGATTATTGCTGTAGGTTTTAAGGTCAATTCAGAGCGTGCGGTACAGTTCCGTAAATGGGTGAATCAGATTGCAAAAGATTACACCATCAAAGGCTGGGCTATGGATGATGAAAGGTTAAAAAGAGGAACTTATTTGACAGAAAAGTACTTTGACGAGCAGTTAGAGCGCATTCGCGAAATAAGAGCAAGTGAAAGAAAGTTTTATCAGAAAATTACAGACCTTTATGCTACTGCAATAGATTATGATAAAAATTCAGCTACAACAAAAAGATTTTATGCTACTGTTCAGAATAAGATGCATTTTGCGGTTCATGGACATACGGCATCAGAGCTGATTGTAGAAAGAGCAGACCATACCAAAGAACATATGGGATTAACAACATGGGCAGATGCTCCAGATGGCAAGATTAAGAAAAGTGATGTTACAATTGCTAAAAACTATTTAAGTCAGGATGAAATGAAACAATTAAATCGTATGGTTACTGCGTATTTAGATTTCGCTGAAAATATGACACTGAGGCATATCCCATTGACTATGGAGGATTGGGAGAAACGTCTTAATAGTTTTATTGAAATGTTTGATTATGGGATTTTGCAGGATGCAGGCAAGGTGTCTGCTGAGATTGCAAAGCTTCATGCTGAAACTGAATTTGAGAAATATCGTGTCATTCAGGATAGACTGTTTATGTCCGATTTCGATAAATATATGTTGGAATTAGAGAAAAGTACTAAGAGTGAATAAGCGATACTTTACATATAATTATAGAATAGGAGAATTTGATTATATAATCAAGAAATAGTAATGTATACATATTTTTTATCAGATTATATATCTGCTATGTCAAGTGTGGATATAAGAAAATTAAAAAAAATTACGAAAGTTGAACTTGCTCAATTAATAAGCCTGCTAATATCAATGTTTTTAGTTATTGTAACAATGATATTATACCAATTAAAAAGAACACAATTTTATCTTATTATTAATATAGTTTTTGTTTTAGTTTTATATGTAATTGAGGCATTTATTTATATCTTAAATAATAAAAGATGGAAGGAAAATAATAAAGACAATAAGCAGAAACAAATAAATGATTATATTGAAAGACTAAAATCCTTACAAATGTATAGCGAAAAAGATATATTATGGTTAATTGAACAAAGTAAAAAGTATTGTCAAGAAGAAAGTCATAGATTCAGTGTAGGAAATATAATTTCTTCTACCATTATTCCAATAATTATTAGTTATATATCATTAATTACGCAAAAAACAAATTTTATTACAGCTACATATATAATGTTATTATTAGTGGTTACTATTTCGATTTTTTTAGTTATATATTGGTTTATTTATCCTAAGATTTATAAAATTTTTAATAGGCGAAAATTTATTGCTAGAGATTATGAAAATGACTTGAGTTATATATTATTGAAAATGAATAGGGATAATGAGAAATAGTATTACCCCTCACAATTTCCGCACCTTCCCACCCTCAAACGAACTATATCCAGTCGGGTTCTTGCGGAATTCAGATGGTGATATACCTAAGCATTTGGTGAACTGGCGGTTAAAGTACGAGCCGTATTTGAAGCCGCACTGATTGGAGATTTCTTCGATTTTAAGGTTGGTATTGGATAGCAGCTCCTGCGCAATCTTTAAGCGGTAGTGCAGCAGATATTCTATGCAGGTGCAGTTTAGCTGCTGTTTAAAGCGCTGGTTCAATGTGGTGCGGTTAAGGTGAACGAGTTCGCACAGGGAAATTAAGGTAATATCATTCTGGTAATTGGCATGAATATAGTCTGTACATATTGTTACGGGGTTAGTATTATCAGACAATTCGTAGAATTTTAATTTGCGCTGGTCGACATAGATATCATATATGCAGTTTATCGTCTGACGCAGCATTCTCCTTATGCGGCAGGTCCAGTAATCGTCACTCTGCGCATAGGTTTCAGCACCAATCATCAGCATTAATTCATTAATGTGAATATACTGCTGTGGTGTTAAATGAAATATTCCCTGAAAATTTCCAGAATGTCTGGTAAACATGTAAAGCATATTTCTTTCATAAACATATTTCTCATCAATACTGATGTCGTCATCAAGATTTTCAAATCTAAGGCATGCTTTAATATACCAGGGATCAAAATGAAACGCCTTGGCGCTTAAATGTGTCTTTTCTATACATTGAAACTTATCATATTGTGAAATGCAAAGCACAGCAGGAGCATTCACAGTCTGAAAATGTTCATTTATCTTGATAGTTGTACTGCCACACGAAATCATAATGATAGTACATCTCTTTTCTACAGGAAGCTTATCTAATGTATTATAGAAATCAAATTCAATTGGAATCTCTCTCTTTTTATGTCTGTCCGTCTGTGGCATGTTATCCCTCATTTCTGTAAATGTTTTAATAATTAATTATACACTATATGCAAATATGGATTGCAAATAGTATAAAAATCTGCTGTATAAATGCCATTGTTAGCACATTTTACACAAGTTATACTTGCATATAGTATATATAAAGGAGTGGAAAATGTCTATATGGGAAAATTATTAAAGTACAGCAAAAAGTATTGGATACAGATTACACTTGCCGCAGTATCAAGTGTGACGGCGTCTGTGTCTACGGTAATGATTATTGATATTTTAAAGCAGATAATAGACCAGATTGCCGGTGGTACGCTTAAGCAGACGATTCATTTTATTGTAATTAAAATGCTGATTGTAATATGCACAGGAATTGTGTCTAATTATATGGTTGTTGCGATGACTGGCTTTGTTGGAGCAGGTTTGCTGCAGGATCTTAGAAATGATGCGGTAAATGCGCTGATGAAGGCATCACCTGAATACATCAATAAATGTAATTATGGTGACATGATGGAGCGCATTACTGAGGATATTGAGGGATTGGCAGGGTTCATGTCGGGATATTTCAAGGATTGTTTATATGTGCCGGTTATTACGATTGTATATTCAGTATATTTATTTTTAATGAATCCGCCATTGGCGGCAATATGTCTGATGCCACTTGCAATTATAGTTCCAATCAATATAAAGCTTTTAAAACCAATAAAATTGCGCCAGCACCAGTATGCAAGGGAGCTGGGGCAGACTAACAATAATATAGAAGAAGCATTTGCAGGGGTAGAAGTTATCAAATCATACAATCTTCAGAAATGTATGATGAACCGGTATGAAAACGCACTTTATAAAACATTTGTGACATCTGATAAAACTGATCTGGCACAGTATAATCTTGAACCGCTTTCAAGGGCAATTCAGGAGATTCCGTTGGCACTTGCAATATGTGTCGGAGGTGTATTTGTATTCAGAAATGTAATTACAATTGGCGTGTTAATCGCTTATATGAGCATAATTAAGAAACTAATTGACCCATTGTCATACACATATCAGTTGGTTGTGCGTTTTCAGACAGCACTTGTGTCAGTTTCGAGAGTGTTTGAAATAATTGAAATCCAGCCTGAAAAGACTGATTATGAGGGAAAATGTGTTGAAAAAGAAGGCAATTTGCTAATCAGCTTTGAAAATGTGTCATTTGCATATGAAGATGAAAATGTTTTACATAATGTAAGTTTTAGAGTGAAGCCTAATGAAAGAATTGCGTTTGTGGGAGAAAGCGGGAGTGGAAAAAGTACTATTTTAAAGCTGATTTCAAGACAGTTTGCTACAGACAAGATTGCACTGGTTTCACAGGAGACTACACTTTTTCCGCTGTCTGTTGCAGATAATGTAAGAGTTGGAAATCCGCAGGCTTCGCATGATGATATTGTAAGAGCTTTGGGTATGGCAGGCTGTGAAACATTTATAAAACAACTTCCTGAAGGGATTGAAACTGTCTTGACGGAGAACGGGGGAAATCTTTCAGGTGGTCAGAGACAGAGAATTTCAATCGCACGCGCAATAGTGAAAGACGCAGAGCTTCTTCTGTTTGATGAACCGACATCAGCATTGGATTACCAGACTGAAATTAATATCTGTAAAACAATTGATGAAATTTCCAAAGACCGTACCGTAATTACGGTTGCACACAGATTAAATACAATCCGAGATTATGACAGAATCTATGTGCTGGACAGGGGAGAAATTGTGGAACAGGGGACACATTCTGAACTGATGTCCATGCATGGAAGATATGCGCATATGTATGACGAATTTATTAACAAGGAAATGAGGGACAGAGTATGAAAGATACCAGAAGATTCTTGCAATATATTGGAAAATACAGATTCTACTACTGGCTGATTCTGATTATCACATTAATTACCGAGTCAGCTTTGCAGGTTCTGTATTCTTATGTCACCAAACAGACGATTAATGCGATTGAATTTCAGGATATGCATATGTTTAGGACAGCAGTAATTGTTTGTATAATTATTGTCATATGTAAATGTCTTTTTCCATATCTGCGGTATTTTCATATTCATCTTGTAAGAAGAATGGTTTATGAGCTGAAGTTAAGACTATTTGCGAAGCTGCTGGATATGAACATGAAATTTTATGATGATACACACAGTGCGGAAGCGATGAGAACTCTTAATATGGACGCTGATTCTTTAAAAACTGCATGGTTTTCACATGTATACTGGGTTTCAGGAAAGCTTGTGCTTGTTATTTCGTCAGTTGTTACAATGTTTTTTTACAGTCCGATTCTGACATTCATTGCGCTGATAATCAGTGTGCTTACTGCATTTGTGTCCATCAGGATAAACAATTCTATTAAGAAGCATGCGAAAAATGTACAGAATAAATCTGCCAGACTGGCAACATTATTCAGTGATATTATATCAGGTTTTGTTACATTAAAAATGAATTCAGGAGCTTCAATTGTGTTGAAACATTTTTACAAAGAAAATGGAGAATCAGCACAGGCAGAAAGGTCGAGGGTAAGGATGGAAGCGTCACTTGAGATGGCAGCATTTTTATTGGGGATTATTGGAAGCTTTGGCACAATTATTGTGGGCGCACTGCTTGTAGCAGATGGAAAGCTGAATTTCGGAATAGTTATGGCTGTAGTCACATTGCAGATGAGTATGAGTTCAGCTATGCAGCGGTTTGGAAGTTCATTGGCGGTATTTACCACATCGGTTGTGCGTGCAGGGCATGTGTTTGATTTCCTTGAGTTGGAGCAGGAAGAATGTGTGGGTTGGAATACGCAGACACAGGTTGGTACGGAGGATTTGCATGATAAATGTGATGTGGTTATAGAGTTTTATAAATTGCATTTTTCGTATAATGAAAACACGCAGCTTTATTATGAGGGACTCAAGGTTAAGAATGGTGAAAAAATTATGCTGGCAGGAGAATCAGGCTGTGGTAAAAGCACATTTTTAAAACTATTACAGAGGTTCTATCCTGTTGAAAGCGGCAGTGTCAGATTATATGGCAGGGAGTTGAATGAGTATTCTTTAATGCAGTTGAGGAATATGATTACTTATGTACCGCAGGAAAGTTATCTGTTTGAGGGTACGATTCGGGAGAATATTGAATATGGGTGGAATAAAGCAGGCAGTCCGGATATGGATATGATTGTCAGAGCGGCAAAACAGGCATATGCAGATGAATTTATCAGTGAACTACCTGATGGATATGACACAAGGCTGACCGCCGGTGGAATGAATCTGTCAGGTGGTCAGCGCCAGCGGATAGCGATTGCGAGGGCAATGCTTAAGGATTCACCTGTTATTCTGATGGACGAGCCATCTTCAGCGCTTGATACGCACAGTGAAAATGTATTTCTTGAGGTACTGGATTCTTTGATGAAGGATAAAACGGTTATTATGGTGTCACATAGAATGACCGGAGTTGAGAGGTTTGACAGGGGGGTGAGGCTGTAGATATCTTTAAGATTGAAAGAAAAATTTACATGGTTTATAAAAATGCCTCATACCGGCAATGACTAGGGAAGGAAAATTCAAGGATGCCATTCAAGACAGAATCGGGGCAACAGTTGATACTTCTGATCTGGAAAAGCAGTTATCTGTATTAAACGCAAATCTCCATCAGGCAGAGATAATTAAAACACGTCTTGAACAGCAGATGGATAATCTGGACGTTACAGATATTCATTACGATAAAAAAATTTCAGATTTACAGAGACGATTAGATACCCAATATGATAAAATAGATGAAGTGGAAGAGGCAATCGCAGATTTGAAGTCTCAGGTATATGAACTTAAGAAAAATCAGATTGATGCGGACAGCATATACGGCTTTTTGAACGCATTTAATGAATTATATGCAGAATGTACGGATGCTGAAAAGAAACAGTTTATGCAGGCATTTATTGAGCGTATTGATATATTTCCAGAAAGACGAGAAGATGGTAATTGGATTAGGAATATCAAGTTTCAATTTCCAGTACCGATTCTTAGAGATGGCAAGGAAGTAGTTCGAGTTGATGGTATTTCTTTGGATAAAGAGCAGTCTGATGAGCATACTGTTACCTTGGAAAAGTTTCCGACACTTGAGACAGTTGTTCTTTTGTCCCAACTGAAATAAAAGCCGGATGATTATATTAATGTCACAATTGAACTTGATGATGTGGATATAACATCTGCAGAGACTAAGGCAACATATGATGAGATAAAGAGAGCGCAATTGTGGAGGCATTGAAGCATTTTAAGATGAATAGTTAATAAAGAGAGGTGCATATGCTATGCCAGGTATACTCGTGGTTGAAGATGATGAAAATTTAAATCGTGGAATTACATTTTCACTGAAAAAATCCGGATATGAGGTTTTTTCAGCAGAATCAGTGAAAAAAGCGAAAAGAATTGCAAGTGATAATAATGTGGATGTTACCATTTGTGATGTGAATCTTCCGGATGGGAATGGACTGGAATTTGTAAGGTGGATGAGATGCAATTATAATACATACATTATTTGTCTTACAGCACTAGATCAGGAGATGGATCAGGTCATGGGATATGAAGCAGGGGCAGATGATTATATTACAAAGCCGTTTAGTCTTTCGGTACTTCTTTTGAAAATAGAAGCACATTTCCGCCGCAGACAGGAGAAAACGGAAGCCGGAAAGATGATTTCGGGAGATATCGTATTTATCGCAGGAGAAATGAAAGTCCTGATAAAGAGTCGTGAAATCAGTCTGACAAAAACGGAGTTGAAAATGCTGACTTTTTTTCTTCAGAATCCGAAACAGATTCTTTCAAAAACACAAATATTGGAAAATGTGTTTGATCTGGAAGGGGATTTTGTGGATGAAAATACAATCGCTGTCAATATCAGAAGACTCCGTGAGAAAATCGAAGACAATCCGGCTGCACCGGTCTATATAAAGAATATCAGAGGTCTTGGGTATATATGGAATCAGGAGGTAAGGCAGTGACAAAGAGATATCGCAAGAAGATCACAGCAGTGCTCTCCTTGGTATTACCTGTCATATTATTGTTTGCAATATTAAATTGCTTTACCACGTATGTGTTTTATGAAGATTATAAATATAAAATGAATCTTATGACAGAGATTGCTGCAAAGGAAGAATTTTCCGGGCTGGATGCTGTTTCGGAATTGCTTAAGGATAAGGATATTGAAACCAACGAACAGGGAAGGCGATTATTGGAGCAATATGGATACTGGGGAAATAAATGGAATGTGTTTTATTCGCAATTCCGGCATCAGGTTATGGTGACCGGTGCTGTAAGCACTGTGATATGCGTGCTTCTTTTGACTTTTTTACTTTATTGGAAGAAAAAAGAAGATGCGTGTCATCAGAAAATTTTAGACCAGTTGGAAGAAATTCTGATCAGATTCCGTGAAAATAAATTTGATG
>ERZ791840.1003-NODE-1003-length-15510-cov-3.416111_pt1 | contig 15510 bp, 10 predicted proteins | sample MGYA00510291_ERZ791840 | MGnify/ENA primary metagenome ERZ791840 (study PRJEB30046, sample SAMN00715256) | human gut metagenome | study: EMG produced TPA metagenomics assembly of the A metagenome-wide association study of gut microbiota in type 2... | reverse complement strand
CCTTGTCTTTCGTACTCTGCTGAACTGTCTTAAATGCATTATTTACGAGGATTGCTATAGACGGTCGTAAATTGCAGGCAAGATATGGAACATAAAAAAGTATCTGATAAGGGGGTATTAGATCATGTCTGCTTATCAGATACTTTGTTTATGCTTCTGGCTGTGTTCGTGTCATCAGTTGATTAGTTTGATATTTACGATTAATTCTCGAAAAATGTGACAGTAAAACCATCAGTTCCTATAGTTACGTCAGAAATAGTATCATTATCCCAGAGAGCATCCGTAATGACAGACTTTAAGGCTTCGTCCAGAATAAGATTAAATTCTTCTTCGATAAGTGAGAATGGAACCAATTTCTGGACTTCTGCACATTCCAGAATAAAATTAAGTATTTTTTCTTCCATGATAAATCCTCCTCGTAAAATTCCATACAGCATATATTACAATAGACAAAGTAATCTGTCCACCTTAGATTTTATTTTTGATAATTCATTATGGTACGATACAGGTGGCGGTATATGACAACCGATTAGAAATTACTTCTTCAGGAAAGCTGCCAATGTGACAAACATTCATATCGGATGTACCTTGATGGTGGAGATATATAGCTAATTATTCAGAACTTTCATAGACAAAACGGATTCTATCGTATATACTTTGAGTAGAAACGAAAAAAGAAAAGTAACTGTTCATGATAGTTTGGAGTATCTGCGTAATGAACAGCTACGGGAAAAAGAGGAATAGTTATGTTATTGGTAAAGAATGCAGAGGTTTACGCACCGGAATATCTCGGAAAAAAAGATCTTTTGATTTGCGGAGGAAAGATTGAATGTATACAGGATTCCATCGGAGAACTGCCTGTGGAATGTGAGATACTGGATGCAGAAGGAAAAATTCTTACACCCGGATTTTTAGATCAGCATGTACATATTACCGGGGGCGGCGGAGAGGGAAGTTTTCATACGCGGACACCGGAATTACAGATGTCGGAGCTGGTAGAGAACGGTATCACAACAGTGGTGGGACTTCTGGGTACGGATGGTATCACCAGGAGTGTGGACAATCTTTATGCGAAGACCCGGGTACTCTGTGAGGAGGGCGTGAGTGCTTATATGCTCACAGGTGCTTACGGATATCCCAGCCCGACTATCACAGGTGAAACAGACAGGGACATCGTATTCGTGAATGAGATTTTGGGTGTGAAACTGGCGATATCTGATCACCGGGCACCTAATGTGACTGGTGATCAGTTGGTTCAGATTGCAAGTAAAGCTCGTGTGGCGGGAATGCTCAGTGGAAAGCCAGGCATTGTGGTGCTTCACATGGGAGATGACAAAGATGGTCTTGCGCCGGTATTCCGGGCATTGGAGGTGAGTTCTGTTCCTGTACGGATTTTCCGTCCCACTCATGTCAACCGGAATGAAAAGTTGCTAGAAGAGGGCTACGAATTTCTGAAGCGGGGAGGTTATATTGATCTGACCTGCGGTATGCACACTTCACCGGGAGAATGTGTTCTGGAGGCTAAAAAGCGGGGACTGCCCACAGAGCATATCACAATGAGCTCTGACGGACACGGAAGCTGGTCTAATTATGCTGAGGACGGCAGCCTTCTGGAGATAGGTGTATCTGGTGTGGATGCGCTTTATAAAGAGTTGAAATATATGGTGCAGGCCCTTGGAATGAATCTGGAGGAAGCATTGCCTTATATGACCTGTCAGGTGGCGGAGAGCCTGGATTTACAGGGAATCAAGGGAATTGTGGCAGAAGGGGCCGATGCAGATATGTTGTTGTTTGATCAGAACCTGACGCTGGATACCTATGTGGCAAGGGGAGAGATCTTTATGAAGCATGGAGAGGTACTCCGAAAAGGAACTTACGAGAAATAAAAGATAAAAAGAGGTAACTGGTCAGAAATCGAACTGCTATGAAAAGAGAATAAAAACGAAACCGGATATATGGTTTCCTGCGGGAAAACTGTATATCCGGTTTTTTTGTCTGGAAATCAGGATGGCAAGGTATCAATAAAGATCTGACGTTCTGCTGGCGATATACTGTCGATGACGAGACAGGAAGCCAGAATATTGAGCATGGCCATGGGCACGGTCATGGAGTTGTAAAACAGCTTCGTAGAGGTGGGGCAAAGCAGCAAAAGTGTGCTGTGTGCTGCCGCCGGAGAAGTATCACTGTCGGTGATGGTCAGAATCGGTACACCTGATTTTGCCGCTTTTTTAGCAATATTTCCAATAGGAAAATAATAACGGGGGAAAGAGAAAAAGATTACCAGATCACCATCCGTCAGCTGTTGGATAGTCTTCTGGGTCAATTCCAGATCTGATAAATCAATCAACACAGCATTAAGGTACAGGATTTCCAGACGACCCTGCAGAAATTTACCGGGTACCAGGGAAATATCATGGGCAAAAATGTAGATATGGCTGCTTTTTCGGATTTCATCAGAAGCCTTTATCACAGATTCCAGATTGATGTTAGCAATAAAATCAGAGAAAACTGTAGCCTCTGTATTGCAGATTTCATGAAGGATCCGTTCTCGTTCGGAGGCTTCGCCTGAGATGCGCTCCGGCAGAAAAAAGGAAGAAGAGGAGGCCTGTTTAATCATTTTCTGGGTATAGTCCCGAAACTGCTCCTTTAAGTCCAGAAAGTTGGAGTACCCCAGTTTTTGACAAAAACGAAGCAAAGTCAGCTCGGAGGTACCGGTCTGATGGCTTAGCTGTGCCAGTGTAATGTAGCTGATTTCCTCCGGATTAGCAATTAGATAATCTGCGATTGTTTTCTGCTTTTTTGTCAGGGCAGGATAAAGTTTTTGAAGATGCTCTAAAATATCCATAGATATTACACGATGTCCTTTCTTTGCATGGTGCATGCAATGTTTTATATTTTTTTCATAAAAATATAAGTAAAAACTTTACAAATTTATTATAGCATGTATAATGGAAAATATAAAGTAAAGTATATACTTAACAAAAAATCGAAAGAAAATCATAGTATATATTACATGATTTTCTTTCGAAAGCAAAGGAGGAAAAAGGCTATGAAGAAACTTTTTGAGAAACACTTCGAACGGACATGGTTGATTATTTTTCTGATTATGTTTGTATTAATTATGATTCCGTTCCCGTTTTTCTACAGCGAGACGTATATTCCCGCATTTGGTGGTGTTCCACTCTATATATTCGGATGGATTGTTCACACTGCCATTACATTTGTGCTGATTATTGTTTATTATCGCATGTGTATGAAGAGAAAAGAATATCACACTTATGATGAGGAGGACAAATAAATGAATGGAGCAGCAGTAATTCAGCCAGCACCGATTCCTTTCTATACAGTTCTGGTACTTTATCTTGGAATTATGGCATTTATTGGTTGGTACGCAGGACGTAAGACGAATAATATTGGCGATTTCTTTGTATTGAGTGGAAAGGCTGGCGTGGTAGTAAGTGGTATTGCATATTTCTCAACTCAGTTTTCCATGGGAACATTTCTTGGTACACCGGGAACCATTTACGGTGTAGGCTATGCAGGAATGGCTATTTCTGTACCTGGAGCTGTGTTCTGCATGATTCTTCCGGCTCTTCTGATTGGCCGCAAGCTGATTACCCTTGGTCATAAATATGGTTTTCTGACCATGGCTGATTACTTGACAGATCGTTATCACTCCAAGAATATGAGCGGTGTTTTGGGCGTGATGATGCTCTTCTTCCTGGTTCCGATGATGGGTGCACAGATTATCGGAGCAGGCGTTATTGTACATGTATTTACCGGACTGCCTGAATGGGTAGGCGTTGTGGGAATGGGTATCATTGTCATTCTCTACTGTATGACTGGTGGTATGAAAGGTGCCATGATGACAGACGTTATCCAGGGGTCTCTGATGATTGCTACTGCAGTGGTTACTTTTATTGTATCTATAGTAATGGGTGGAGGTTTCTCCAATATTAACCATACACTTCAGAGCATGAATGAGGCTTATTTGACTTTCCCGGGTGCCAATGGTTATATGCCTTGGACTTATTATATATCCAACATTGTACTGTGGTCCTTCTTTACTATGGGACAGCCGCATCTGTTTACCAAATTCTTTGCCATGAAGGATCATAAGACTATGTTTAAAGCAATTCTTCTTGGTACTGCAGGTATGTTTTTCTCTGCGACTCTGATTGAGTGGGCCGGTGTAAATGGTATCGCTTCTATTCAGAATATCGAGAAGGCAGATCAGATTATTCCTATGATTCTGCAGAGAGGCATGAATCCTTTCCTGGCTTCCATTTTCATCGCAGGTATTGTGGCAGCAGGTATGTCCACAATCGATGGTATTCTGGTAACGACTACCGGTGCTGTTACCCGTGATATTTATCAGAAGATTATCAATAAGGATGCTACAGATGAGACTGTTATGAAGTTGTCCAAGGTAGTAACTGTAATCATCGGTATCATCGTAATTTGCTTTGGTGTATTCCAGCCAGGCAGTATTTTTGAAATTAACCTGTTTGCATTTTCAGGAATGGCAATTTTTGTAGTGCCGATTCTGTTTGGAATTTACTGGAAGAAAGCAACAGCGAAGGGAGCAATCGCATCGGTTATAGTAGGTATTATTTCACTGTTGCTCTTTACACTGAATCCGTCTGTCAAGGCGCTGGCTATGGGCTTCCATGCATTGTTCCCGACTACCATCATTGCTTCTATTGTAATGATTGTAGTAAGTAAATTTACAGAAACTCCGCCGCAGGAGACTATTGATCGTCATTTTACAGTATAAAAGTTAGGAGGCGTATTTAAAATGTATCTTGCAAAAATGACTACAGCACAAGCAAAAGAGGCTTTTGAGAAGGATCCGATTATTGTGATTCCGGTGGGAAGCACCGAGCAGCACGGAACACAGGGTGCGTTGGGAACGGACTTTATGGTACCGTCCTATCTGGCGGATCATGTGGAGGATGTAGATAACGTAATCGTAGCACCTACTGTTCCATACGGTGTATGTCCTTATCACTTAAGCTTTGAGGGAAGTATTAATATTGGTTATGAAGGACTTTACATGGTTCTGCATGGCATCATGGATTCTCTGATGCAGCATGGCGCAAAACGTTTTGTAATTCTGAATGGCCATGGCGGCAATACTCCATCCATTGACCGGGCAGCTCTGGAGGTATATCATAAAGGTGGTGTATGTGCCAGCGTAGACTGGTGGAGTCTGGTAGCTCAGCTGGACAAGAAGTTTGAAGGCGGCCATGGTGATGTTCTGGAGACCTCAGCTATGATGGCAATTGCTCCGGAATCAGTACATCTGGAGCTCAGCAAGCCTATCAATGCACAGGATCCTTCTGAGAATATGAAAGCGGCTTATATCCAGGCAGTTAATTTCAAGGGTGGTATCGTACGTCTTGTGAGAGATACCAAAGAAATTGCTCCAAGCGGCTGGTTTGGACCTTTTGATCCGAAAGATTCTTCCGCAGAACTTGGACAGGAGGCCCTTGATTTGGCAGTATCCTATATCCGTGATTTTCTGGAAGAAATGAAGCAGATAGAACTGTCTTCCTGATATATATATCTGAAGGGATGGGGGTGTCGTAAAATCATCAAATTAGATGATTGAGCGATGCCCTCGCTTTATATGTGTAAAAAACCGGAAAGAATCTTTTGAACTGTTAGATCTTTCTGGTTTTTTACGTACTTTAAGCAGTTAGTCTATGAAAAATAGGTTAGCTGCTTTTTTTTCGTCTCAAAAACAATTATCTTTGAATCAGTTATAATAATTTTATGAAATTCATCATATTACCGCTGGATAGTTCTATGCCAAATTGCACATTATAACATACAGAACAGGAGGAATGCTTATGACATTGGAACAGGTTGTACTGACAATGATTAATGACAAAATGCTTGATAATGGACAGATTTCCGAAAAACTGCATAGCAGTATCCAGAAAGACATTATAACCTTGAATACATTCAATACAGTAGTCGCGAAGAATGGAGAACAGATGGACAGTTCAGGTGAATATTGCCAGAGAATCAGTTGATTGGAAAGGAATAACATGGATATTTATGCAACCCGTGAGGAACTGAAATCCCGGCAGAAAAATATATTTGATCTGAAACTGAATGTGGCGTATTATGCCCGAGTCAGTACGGATAAGGAGGAACAGAAAACCTCTATTGAGCATCAGTGGACTTTTTTTGAACAACTGATTTCAGACGTAAAGAATTGGACGCTTGTGGATGGTTATATAGACGAAGGAATCTCCGGTATTACCGTAACCCACAGAGAGGAATTCCAGAGAATGCTCCAGGATGCAAAAGCCGGGAAAATTGATCTTATCATAACTAAAGAGATTACCCGTTTTGCCCGAAACGTATTAGACAGTATACGATATACAAGAGAGCTTCTGGACTGTGGAACTGCTGTCTGGTTTAGGAATGACAATATCAATACATTAGATGAGGATTCGGAACTCAGGCTGTCAATTATGTCCGGTATTGCACAGGAAGAAAGCAGAAAACTTTCAAGTCGTGTGCGTTTCGGTCATGCAAGATCCATACAGAACGGTGTGGTTCTTGGTAATTCACATATATATGGATGGGACAAGCGAAACGGAAAACTGTTTTTGAATCCCGAAGAGGCAAAAATGGTACAGCTTATTTTTGAAAAATATGCCCTGGGAAACTGGTCTACCCATTCACTGGAACAATTTTTATGGGAATGTGGATACAGAAATTATAAAGGGGGAAAGATTGACAGCCATGTGATTGCCAATATTATCCGAAATCCTAAATATAAGGGTTACTATGTTGGTGGAAAAGTAAAAATAGTTGATCTCTTTACTAAGAAACAGAAATTCCTGCCTGAAGATGAATGGGTGATGTATAAAGACGATGGTACCCATGTCCCTGCAATTGTGGATGAAAAACTGTGGGAAGATGCAAACAGGATTATGGAAGAAAGAAGTAAAAATATCAAGTTGAAAAAAACTTCCTATAAGCAGGACAACCTTTTTACCGGACTTATACATTGTGCGGAAGATAAAGCTGCGTACTGGCTGAAAGTCAGAACTGTCCGCGGAAAAGCTGCAAAGACCTGGGTATGCAGTCATCGCATAAAACAGGGCGCAGTTTCCTGCAGATCAAAACCGGTAAAAGAAGAAATCCTGCTGGAGATGATATCGGATGTTTATAACAATCTGGCTCAAAGCAATAAAAGTATATTGCATAAGTATCTGGAACTTTATGAGAAAGAGATTAACAAAACAGAAGGAACTGAAGAAAAAATTGACAACATACAGCATGAAATAACAGTACTGGAACAGAAGAGAGATAAGCTGCTGGATTACAATATGGGCGGCTACATTTCTGATGCGGAATTTTTAAGCAGAAACAAGGTTTTTACACAGCAGATAGCAGAGAAAAAAGCGAATCTGGAACAATTGAAAAGCATGAAACCTCTTTCAAAAACAGAATTGACAGATCAGATGGACAGGATATTAGACTATGCAAAAGAATATTCCTGCGTAAAACCCAAAGATATCACCAGAGCCATGATTGAAAACACAATCAATAATATAGAAATAACTCCGGTTAATGAAAAGAAAGCAGAAGTGATGATCGTATTTAAAAGTGGAAGTCTGCACAGCTCTGAATCTGTTATTCCGGCACTGGGACAGGAAAAAACTTATACTACGGAGACAGGGTATGAATATGTTGTACATTCAGGAATTTCTATGTAGATATTGCACTCACATATGGAATTCTTTTGCGAAGGTTACGAAAAGTAAGAAGTAGTGAATATTTCAGTTTGAAATAATATATAAAACAGGTGTAAGACATGGCAAATACGAAAAAAAGATGGACAGCCGATGAAATCGAAATATTAAGAAAGTACTATCCCGCAGAAGGAGATCAGGTCTGTGAAAGATTATCCGGAAGAACTGCAAAAAGTTGCAGGATCCAGGCATCAAAAATGGAAATATCCAAAAACATTTCCTCTTCAGCAACTGTACAGAATGATGTTAAATATGTCAGATTATGGACAGAGGCAGAGGATAAAATACTCAGAGAGTATTATGCTGCGGAGGGCAGTAAGGTACGTTATCGCTTAAATCAGAGATCAGCAGAATCCTGCAGAGGAAGAGCTGCTGCATTAGGACTTACTTATTCCGGGGCAAACAGAAAATGGAGCAGCAGCGAAGATGAAATTCTGAGAAACTATTATCCGACAGAAGGTGCTGAAGTTCAGAAAAGACTGGAGGGAAGATCCAAAGAGGCATGTAATAAAAGAGCTGCCAAATTAGGTCTTTGCATACTGGGAAGAAAAGAATGGACTGCAGAAGAAGATGAAATTATAAGAACATATTACAAAGCGGAAGGCAGGAAGGCAGCAGAACGATTGGAAGGGAGAACTCTGACTGCCTGTCAGTCCAGAGCTAAGTACTTAAATGTCAGATCAGACAATAACAGACTTCCATGGACACAGGAAGAGGATGCGATCATTTCCCGATATTATGAAGAAAAAGGTGCCGGATATGTGCATACTCTCATTCCTGAAAGATCTCTTCAGGCATGCAAATACAGAGCGATGATTCTGGGATTAAGCAGGAAAACCAATGATCCATGGACAAAAGCCGAAGAGAAGATACTGAAGAAATACTACCCGGTTGAGGGCAGCAATGTTTATAAACGTCTGAATAACCGTAGCAGAAATGCCTGCATCAGCAAGGCAGCCCAATTACATCTGCAATATGGACAGCCTATGTATAAAGGACCTGTATTGGATGAATGGATCATACTGGCAGTGAAACAGGGGATCACAAAAGTAAGACGATCTATGACATACAGTGAGATAACCTTTAAACCCGGAAAACTCCCTGAACTGCATCTGAGACTGGAATGTGATAAAACCGGAAAATTCAGGGTTTATGAGAAGTCTGTTCTTTTGGATGAAAAAGAATATGACAGGCAACGGGTTGAGAATCTCGCGGATACAATGGGACTTCAGATAGAAGGAAACAAAATTACTTTAAACAGCAGCGAAAAAGAGATAGAAGATGATATTTTCAGACTGATAGCAGGATGTTACCTGATTTATTACCTGCATTATTTTATGGAATTACCATAATTGCTCTATTCTGCCTTATCTTGCTGTGAAATGATAAAAATTTGTCAACAGGATACTGCTTGATTTATGAGATACTTTCTCAACAGTGGCATGAAAATTTTCTTGCATTTTCACATAGGTTAGAATATACTAACCAACAGAGTTAACTAAAGCAAACTATTGTGTGATTTGCTCATTTAAACTTCTATTGAAGAACTGAGATGAATCGGAGGATTTTATCCGCTTCATCTGAAATGAGATGATGCACAGATAGCTTCAAGTCAGGGACGAAATGTCTTTTGCCCCTGATATCATATTACAGGAGGAGAAAGAAACAGATGAAGAAAAGAATGGCAATTTTGATGTCTATGGCAATTGCGGCAAATATGATTGCTTCTGTACCGGTATGTGCAACAGACATATTTACAGATTCAATGCCTACGGATTCAGCGATCACACAGGAGACAGATGATGATTCCTTTAGTGATGGATCGGGGACACCGGATTTTGCGGATGAGCAGGAGAATGTACAGGCGGCTCAGGATGAGGGTACACAAAGTGCGAAAGAACCGCCGGTGGTGACGGCAAAATATGACAGCGTATTTGGAAGTCCAATATATAAAATAGAAGGACAATTTGGTAGTGACTATTTTAATGATACTCTACAAATATCTGTAAGAAGCAATAATTCAACTGCAAATTTAACAAAAGTATTTTTTTCTTCCTCTTTAAAAAAGGGAGAGTATTATATGCATTCAACGGATCAGTATATTCAATTTTCGGCGGATTCTTTTACAGTAAACGATCAGATTGTAATCACCAGTACCGGATACAAGGATCTTACTTTAAAGGTAACAGGAACCGGAAAGCAATGGGCTGTTGAAAGAGTAACTTCACAGACTGAACCTGAACAGCCCAAAGATGCTCCGGAAATTGACGGAAGCTACGAGAAAGATATTAATGTAAATTATATGGTTCTTAAACCAACAGGCGAAAACGGTGCGACTGGTTATATTGAAAATATTACAGAAATAGATGTAGACGAACAAAAGTGGGCTGAAGTAGGAAGTAAACTTTCACTTTTTAGTAACCGGGGGTATTATCTGGACAAAAACAATGGTCAAATTGTTTTTGATCCAACCAAGCTTTATACCGGAAATGTTCTTACAATAAAAAGCAGCGGATATCATGATTTATATCTCAAAGTAACCAGACAGGGAGAAAATTTTAAAGTTGAAAAAACTGCTTCTGGAAAAACCAATATTAGCGGTGCTTCCAATGGAGTAAATACTCTTCATATTAGATTAAGCGGATATTTTGAAAGCGCTGTTACAGGACAGAAAAAATATGATGCGGTTACCAGTGCTTCTAATTCAACTACTTCCAATAAAAACAGTTATGTAACTGTACAGGCAGCAGATATCCTGGATAACAATGATCCTGGCGATAATGATTGGAAGAATTTAAAAGATATGGATATAGACATTGATACAAAAAAAACAACAGTGAATATTGTCAGTGCAGATGGTAAAGATATTGACAGTGGAATGACGGGAACATATTCACCATATGACAGTTCTCTGTCTCTCAATGGTACTCCGAAAGATGTAGGAAATTATTTGGTAAGCGTCACAGTAACCGATAAATCAGGGCGTACAGTGACAAGTGATCCACTTTCATTTAAAATCTACAGTAAGAATGAAAAACTGGCAGATCATCTGAAGCTTGCCAATGCAACCCCGACTTCAGACGGAAAATATATGTACGATATGGATCCATGGTTAATTCCTTATTTTAATAATGATACAGATGATGTTGTAACAGTCCCGGCAGAGATTAAAGCCTGGTATGGCTCTCATACCAGCGGTACGTATGGAGAACTGGGATATGCTGTTTCAGAGGGAGAAGCTACAACTCAGACATTGATCATACCGGATGGATGTAACCTTACAATGGTCAATATGAAGGTTCTCAGCAGTGTGAAGATAAAAGTAGAAAATGGCGGAACATTGAATCTGAGAGATTCTTCCATATATGGACAGATTGAAGTAGAAAATGGCGGAACAATATCTGTCAACCATGATGATTATAGCAAACAATTCCTGACAGGTACTTCAATCAATGGACAGCTGATCCTGAATGATGGAGCAACCATAAAGAATTCCATGATCTACTCCAACACTAATTTCCTTACTGATGATAAAAATGATAAAAAAAAGGTACGTCACAATACATCACCTGTTGTTGTGACAAACGGAAATGTAAAGGTGGAAGGAAAAGTATATATCAAAGGTGATGAAGCTGGCACAGGAACAGATCCTGCCACAAGAAAAAGCTACAGCGGACAGCCGGCCCTGAAAGTCAGCAGCGGAACACTTACTATTGGCGAGGGCAGCCAGCTTGCAGCATACGGCGGAGGAAACATAGCAACTACTTCAGTTGGCGGTGCAGCGGTGATTCTTGACAAAGGAACGATTTCCGGAGCAGGAACGTTGATTGCTGTTGCAGGACGAGGAGATGGTGATAACGGTGGTAATGCAGTTGAGGGCACCGGAAATGTAGAAACAGCAAAAGCATATCTGGAAGGAGGTTCTACTTATTCATTTATGAACAAAAACGCAGAACCAGGTAAAGCGTATACTGAATCTGTCACTATATCTCCTTCTACAAAAGGAACAGCGGTAAATGGTAAAAAAATAACTTCCAACAGTGAATCTGCTCCGGATACATATTGGAGTGACATTACAGAAACACCGGATAATAAAATTCAGAACTGTACCATATCAGACACTACAATCATACAGACCGTAAATCCATCACCATCGGTAAGTCCGTCACCGTCAGTAAAACCATCACCGTCGGTAAAACCATCACCATCGGTAAATCCATCAGTAACGCCAGCACCAACTGTTACTCCGATACCGGATACTTACCCGGAGGGGACTGAGAAAGATAAGAATGGAAATCTCGTTACACCAAAAGGAATCGTGATCAGTTCAGATGGAACTGTAACACTTCCGGATGGCACGAAGCTGACACCTGATGCAGATGGTAAAAAGCCAACTGTAAATAAAGATGAAACTGTAACAGATACAAAAGGAAATATTTACAGTACAGACGGAAGTATCACAGATTCAGACGGAAATTATACCAGACCTGCAAAAGCAGTTATAAAGAATGTATCTGTTTCCAAAAACTCTGTAAAAATGGTGCTGAATGAAGAGTGTAAGGGTGCTCTTAACTATGATTATGTAATCGGCACCTCTGAGGATATGCTTAAAACAAGACAGTATACAAAGGTCCTGAAAAATCAGGAAGACCTGAAGTCTGCATTTGCATATATGGATAAGGGAACCTGGTATGTAGCGTGTCACGCATGGCTTAAGGGTGAAGATGGCAAAAAAGTATTTGGACAGTGGTCTGAGATCCATAAAGTAGATGTGAGTGCCATTACGCCACAGACACCTGTGATCAGTAAGGTAACTGTTAAAGGTTCCACAGTGACAGTAAAATATACGAAGAGCAAAAACGCTCAGGGCTATGATGTAGTTCTCAGTGATACCCTTACTAAAACTAACGGACAGAAACGTCCTGCTGTTTCCGGAGAAAATTATTATGTAAAGAAGATAAAAGGAAATACGGTAACTGTTACATTTAAGAACGTTAAATCATGCACTTATTATATTGGTTTACATGCATGGAACCGTACTTCTGAGGATAATTCAAAAACATTCAGTGAATGGTCAAATGTCAGAAAAATTAAAATGAAATAAAAAAGTTGTGAATAATGGTTGAATAAATCAGAGAGGATACCGGCAATGCACATTATACATTGCAGTAGCCTCTCTGATTTATCTGGAATGTTGCGGAGATTTTGCTTTTAAGAAAAAAGATACCAGTTTTACTAACAGTTTATGTGGAAAACCGGAAAGAACCCTACGGAATAAAAAGTGTGTATTGGAACCGTTACTGTTCAGGGGTTAGCTGGACAGTAACTTTCCATGTTTATAGATTCGATTTTATCATAGGCGGTATGAAAGAGGGTATATTGGAAATGGCGAATGGGCATTTTTCCGCGAGATTAGAAAAATAAACAGCAGGTCCTCACCCACTGCTTATTGCTTTTCGTAACCTCCACAGGGGAGTTACTTGATTCGGTTAAAATATATGTAAATTTTCCACCAAAATATTATTGACGTAAGAAAAGCCACATGGTATTTTATTTTTGGAAAAACTGAAAATTATTTTAAAGGCAAACCTGTTGAAAGGCAGGGGCGCAAAGCCAGAAGGGACTAAAGTCAGAAAGCTTGACCATGTCAGCCGGTTGCCACTGTTTCCATATCATCATAATATATGGAAAAGATGTTTGAACAGAAGAGATTCCGATACCTTTTATACTATATAGATGTGTGATTTTAAAGAAATATAGTAGGGACACTGGCAGATTTTGGAAGGTGTCCTTTTTGTATGCAAAAATGGGTAACAAAACTAGTGTACCAACAAGTTGATTTCTAGAACAATCTTGCGTCTAAATTTCTTATTTCCGCGTTGTCGTCGGTCGCCGTAGCCACCGCTACGCCTCCTTCCTCCGCCTTGAAATAAAAAAATTTATCCTGCAAGATTGTTTCAAGAATCAACTTGTCGGCACACTAGCAGGGACAAGTTTTCTGTATACAGATAAAAGAAGGCATAAGACAGAGAGAGGATTTTTATAAAATGAAAAATTATGAAGACAAAATATATTCTTTAGGTGAGACTGTAACGGGGCAGACACAGACCATGTCACAGGCCGTACAGAAAACACTGGAAAATAATGGCGGGGTAGGTATAATGACAGGATCTTATGACCAAAACCTGTCTATTTTGTCTGTGAATAATCTGCTGTTGCATAGTACAGGATATACATTCGATACTTTCATGGAACAGACAAAAGGCTCATTGAGAAACTTCTTTTATGACGAGGAAGATAGACTGGAGCGAGACCGTTTTTTGCAGCTTCACGGAACAGGGGAAGCACAGATCCTTACAGCAGACGGTACAGTGAATAATGTACGGCTTTGTAAAGAGGATGCGACAGATGAGGCGGGCAGACAGATCTGGGTTATGTCCGTACAGGTTAACTGGGATCATGTAAATTTGGCACTGCTCAATGAGGCTATCTATTCCGGCTTCTGGTATTTTGACTGTGACGAAAACAGTGAGATTGTGAATGCAAACTGGAGTCATGAATTCCGAAAAATGCTTGGCTATCATGACACTCTGGACTTTCCGAATAAACTGGAATCCTGGTCAGATCTTCTGCATCCACAGGATAAAGAAAGAGTAATGGTGCAGCTTCAGGCGGCAATTAAGGATAAGACGAACCAGATAAAATACCAGGTAGAGTATCGTATGAGAATGAAGGATAATCAATACCAGTGGTTTCGGGCATCGGCAGAAGTAATACGCCGTCTGGATGGTTCTGCCAGCAGGATTGCCGGGATTTTTATTAACATTGATGGGGAGAAAAAAGAAATCATGCAGGCACAAAAATCTGCTGCTTTCCACCGGGCTTTTACGAAAGCAGATCTGTGCGAGTATTATGTGAATCTGGAAGCGAATACTTTTGATACCTTTAAGGTTGAACCGTCCCTGATGACCGTCTTTGAACAGAGTTATACGTGGGATGAATTGATTCGGCATTTTGTGGATTCCTATGTTGTGGAGACAGATAAGAAGGCGGTATCCTCTTTTTACGACCGTGGTTATATTGCAGAAAGGCTGAAGGGTCTGGAAACCGAATTGGCTTTAGAGTGCCGTATCACTCTGAATGGAGAAGAACGATGGGTCCGCAATGTGGTCATACGTGGCGAAATAGAGGATTCAGAATATGCCATGATCTTTCTGCGTGATATCACAGAGGCAAAGGTAGAGAGCGCACGGCATCTGCAGATGGCAGCGGATAATGCTTCCATGGAGCAGCTGATTCAGAGTATTGTGCGTCTGGTTGACCGCTTTGTTGTCTGTGATCTGGAAAATGACAGATATGAATTCTACAATCTGAATGGACAGATGATATATAAACCTCTGGGATTTTATCATGATTTTCAGATGCAGGTTCTTGAAAAATATAAGACACTGGAACCATTGGAAGCTATAGATATCCTGATAACCCCGGATAATATTCGGAAAAAACTGAAAAGTGAAAATGATATTTATAAGTTTGAGTATTGCAGCCTGGATGAAAAGACTTATAAAATCGCTTCTTATATTCCCTTGGAATGGAAGAATGGAAAGCTGGAAAAGGTATTGCTGGCATCCATGGATGTGACACAGGAGAAGAAAGCAGAGATTGAATCCCGTCAGGCACTGAAAGAGGCTTACCGGTCCGCAGAAAATGCAAATCGTGCGAAAACAGAATT
>ERZ791840.1002-NODE-1002-length-15539-cov-2.665978_pt1 | contig 15539 bp, 12 predicted proteins | sample MGYA00510291_ERZ791840 | MGnify/ENA primary metagenome ERZ791840 (study PRJEB30046, sample SAMN00715256) | human gut metagenome | study: EMG produced TPA metagenomics assembly of the A metagenome-wide association study of gut microbiota in type 2... | reverse complement strand
TTGTTTCCACCATCAAAGGAACCAGTGAACAGATTAAGGAAGACCTGATAGGTGCAGGTTCCAATACAGTAAAGATTTATCTGTATGATGGAGATAACCAGTATGATGCGGAATATGGAAATTCTTCAAAAACACCGATTTTGACAGATGATGTAAAAGAAGAAGTAAAAGATTTGGATCATGTTGAGAATGCGACCTTTTATTATAACAGTACCAGCGCATCTATTTATAATAACAATAACAGTCTGGAGGGTGGAAGTGTTTACGGGATTGATGTGAACTATCTGGCTACCTGCGGATATATAATTCAGTCAGGACGGGGATTTGTAAAAGATGACTACAAAAATTACAATAAAGTTGCGCTGATCGATGATAATGCGGCACAGAATCTGTTCCCGTCACAGAACCCGGTAGGGCAGACTGTGGAGATCAATCAGGAACCATATACGATTGTGGGAGTGATCCGGCAGGATGAGAATTATCAGCCGACGATCAACAGTATTGACGAATACTACACTTATTATCAGTCGATTGTAGGAAGTGTAATGATTCCGGACAGCTGCTGGCCGATTTCCTTTAAATTTGATGTTCCTCAGAATGTAATTGTGAAAGCAGACAGCACAGATACCATGAGTTCGGTGGGAAATGCAGCAGCAGATGTGCTGAATAATTTAATTGCAGCCTTAAATACAGACGGAAATACAACCATGAAATACAAAGCCGATAATATTATGGAGCAGGTCAAGAATATGCAGAAGCTCAGTGAGAGTACGAATAATCAGTTGATTTGGATTGCAAGTATCTCTCTTCTTGTAGGTGGTATTGGTGTCATGAATATCATGTTGGTTTCTGTTACAGAGCGTACCAAAGAGATTGGATTGAAAAAGGCTATCGGGGCATGTAAGAAGACTATTCTGGGACAGTTTCTGACAGAGGCTTCTGTACTTACCAGTATTGGCGGTATTATCGGAGTAATAACAGGAATCGGGCTGTCAAAAGTGGTGGGAAAGGTTACCGGTTCGCCTACTGCGATCAGTGTGCCGTCAATTGTGATCGCAGTATTGTTTTCTACAGTGATAGGTGTGGTATTTGGACTGCTTCCTTCTGTGAAAGCAGCAAATTTAAATCCTATTGATGCGTTGAGAAGTGAATAAACACTGCACAGATAAAACAGACTTGATGTACAATACCTTTGTATATTGAGTCTGTTTTTCTGTAACATTTTTAGTTACTGTTTACTGGTAATATCCTGCAAAGCGTGTTATTGAAAACGAAGTGAACAATAACCATTTTTCTGTGGATTTTAAACAGAAAAACAATCAAATTTGTATAGATGTCAAGAAATGTGCTAAAATTTGTACAAAAAATAAAAAAATATGGAAGTGCAAAGACAGGTTGTGCTATAATGAAATATCTCAAAAAGAATTATTTATACAGGAGGAAGTTCGCGGATGGTATCATTTACCTATATCATCAAAGATAAATTTGGAATACATGCAAGGCCCGGACTGCTTCTTGTGCAGGAAGCTGGAAAGCTTACGAGCAATATCGCTATTTTTAAAGGAACAGACAGTGGTGATGCGAAGCGGATGTTCTGTGTTATGAATCTTGCAGTAAAACAGGGAGATCAGATAACAGTACATGTGGAAGGCGAGAATGAAGAGGCAGATGCCGAAGTAATGAGAGAGTTTTTGAAAAATAATCTGTAACTGTGAAGATGTCAGACAGTTATGCCATAATCTTTAATAAGGAGAATTGGAGTAATGAGAGTATTAGAAGGTAAGTCCGTATTTTCAGGAATCGCAATTGGAAAGATTTCTATTTTGCAGAAAGCAGACACAAGTGTAAAGCGTACGAAGGTAGAAGATCCGGAGGCAGAGATCACACGTGTGCAGGAAGCAAAAGAGAAAGCAGTTGAACAGCTTCAGAAACTGTATGATAAGGCACTCCGGGAAGTAGGAGAATCAGGTGCTGCTATTTTTGAAGTGCATCAGATGATGCTGGATGATGAGGACTATCTGGATTCTATTGATAACATTATCCGTACGGAGAATGTAAATGCAGAGTATGCAGTAGCAACAACAGGTGATAATTTTGCAGACATGTTTGCGCAGATGGATGATGACTACATGAAAGCAAGAGCGGCAGATGTAAAGGATATTTCAGATCGTCTGGTACGTGTATTATCAGGACACGATGAGGGAGATATGGATGCTGCAGAACCATCTATTATCGTTGCTGAGGATCTGGCTCCAAGTGAAACTGTACAGATGGACAAGAGCAAAGTTCTTGCATTTGTTACAAGGAAAGGTTCTTCCAATTCCCATACAGCAATCCTTGCAAGAACTATGAATATCCCGGCGCTGATCAATATTGAATATGATGACAGCATGGATGGGAAAATGGCAGTTGTAGACGGCAAGACCGGTTCTCTTATTGTGGAACCAGATGCAGATACCCTGAAGAAATATCAGGATCAGAAAGACGAGGAGCTGCGCCAGAGAGCAATGCTCAAAGAATTAAAAGGCAAAACTACAGAGACAAAGAGTGGACATAAGATTCATCTGTACGCAAACATCGGAAGCACAGGCGATGTAGCCAGTGTACTGGCTAATGATGCAGAAGGTATTGGTCTTTTCAGAAGTGAATTCATTTATCTGGAAAAAGATAATTATCCGACAGAGGAAGAGCAGTTCCAGATTTATAAAGCAGTAGCACAGAATATGGCAGGAAAGAAAGTAATCATCCGTACACTGGATATCGGCGCAGACAAGCAGATTGATTACTTTGATATGGCACACGAGGAGAATCCGGCAATGGGTTATCGTGCAATCCGTATCTGTCTGGACAGACCAGAAGTATTTAAGACACAGCTTCGTGCACTGTTCAGAGCAAGTATGTTCGGAAATATTTCCATTATGTATCCGATGATTATCTCTGTAACAGAAGTAAAACAGATCAAGGCTATTGTTGCAGAGGTTAAGAAAGAGCTGACAGAGCAGGGCATTCCGTTTAAGGATGACGTAGAGCAGGGTGTAATGATCGAGACACCGGCTGCAGTTATGATCAGTGATCTTCTTGCAAAAGAAGTTGATTTCTTCAGCATCGGAACTAACGATTTAACACAGTATACACTGGCAATCGACCGTCAGAATGCAAAACTGGATAATATTTATGATTCTCATCATGAAGCAGTACTTCGTATGATTCAGATGGTCATTGATAATGCACATAAAGAGGGAATCTGGGCAGGAATCTGCGGAGAGCTCGGAGCAGATACTACACTGACAGAACGCTTCATCCAGATGGGGATTGATGAATTATCTGTATCACCTACATTTGTGCTGCCAGTACGTAAGATCGTAAGGGAACTGGACTGATTCTGGCGTAAATATTATAAAAGAATAGAAGCAGGCAGTCAGAATTCCGCATGGAGCAATCTATGCGGAATTTTTTTGCAATAAATTATCGGTTCCTGATTGTGATACATAAAAAAATATGATAAACTGAACATAGTCTGTAATTTTATGAAAAGATAATTGATACATAAAAATCTGAAGTGGATCAGAAGCAAAGGAGATATGAATATGGGAAAAATTGCCATTGTCACAGACAGTAACAGCGGCATAACACAGGACCAGGCAAGAGAACTTGGAATCAGCGTAATTCCAATGCCTTTTTATATTAATGAGAAGCTTTATCTTGAAGGAATCACTCTTTCACAGGAAGAGTTTTATGAGAGACTTAAGAATGATGAGGCTATTTCTACTTCACAGCCGGGGCCGGCAGATGTATGCGGACTCTGGAATACATTACTGGAAAAGTATGATGAAGTAGTGCACATTCCAATGTCAAGCGGACTGAGTGCATCCTGCGATACAGCAATGGGACTGGCTCAGGAATATGACGGAAGAATACATGTAGTAGACAATCAGAGAATTTCTGTCACACAGAGACAATCTGTACTGGATGCGGGCAGAAATGCGACACAGATCAAACAGGTTCTGGAAGAGCAGAAGCTGGATTCCAGTATCTATATCACTCTGGAAACTTTGAAATACCTTAAGAAAGGCGGAAGGATTACTCCTGCTGCTGCAGCAATCGGAACAGTTCTGAACCTGAAACCTGTGCTTCAGATTCAGGGTGAGAAGCTGGATGCATATTCCAAAACAAGAGGCAAGAAGCAGGCAAAACGTGTCATGCTCAAGGCTATGCAGAATGACTGGGAGAACCGCTTTGCAGAATATGTAAAACGTGGCGAAATGTGTCTGCAGTCTGCTTATACAGGAAATCAGGAGGAAGCAGAGGAATTTAAGAAAGAAATTGCCGAAGTATTCCCCGGAATTGAGATTGTGCAGAATCCGTTATCATTAAGTGTTGCATGCCACATCGGACATGGCGCTATTGCAGTTGCATGTTCAAGAAAAGTGGTAGTAGAATAAAACAATTTGAGGAGTTAGGAAAGAATGAAGAAACTTATGGAACAGATGGCGGAAGAACTTTCCGCAGCATTTGAAAAAGCCGGATACGACCCATCCTACGGAAAAGTAACCGTATCCAACAGACCGGATCTTTGCGAATTTCAGTGCAACGGTGCCATGGCAGGGGCCAAAGCATACAAGAAGGCACCGTTTATGATTGCTGATGATGTAGTAGCATACTTAAAAGACAGCCAGGTTTTCTCCATGACAGAAGTCGTAAAACCGGGATTTATCAATCTGAAAGTAAAAGGTGAATTCCTTGCAGATTACTTAAAGGAAATGGCAGCAGACGAGAAACTTTCCGTATCTGCAGCAAAAGAGCCGAAGACGATCATCATCGACTACGGTGGACCAAACGTTGCAAAACCTCTTCATGTAGGACACCTTCGTTCTGCAATCATCGGAGAAAGTATTAAGAGAATCGGTCACTTTGTAGGACATAAAGTGATCGGTGATGTTCATCTGGGAGACTGGGGTCTTCAGATGGGGCTGATCATTACGGAACTGAAACACAGAAAACCGGAGCTGGTTTATTTTGATGATTCTTACACAGGAGAGTATCCGGAGGAAGCACCATTTACGATCAGCGAGCTGGAAGAGATCTATCCATGTGCAAGCGGCAAGTCCAAAGAGGATGAAGCGTACAGAAACGAAGCTCTGGAAGCAACTCATCTTCTTCAGCAGGGCAAACCGGGATACATGGCTCTCTGGAACCATATTATGAACGTATCCGTTACAGACCTGAAGCGCAACTATGACAAATTAAATGTGTCTTTTGATCTCTGGAAAAAGGAATCCGATGCACAGCCATATATTCCTGGAATGGTTGAGGAGATGAAAGAAAAAGGATTCGCTTATGTAGACCAGGGTGCACTTGTAGTAGATGTAAAAGAAGAGAACGACACAAAAGAGATTCCTCCATGTATGCTTCTGAAATCAGACGGAGCTTCTCTTTATACAACTACAGACCTTGCAACAATTGTAGAGCGAATGAAATTATTTAACCCGGATGAGATCTTGTATGTGGTAGACAAACGTCAGGAACTTCACTTTATCCAGGTATTCCGCTGTGCAAGAAAGACCGGGCTTGTAAAAGATGATACAAAGCTTTCTTTCCTTGGATTCGGAACCATGAACGGAAAAGACGGAAAACCGTTCAAGACAAGAGAGGGCGGCGTTATGCGTCTGGAAACTCTCATTAAAGACATCAACGAAGAGATGTTTACCAAGATTGTTGAGAATCGCAGCGTGAAAGATAAAGATGCGAAAGAAACTGCAGAGATCGTAGGGCTTTCCGCGATCAAATACGGTGACCTTTCCAATCAGGCTACCAAGGATTACATTTTTGATATTGACAGATTTACATCATTTGAAGGTAATACAGGTCCGTATATCCTTTATACGATCGTTCGTATCAAATCTATTCTGAACCGTTTTGCAGAAGAGGGCGGCAACCTTGAAGCAGGTGCAATCCTTGATCCAGTAAACGACAGCCAGAAGAACCTGATGCTTCAGCTGACAGGTTTCGGTGCAACCGTAGAGAACGCCTTTGAAGAAAAAGCACCGCATAAGATCTGTGCATATATTTACGAAGTATCCAATGCATTCAACAGCTTCTATCATGAGACAAAGATTCTCAGCGAAGAGAACGAAGCACAGAAAGCTTCCTTCATCCAGTTGCTGAAACTCACTAAGAAAGTTCTGGAGACATGCATCGATCTTCTTGGATTCTCTGCACCGGACAGAATGTAAAAATAAAATTCAGTAATAAATCATCTTGTTGCTATAAGCCCTGTTTACATATATTGTAAATAGGGCTTTTCAAAAGGAACTAAATGTGCTATTCTGTATTTATCTAATCTATGCGTGATGAAATTCTTTCATCATATTTTCCATTTTTATTTTAACAATTGAACAGGAGGTGAACCAGTGAATTTATCTGGAACTGTATTAAAAGGGCGTTACTGTATTCTGGATCCTGTTGGAAAAGGCGGCGGAGGGAAAGTTTACCTTGCCAGAGACCTGGAACTGGGCGTTTTGTGGGCGGTAAAAGAAATACCGGTATCCGACAAAAGTGAAGCCCGTATGCTTTTGAAACTTTCGCATCCGTCTTTGCCAAAGATGATAGATTATATAGAAGATAACCGAAAATGTTACCTTGTTATGGAATATGTCAGGGGAAAATCTCTGGGTGAGTATTTAAGAGGCGGAAAACATTTTTCCATAAATGAAATCGTTAAATATGGAATGGAGATTTCAGATGTATTCTCCTATTTTCATGGTCGGAAACCACCGGTTTATTATGGAGATCTGAAGCCTGACAATCTGATGCTGGGTGAGAATGGAAGATTATATCTGATCGATCTGGGCGGTGCTGTAAACGGATATAAATATCACCATAAAGTATGTACAGGCACTGCCGGTTTTGCTGCGCCGGAACAATATGAGGGAAAGATAAATGCAGCAACAGATATTTATACATTTGGAAAAACATTATCTGCCTTATGTGGAAAAACAGATTGTCTGTTATTCATCCGGAACATGTCATTATTCTGGCTTATTTTCAGATGCTGCATGAAGAAACCGGAAATGCGTTATCAAAATATGAAGACTGTACAGAAAAAACTAAGCAGAATCCAGAAGAGACAAAATCAGAGTAAAATTAAAAACATGTTGGTTTTGGCAGGGAGCAGTATTGCTTTTGCAGTAATAACTGTTTTTCTTCTGTTTAGTTCTGATCTGGTATCCGGTTCCAAAACATTTGATTTTTATGAAGAGCTAATTGATATTACAGACCTTTATTATCAGGAAGAATTTCAAAACGGCAGTAAAGCGGACAGGGAAAAAATTTGTGAACAGGCAGATACCGGACTGCGGAAATTACAAAAACAATGCACTGAAAAAGAGGAGTCAAGAAAGATATTACAGATTCTGGCAGTAAACAGTGAGTACCAGGAAAATTATGAAAATGCAGGATTCTACTATGAGCAAATGCTTCTTTATGATGAAACTTACAGAGCCGGATACGGTGAATATGGAATGTTCCTGTTCCGTACCGGGCAAAAGGAAGCCGGTCAGGCACTATGGACAGAATATAAGTCGAAAGAAACAATGTTAGACGATACAGTCAGCAGAAATCTGAGATTGTGGGAAAAGGAGATGACTAAAAGTGAAGAAAAATCATAACGGACTCTGGATTGTGACATCTGTATGTTTATGCCTGTGCCTGACTTCGACTATCTCTGCCATGCAGATGGGAGGTTTTGATATTGATGTAGGAAATGGAGAAAGCAGTAGCTGGCAATGGCAGGAACAGCAGTGGAATCAGAGCAGTTGGGAGAATACGTGGGAAAATAACCGGCAGACTGGAGACAACACATCAGAAACTCCTGTACAGAACGATCAGGCCCAGGACAATGGATATCAGTATGATTCTGATACAGGAAACGGAACACAGGATAATATACAGCAATGGGATGGTGTACAGCAGAATAACACTGACTGGAATAACAGCAGTCAATGGAACAATAATTCTCAGTGGGATAATAATGCCCAGAATAATAACGTTCAGAGTAATAATGCTTGGAATAATAATTCAGCAGGGAATAATCAATCTCAGACGGGTAACAATATGCAGACAACATCCCGGATGGATAATGAATCCGCTGTTAAGATATCAGAAAAACCCACCCCAACATCAATACCTGTACCAACACCTAAACCTGCGAAAAATCCGAAGCCGACAAAAACACCCAAATCAACTCAGCCCCCAACTCCTAAGCCGTCAAAAAAGAAAAATAAGAAGAAACAAAATAAAGCAAAGAAAACAGAAAAAGAAAACAAGAATACAGGTAATTCCAAAGTGTTTCAGAATAAAGAAAACCAGGGGAATACTGCTGAATACACGCATGTAAAAGATGAATCTGTTAAGTTTCATTGCACACAAAATACAGATAGTTTCCATACCCCGCGAATTCAGATAATATCCCGGGGCTCTGTTCAGATTCTTTCTTTTCGGCTTAACAAAACAGAATGTCCCTGGCATTGGGAAGGAGACTGGATCATACCGGATACGGAAGATGAAAATGTAAAAGAAATAGAATTGTTGGTTATCTCTCAAGGCGGAAAGCTGATAAAAATGAATCCCCAGATTTTTTCCTCATAGACGCTTCAGGAAAACAATGCTATAATTTATCATATTATATCAATTTTTCTGAGACAGGAGGAACCTATGTACAAAGTAATTTTGTTTGATTTAGATGGAACATTAACAGAATCCGGAGAGGGTATCACGAAATCTGTTCAGTATGCACTGGAGAGAATCGACAAGCCTGAACCGGACCTTGAGAAACTGAAGGTTTTCATAGGACCGCCGCTTATGGAGATGTTTATGCAATATGCACAGATTGATGAGGCAACCGCAAAACAGGCGGTGGAAATTTACAGAGAACGCTATTCTGTGACAGGAATCTTTGAAAATGCCGTATATCCGGGAATTGAGAACATGCTGGCACAGTTGGAGAAGAAAGGATATATTCTCGCAGTAGCATCCTCTAAACCGGAAGTATATGTGAGACAGATCCTGGATTATTTTGGACTTACCCGGTACTTCACAGAAATCGGCGGAAGCGAATTGAATGGTCGAAGAACAAACAAGACAGAAGTGATCGAAGATGTTCTGAAACGTCTGAATATGGACAAACACAGAGATCAGGTTATTATGGTTGGAGATAAAGAACATGATGTATACGGAGCACGCAAAGCTGGCCTGGAATGTATTGCAGTTTCTTTCGGATATGGAACTGAAGAAGAGCTAAAACAGGCAAAACCTTTGAAAATCGTTGATTCTGCAGAAGGAATCGTAGATTTTTTCGCCTGAGCCCTCTGCGAAAACAAAATATTGTTTCTAAAATCTGGAGGGCAGGATATCCGGCAGGAATCCATTTTGTGATTTCGCAGATCGTTGCAGGGACTGCGTTGGCAGTATTTGCAAGAACAGCAGAAAATTCGGCAGAGACATACTATAATTACACGATTTTTCTCACAGGCTTAACAGGAATCCTGGCTATGATCCCGGCATTGTATTTTTATCGAAGAGATAAAGTCAGAAGAATTGCCAGCGGCCTGATTCCGGCGCAGAAAAAAGTACCGCTTTCCTTACTGGAAATAATTCTTCTGCTTCTGGCAGGAGCCGGACTTGCACAGTATGGAAATTTCCTGATGGCAATTCTTCAGTCATTTATCAACAGCAGTGCCTACCAAGAAAGCATGACCAGAATTACAGAAGGAAAATCACTTCTTATGATGATTTTCTGGATGGGAATTATTGCACCTGCGGCGGAGGAAATGATCTTCCGCTGGTTAATCTATCTGCGTCTGCGTGACTGGCTGAAGATGCCGGTGGCAGCAGTGATTTCCGGGCTGATATTTGGTATCTATCACGGAAATATCGTACAGGGAATTTACGCAAGTATCCTCGGAACTGCATTTGCATGGATACTGGAAATGAGTGGAAATATTTACAGCAGTATGCTGCTCCATATGGGAGCAAACATCTGGTCACTGCTTATCTCAGAATATGCACTGGATTTATATTCCATGAAATATGGGGTACAGATTCTCATATTGATCTATCTGATTCTGTTGATCAGTTTGGTATATTGCCTTACCCATTTCGAAAAGATGTGCAGTATAAGAAAAAAGAAAAGAATGATATAAAAATAGAGACAAGATAAAGACATCTGCAATTGTGGAATGACAGTACACATGCAGGTGTCTTTGTTATTAGAAAAAAGATTATGTTAAGGCAAAAAGAAAATAATCAATATACGGAAATTTAGATGTACTGGAAAGAGTAAAACCTAACAGTTTGATTAGGATTCGGAAATAATCTTTTACTGAATTAAACAGAGAATATCTGTTTGACAAATAAGTATTTAGCTATTAAGTACTTGACAGATACAACAGTATTCTGTATTATGAATGTATCAATACAACTAATACACTAAATACACACATAAAATAAAACAACACATCATGAAACACGTAACAGAAAGGAGGAATCACCAGTGATTGTTTTGGATTATCAGGACAGGCGTCCAATCTATGAACAGGTTACAGATAAATTTCAGATCCTAATCCTGAACGGTGTCCTGCCGCCGGGATCGCAGATGCCGTCAGTAAGGCAGCTTGCCACAGAACTGTCCGTCAATCCCAACACGATCCAGCGTGCATATATGGAGCTGGAGAAACTGGGACTGATCTATCCTGTAAAAGGCAGAGGAAATTTTGTAGCAGACAGCTCTCAGGTACAGAAGATAAACAGAGAGAGCTATCGAAAAGAATTCACAGCACTGATACAGAAAGGCAGAAACACAGGATTCAACAGAGAGGAACTGGAGAAAATGCTTGCGGAAATCTTTGAAAAGGAGGACGAATCATGATAGAGATCAGAAACTGCAGTAAAGCTTTCGGAGAGATCCATGCCATTGACCATGTATTAATGGAAATCGGTGAACGCCAGATTTTCGGACTGGTAGGGACCAACGGTGCAGGAAAGAGCACGCTGCTTCGAATGGCTGCCGGAGTGATAAAGCCGGACGAAGGAGAAATCCTGGTGGATCAGGAACCGGTCTATGAGAATGAAAAGATAAAACAGCAGATATTTTACATTTCAGACGGTGGATATTTTCCACAGGGATATACGGCAGCAGATCTGAAAGATTTCTACAGAGAATATTATCCGGACTTTATGACTGACCGTTACAGTAAATTAATGGACCAGTTTCATCTGGATGAGAAACGCAGGATCAGTTCCTACAGCAAGGGAATGAAGAAACAGCTTCTGGTCATTATGGGAATCAGTGCAGGGACAAAATATCTGTTATGCGATGAAACGTTCGATGGACTTGATCCGGTCATGCGTCAGGCAGTAAAGAGTCTGTTTGTGTCTGAAATCATGAATCGGGATTTTACCTCGGTGATCGCATCTCATAATATGAGAGAACTGGAGGACGTGTGTGACCATGTAGGACTCCTGCACAAAGGAGGAATTCTTTTATCCAGAGAACTGGAAGACATGAAATTCCATATCCATAAGATCCAGTGTGTACTGCCGGATCAGATAAAAGAAGAAGCACTTTTGAAAGAATTGGACGTTTTAAAGAAAGAACATCAGGGATCACTTCTGATACTTACTGCAAGAGGGACCAGAGAAGAAATACTTCAGAAAGTACAGACACAGAATCCAATATTCTGCGAAGTGATTCCATTGACACTGGAGGAGATATTTATCAGCGAAACGGAGGTGGCAGGCTATGAAGTCAAAAACATTTTCTGGTAGATCATTAAGAAGCAGCTTAAAAGGCAGTACCTGGATTCTGGTGCTGTTGTTACTGGGGTTTATGGTTGCATTTCCGGTAGCAGAACTGATGCTGATTGGAAATCAGACGGATGAAATCCACAGGATGACTTTTGCTATGATCTGTTCCTATCTGATAGTTCCAGGCTTTTTGGTTACAATGCTTGCGGCCGTTGTAAATGCCCTGAATGAATTCTGGTATCTTTTTTCCAGAGATAAGATTGATTTTTATCACAGTCTTCCGGTAACAAGAAGCAGGTTCTTTTGGGAAAAAGCAATCAGAGGTCTGGTGCTGTATCTGGTTCCATATGTGATCATGGAACTGATCACAATGGCGATCGCAGTCAGCAAAGGACATGGTAGTCATCTGATCACGGCAGCGGGGAAAATGTTTCTGGAACATTTGCTTATGTATCTGCTGCTGTATTTCGGAGCAGTGTTGGCACTGGCAATTGCGGGAAATATTCTGGCAGGTATTCTGTCATTATGCTGTGTTTACCTTTACGGACCGGTACTGGGCATTCTTTTATGGGTGCTGGAAATGATGTATTTCAGAACGAATATGGGACTTAAAGAGGGAATGGCAGAAAAGATATCTGTTTTTCTTTCACCTGTATCTATTTCCGTGGCATTGCGGACTTATTCAGGACAAAAGAATTTCTGGATCATTATAGTGGGCGGGATACTGCTTCTGATTGTTCTGGCAGTATGTGCATATCTGGCATATACAAAGCGTCCAGCTGAGAAAACAGGAAAATCTTTTGTTTACGGATTTCTGGAACCAATCCTTTTGTTTATGGTCGTAATCCCTGCTGCTCTGGCAATTGGAACGATGTTTGCGCTGATCGGACCGGAAGAGAACAGGACTGGCTGGTGGATATTCGGACTTGTGCTGGGGACAGTTGTATTTTATGGAATTTTACAGGTTATTTTTGCAATGGATTTCCGTAAAATGGCAGCACATAAGCTGCAGCTTCTGCTTTTGGGAATATGTGTAGCTGTCAGTGCCTGGATATTACACACAGATGCCATCGGATATGATACAAGAATTCCGACAATGGCAAAAACTGAGGGAATCAGTCTGAATCTGGAGTGGATAGGAACTGAGAGTGTGAATGAACCGCAGATGGAAGTGAGTTCTGGTTCATATAAACTGGACAGACTTTTTTATTTTATGGGCGGAAATTATGGCAGATGGACAGATGCAGGAATGTCAGATAAAATCTATGAAGTGTTAAAAGAAATTGCGTCTTATCAGAACAGTAAGGAGTGCAGCGGAACAGAAATAGGAGTTCAGTTTAAAAAGAAGAGCGGTTTCGATATTACCAGACAATATATAGTGACAGCGGAGCAGCTTGGCAGACTGCTGGAAGCATGCTATGAGCAGGGAACATTAAAAGATAATAAATATGATATTCTGGAAAAGTACAGACAGAAAGTGTCTTTTATAACAGTAGATCCTTTAAATGAATTAGATGATCAGTACTCTGTAACATTGGAAAAATCTGACAGTCAGAAGCTGCTGGATCTGCTGAAACAGGATATAGCAGAAGCCTCACCGCAGGAACTTATAGGAATCCCGTGTGGACAGATGGAGCTTTACGCTACTTCCTATGCAGATATGGATGAGCATATTGCACCGGAATCCTATGCAGAAGTAGGAAGATATATTTTCCCGACATTTAAGCGGACACTTGTTTTCCTGAAAGAAAAAGGTTATGCTTTTGTTATGGAAAAAGAAAATCTGAAACAGTACGATTATTCAGTGACATATAATACAGAAGAAATGGATGTCACAGATCCTGAACAGAAAGAAGAATTAGCCCAGAGCCTGATCCGTGAATTGGAGTGTCCGGCATGGCTGGAAACGGAGGCGGGTGTGAGTGTGAAAGTGGCTCTGAACAGTACAGAGTCTGCCGGAGAATCGCTAAACGGAATAGAGTTTGCTGTACTGAAAGCGAAAGAGCCGGAATTTATAAAGAAAATAGTAGAAACTGGCGAGGAAGAAGAATGAAGAAAGCAGTTCGTCTGGACAAGTTCCTGGCAGATGCAGGAGCAGGAACCAGAAGTGAGGTAAAAAAATTTATTCAAAAAGGAAAAGTCCAGGTCAACGGTGTGCCTGCAAAGAAATCGGAGATCAAGGTCAGTGAAGAGGATGAAGTAGTTCTGGACGGAAACAGAATTTACCAGGCACCGGAATTTGTCTATTATCTTCTGCACAAACCGGCAGGGTATGTTAGTGCCACAGAAGATAAGCGGGACAAAACAGTGATGGAACTTGTAGCATCAGACAGAAAAGGCCTGTTTCCGGTGGGAAGACTGGACAAAGATACGGAAGGACTGCTTCTGATCACAGACGACGGAGCACTGGCGCATGAATTGCTTTCTCCAAAGAAACATGTGGACAAGACCTATTATGCGGTTACAGACGGATGTATGACCAAAGAGGATGTGCAGCGCTTCGCAGATGGTCTGGAAATCGGAGAAAAAAATCCCACAATGCCGGCAAAACTGGAGATCCTCAGTACAAGAAAAGTTGAAGAGACAAAACTGGAACAGTACCCGTCAGGATGGTCATCAGAAATTCAGCTTACGATCAAAGAGGGGAAATTCCATCAGGTCAAGCGAATGACAGAAGCAGTAGGAAAGAAAGTCGTCTATCTGAAACGAATTTCCATGGGAGTATTGACATTGCCGGATGATCTCAAAAAAGGCGAATGCCGACAGTTGACTGCAGAAGAAGAAAAGAGATTAAAAGAAAGTGTTGTCACAAAATAAGTAAAATTGTAAGAATACATGGTTGATTGTCCGCTGATATAATGGACATTATAACATGTGTCGGTAAAGTGCAGGAAACTGAGTTTGTCAGAAGCAGATCAGAACCTGGAAGAAACTGTAAAAATAATAAAAAATTTGCAAAAAACCCTCTTTACATGGAGGGTTTTTGTATGCTATACTACAGAAGTTGCGAGTCATGCGCATCTATTGCGCGTGCAAAAATATACACGTTCGGAGATTCCCGCGGATGGTGCCCTGCGGTGTGAGGCTGGGTCCCCAGGAAAAAGAACCGGGCGGAAGAAATTAACCAAAAAGGAGAACAAACATGAGCGTTATTTCAATGAAACAGCTTTTAGAAGCAGGCGTACATTTCGGACATCAGACAAGAAGATGGAACCCTAAAATGGCTCCATACATCTACACAGAGAGAAACGGTATCTACATCATCGACTTACAGCAGTCTGTAGGTATGGTTGACGATGCTTACAATGCAATCGCTGATATCGTAGCAGACGGCGGAAGCATCTTATTCGTAGGAACAAAGAAACAGGCTCAGGATGCTATCAAAACAGAAGCAGAGCGTTGCGGACAGTTCTATGTAAACGAGAGATGGTTAGGTGGTATGCTTACAAACTTCAAAACTATCCAGAGCCGTATTGCAAGACTGAAACAGATCGAAGCTATGGAAGCTGATGGAACATTTGACGTTCTTCCTAAAAAAGAAGTTATCGAACTGAAAAAAGAACTCGTTAAGTTACAGAAAAACTTAGGTGGTATCAAAGAAATGAAGAGACTTCCGGATGCAATCTTCATCGTAGATCCGAAGAAAGAAAGAATCTGCGTACAGGAAGCTCATACATTAGGAATCCCGCTTATCGGTATCTGTGATACTAACTGCGATCCAGAAGAACTGGATTATG
>ERZ791840.1001-NODE-1001-length-15583-cov-4.027370_pt1 | contig 15583 bp, 13 predicted proteins | sample MGYA00510291_ERZ791840 | MGnify/ENA primary metagenome ERZ791840 (study PRJEB30046, sample SAMN00715256) | human gut metagenome | study: EMG produced TPA metagenomics assembly of the A metagenome-wide association study of gut microbiota in type 2... | reverse complement strand
TAGAATAATATTTACTCAAAGTATCAACTCCTTTCAATAATATTCTACTCTAATACCTTATAAAACTCAACATGTGCTTATATGATTTTATAATTTATTTTTAACTGCTAATAACCTCCAGATAATAAAATATAAAAGTATCAATTTAACTAATTAATATTAATATACCACTGGACGGAAATGTTTCTGTAATTACGGAATGAAATGTAGTCTAATGGTCATGAATATCAGAAAAGCCAGTAATGTTTCGGGTATATGTCAAAAACATTACTGGTCTTTTTTATAAGATTATTCCACACTTTTTATTCGATACAGGGAATCTCATAATTCCAGGATTTACGGATGTCGTCCATGATTTTCATGATCCTTATTGTTTCCGCATGAGGCATTTCCGGACACTCCGTTTTTCCCTCATGAATTGCTTTCATGCAGGATTCTACCTCATATTCATATCCTGAGATCTGTTCCGGCACAACATAAGAAGCCACTTCTTTATGTTCGGTATCAAACACTGTAATCTTTTCCGGATTATTGATATTCTGCACCTGCATATATCCTCTGGTTCCGAAAATACTTCCCATTCTGTCTGAGATTTCTCTTGCTCCACACTGAATGGTTGCCATGCGGTCTCCCTCAAACACCATGGCAATGCTGTCCAGAATATCCACTCCATTCTGAAAGATTGCAGTAGCCTTTACATCCTTTACCTTATCGCCAAGCACCATGGAGGCAAAATTGATCGGATATACGCCTACATCCAGAAGAGCACCTCCTGCAAGCTCCGGTTTACGGATACGTTCCACATGACTTACTGTATAGCTGAGATTCGCGGTAACTGCCGTAACTTCTCCGATCACACCACTTTCAATAATATCGTTGATCATCTTTCTGGACGGCATATATCTTGTCCAGATTGCTTCTGTGATCAGAAGCTTTTTCTCTTTTGCAAGGTCAAATAATTTTTGTGCCTGCTCTGCATTTACAGTAAATGCCTTTTCACAAAGCACATGCTTTCCCGCTTCCAGACACATTTTCGCATGCAGATAATGGTGTGAATGAGGAGTTGCGATATAAACCAGTCCAACCTCATCATCTGCCAGCATTTCCTCATAGGATCCATATGCTTTTTTTACTTCATATTTCTGTGCAAATTCCCGGGCACGTTCCAGATCACGGGCAGCAACCGCATACGCCTCCACACCTTTCATTCCTGCCACTGTTTTCGCCATAGTAGAAGCAATGCCTCCTGCTCCCAGAATACCTAACTTCATTTTATTGTCCTCCCATATTTATAGCAGATAAAATTATCCACTTCGCTACTTGCTCTAATTTTACAGCATCATCGCCCGGAGAACAAGTTTATTCCGTTATATGTTTATCCCATATCATTCATTTATTTTTTCAGTTTCTCTTTTTTCGTTTTGTCATCAACCCTCCAATCCTTCCAGTCTCTTTCGCAGACAGACTTTTCCATCCATCACTCAATACTCTGTCCAACAGTCCCATTTCCTCTGCAATTTCATACTTCATTCTGACCTCCGGCAATAATTCTCCATCAAGATAAGCTTTTATTTCCTTTTCTTTATCCAAAACAGCCCACACTCCTTTTCTTTGGAGTATGGGCTGTTTTCTTAATTTTTATACTGTATTTCACTGTATTTCTTCAAACGGATATTCGCAATCCGCTTCGCTGCCTGCCTGATTCGGTTAAACTTCTGTCTATTACAGATTGGATTCTGAGATTCTGTTATCTTTTGGGAATAATAATTGCAGCAATGATATATGCCCAGATTCCCGCACCGCCAAAGCAGGTAAGGATCACCCATGCCAGACGCACCAACGTAGGGTCAATATCAAAATATTCTGCGATTCCTCCACATACACCGCAAAGCATACTATTTTCTGATGATTTGTATAAACGTTTGTCACCCATGTCCATTTCCTCCTTAAACCCAGATTAGTCAAGCAGATAAAATCATCCGCTTCGCTACTTACTCTACACCGAATAACTTCCTGATTCGGTTAAATACCACTTTTATTTCTGCACGTCAGAGTATATGCTCTTCAGGATATCTGCAAATCTCTGTGTTCTTTCCCGGAGAAATCTACTGATATATTTCCCATACCGCACTCCAGATCCAGTTTCCTGTCTGCGCCTTTATTGGAAATGGTTTTCTCCCGTCCAAGTCCACTGTAGGAATCAGAACCTACATCCAGATTTCCCACTCCACATTCCAGATCATAATTATAATCCTCCTGCGTACCGGTCAGTGTCAGATCCAGTTCACCCAGACCACATTCTCCATCTGTCTTCCTGGCGCTCAGATCTGCAAATGTCATACTTCCGGTTCCGATTTCCAGATCTGCCTCCCTTGCAGTCACCGGATTCTTACTTTCAAATTCCCCGGCTCCCATCTCCACACTCAGCTTCTCTGTCTCAATATCTCTGTTCAGATAAACAGTACCTGCACCCATCTCAATCTCCAGCTCCTGAAGCTTAACATCTTCCGGATAGGAGATACACACCTTTCTGTTTTTAGACAGTTTTTTCGTGCTTCTGACCTTAAGAGTATCCGAACTCTCCTTCACTGTCACATTCTTCCCACTGTCATCATAAACTCTGACACAGAAACTGTCGCCCTCTTCCAGAATCAGCTCATCGTACTTCAGCTCTATATCCAGCTTTGTGGGCTGATACTTCAACTGATATACAGTGCCATCTTCCTCATTCTCATCAACAGCGCGGGCATAATCCTCACTGTCGTCACAGTCGTCGCTGTCGTCATAATCATCGCTGTCATAGTCATCGCTGTCATCATAATCATAATCGTCATAATCATCATCGTCATCATAATCATCGCTGTCATCATAATCATAATCCCCATCTGCCACCAGAAGCACCCTTTTCAGACTTTTCACCCCTGTCAGTTCCGACATACTGGCTCCCATAACACCACCGGCAGCTGTCAGCCCGATTCCCACAGCGCCAAAAATCCCCGCTGCGATCAACATTCCTTTTGTAAACTTCTTCATTTAACCTCCTCCTTTCTCTTTCTGTAAAGCAACCTGTTAAAAAAGTCAGTAATCTTCCGAAACCATTTCGGCACAATGTGTACTGCGATGCTGATCAGTCCTAATATCATAAGGATTGCCAGAGCAATCATCAGACATCCAATTCCTATCGTCAGGATCCCGGTTCCGGTCATTACAGCCAAAAGCCCTGCTCCAGCCACAACAGCTGCAATTCCGCCAACCAGTAAAGCCATAGCACCTATGCCCAATCCAACGATCAGCCAGAACGGAAGCAGTAAGATTCCAACTGCAAATGTCAGAATCCCACCAACAGCCCCCTTAACAAAAGGAGAAATAAAAACCAGCAGGATCACCGCAAGGATCAGCACCGCCTGATTCCCCTTTCTGAAAAAACGCTTCCCTGTTCCCGACTCTTCTCCATATTTCTCAGGCATCTGTCCTCTCTCTTTAGTCCGGGCATCCTCATAGCCATGCTCCGTATATTCTCCATACTCATAGCCTCCTGCCGAACCTTTCAGATCCGCCTTGATGATTGCTGCAACCTTCTCTGGACTTCCAAGTTCCCTGAGCACCGAAGCTTCATTCTCAGCTCCTGCATCATCGAAATAACTATTATAAAAATCAAGGGCATCCTGCCTCTCTGTCTCGGAAATATCAGCAAGCAGCTTCTCCAGCTCCTGCATAAACTGCGCCCTGTCCATCATCCTATTCCTCCCTCAAACATCCCGCTTATCTTGGATGCATAAATTTTCCATTCAGCTTTATAAAACTCCAGCTGCGCAGCACCTCTGTCCGTCAGCTTATAATAACGCCTGTTACGCCCTGCATACGCCATATCATAAACCTCCAGACAATCATCCTTCTGCAGCCTCCTGAGCACCGGATACAAAGTAGACTCCGAAACATCCAGAACTCCACGCACATCCTGCGTGATCCTATATCCGTAAGTCCCTTCCTTCTCCTTAGAAACAACCGCCAGAACAACCGCATCCAGAAGCGCAGCACCCGTATTAAAAACCATATGCTCACTCCCTCGTTTCAATTATGTTCTGTACAGACAGCATCATCTCTGCAATCCAGCCTTAGAGCGTGTCTGAAAAATGCTCCAGACTATACCAAAGGTAAACGCCATTTCACATCTGATACATTTATTCCATCCTGTTCACATACTATACAGAACATCAATATTGTTTTGTTAACGATATTATATGATGTATAATATGATTTTGTCAATACTATTTAGCAAAAATCATTTATACTTTATAATCATATTGATACCTTTACTGAAAATACCTCCTTAACGTCTTCCGGTTCACTATAGCGATCCTCATAAATAATGCATTTAAAAGCATTGCTATATATCAATTTCTTATTTCATAAATTACTGCAAACAATCCAGTCCATCATAGCGTGAAGTCCTACTGAACTGTCTTGATTGCATTATTTTATGGAATTGCTATAATATTTCATAAACTTAATATTCCATAAACCTCACGTTATACTACAGTCATTTTCAGTAAACAGCGCAGGAAAATATATCTGTCTGAGTGCATTTGCAGGCATCTTAGATCTTCTTAGCCGGTAGAAATCTGCGTTATGGAGAAAAATCGCAACCTGTCTGAGCGAAGCCTGCAGCGGAGCGAGTTTTGCATTTTTCTTCATGCTTTTAGCGGATTTTCCCCCACCTTAGAGTTACTTAGCCCCCGGAACTGAACCTGCAGAGAGATGCTGCTTCGCGCGTCCCCTCTTGCGCTGTGTACGCCCCACACCAACAAACTTCCCCCAAATACTTACAAAAACCTCTTGACTTTCAAAACAAACAGCGTTAAAATTGCTTTAGCTTTTTAAACAGCTAAACCTATAACGCATAAATTCAACGAAGGGAACCAGTAAAAACAGTCCCCCCCTGTCCTCAGAGAACTGCAGTCCGGTGAAATGCAGTGACAGACCTGTTTCGAATATCATCCCCGAGAAGGAAAGCCGAACCCTTGAATACAGCCATCACAGATATTGCCGTATTCACAGTAAGCTTCCCCGGCCGCCCCCCGTTACAGGAGCCGCGTATATCGGTACGTTGCAGAATCGTACTTGTTTCAAAGGTGAAACAGGGTGGTTACGGAATATCATATGTCCGTCCCTGCGTGGGGCGGACTTTTTTTATGTTATAGGAAATTACTCCATAATATTCCTATAACATAAAAAAGCCCTGACACACGAGACATACTTTCTTTTCCAGGCTGTCGATCTGAAACCGAAACACCACTTCTGTTTTTCACAGACAACAGAATTCACCACAGATGAAAATGTAACTAATTACATATTATAACCATTACACTCCATCTGCCTTGAATCTGCTCCAAATTCCGAAAAACAGCAGCAAAATTTTTGAGAGGAGTAGAGAGCATGAAAATCTACAAAAAAATCATGAACGCACTGGCTGCAGTAGAAAAGATCGTCCTTGTGATCTCCACACTGCTGATCCTGGTGCTGACTGTGGGAAACGTATTTTCCCGTAAAGTCATCCACCGTTCCTGGTCCTTCACAGAAGAACTTGTAGTAGCGGTATTCGTACTCATCACCCTGCTGGCAGCCGCACTGGCCTGCCGCGAAGGAGAACTGGTCAGCCTGACACTGGTCACAGACCGCCTTCCAAAGAAACTGAAGAAACCATCCGTAATTCTGATCACAGTCCTGAGCATCATCTTCAGCGTCATCCTTTTCAAATACGGAATGGACAAAGTAATCACTCAGCTTCAGAATGGAAAAAGAACCTTCGTATTAAACTGGCCTGAATGGATCTTCTGGTCCTTCGTACCCATCGGTGCAGGATGCATGATTCTTCACTTCATTGAATTCTGTCTGGACTTCTGCTGCAAAACCGACAGTGCCAAAAATACCGACAACAGCACAAAAAGTAACATGAACACAATCACAACAGACAAAAAGGAGGCCAAATAAATGATCAGTGCAATCTTATTTATCTCCTTCTTCATATTCCTGATCCTGGGTGTACCCATCGGAATCTGCCTCGGACTTTCCTCCGTATGCGCAATCCTCTACTCCGGTACATCCCTGACGATCGTAGCAACCAACATGTACTCAGGAATCAGCAAATTCCTGCTCCTGGCAATCCCATTCTTCGTACTGTCAGGAAACATCATGGCAAAAGCCGGTATCTCCAAACGACTGATCAAATTCGTTGATACCTGCGTAGGCCACAAAAAAGGCGGTATCGCCATCGTATGTGTTATCGTAGCCTGCTTCTTCGGCGCCATCTCCGGTTCCGGCCCTGCAACTGTTGCAGCTCTTGGAGCCGTACTGATCCCTGCAATGGTAGAACAGGGCGGTTTCTCCGCACCATTCTCCACAGCACTGATGGCAACCTCAAGCTCCATCGCCATTGTCATCCCGCCAAGTATCGCCTTCGTTGTATATGCCTCCATCACAGGCACATCCATCGCAGATATGTTCATGGCAGGGATCGTACCAGGTCTTCTTATGGGCGTGGCACTGGTAATCGTAGTAATGCTGGAAGCAAAGAAACACAACATCAAACCATCCAGAGAAAAAGCCTCAGGCAAAGAACGCTGGGACGCTTTTAAAGATGCTTTCTGGGGATTCCTGATGCCGGTCATCATTCTGGGCGGTATCTACGGCGGTATCTTCACACCAACAGAAGCAGCAGCCGTATCCGTTGTATACGGACTCTTCGTAGGTATGGTCATCTACCGCGAAGTTTCCATCCGCGATATGTTTGACATTCTGGTAGACTCAGCAAAGACAACCGGCGGTATCATGCTCATCGTAGCAAGTGCCTCTCTGTTCTCCTTTGTATGTACCAAATTCGGTATTGCAGATGCAGCCTCCAATTTACTTGGAAGCATCGCACACAATCAGTTTACCTTCCTGCTGATCGTAAATATCATCTTCCTGATCGCAGGATGCTTCATCGATGCAAACTCTGCTATGTACATCTTCATTCCGATCATGCTTCCTGTATGTAAGGCTCTTGGATACGATATAGTAGCATTCGGTGTTATGGCAACTGTAAACCTTGCAATCGGACAGGTAACTCCTCCTGTAGGCGTAAACCTCTTCGTAGCAATCAGCATCAAGATCAAAAAAGGTCTGGAAGTTACTCTGCAGGAGATCTCAAGGGCAGTTGTGCCAATGATCGCAGCCTGCGTTGCAGTTCTTCTGATCGTTACATACATCCCAATCACCTCCACTTTCCTTCCGAAAGCTCTTGCAAAAGAAGGCTCCTACACAGGTGATCAGTCCTCCGCTTCCTCTGACACAGCTTCCAAGGAGGCAGGAGACGGCAATAACTCCTTTGACACAATCGCAGATTACAGCGACCTTGACTGGCCGGAAATGACCTGGAACTTCGCTTGCTCCACTACTGAGACAAGTACATGGGCTGATGGCGGACGTAAGTTCGGTGAACTGATGGAAAAAGCCACAGGCGGCAAAGTCAAAGTCAACATTTACGCTGCTGACCAGCTTACAAACGGCAACCAGTCCGAAGGTATTCAGGCTCTGATGAATGGGGACCCGGTTCAGATCTCCATGCACTCCAACCTGATCTACTCTGCATTTGATCCACGTTTCAACGTTGTTTCTCTTCCGTTCGTCTATGATTCTTACGACGATGCAGATGCGAAATTCGATGGCGAAGCAGGTGCAAAGCTGAAAGAAATCCTCAGTGAGTACGGACTCCACTGCATGGGTATTGCAGAGAATGGTTTCCGCGAAATCACAAACAGCAAACATGAGATTAAATCTGTAGACGATATGAAGAACCTGAAGGTTCGTGTAGCAGGCTCCAACCTTCTGATGGAATGCTACAAGAGATGGGGCGCTGATGCCACAAACATGAACTGGTCTGAAACTTACACAGCACTTCAGCAGAACACAGTAGAAGGTCAGGAGAATCCGCTTCCCGCTATCGACGCTGCAAGTGTTCAGGAGGTTCAGCCTTACTGCTCTATGTGGGATGCAATTTATGACTGCCTGTTCTTCTGTATCAACGAAGACATCTACAACAGTCTCACACCACAACAGCAGGAAGTTGTTGACGAGGCAGGACAGAAAGCAGTTGAATATGAGCGTTACATCAACCGCTCCGGAGATGACGAGATCAAAGAACGCTGGGCAAGCCAGAACGGTGTAACAATCACAGAAAAAGAAGACATGGACATCGACTCCTTCAAAAAAGCAGTTGACGGTATCGATGACTGGTTTGTAAACGAACTGAAGAGCCAGGGCTATGACGATGCCCAGGATCTGGTTGATCTTTTCACAAAGGACTCCTTCAACACAGTGGAAGATTACAGTAATCTGGACTGGCCGGAAACAACCTGGAACTTCGCATGCTCCACTACTGAGACAAGTACCTGGGCTGACGGCGGACGTAAGTTCGGTGAACTGATGGAAAAAGCTACAGGCGGAAAGGTTAAAGTCCATATTTATGCAGCTGACCAGCTTACAAACGGCAACCAGTCCGAAGGTATTCAGGCTCTGATGAATGGGGACCCGGTTCAGATCTCCATGCACTCCAACCTGATCTACTCTGCATTTGATCCACGTTTCAACGTTGTTTCTCTTCCATTCGTCTATGATTCTTACGACGATGCAGATGCGAAATTCGATGGCGAAGCTGGTGAAAAACTGAAAGAAATCCTTGGCGAATACGGACTCCACTGCATGGGTATCGCAGAAAACGGTTTCCGCGAGATCACAAACAGCAAACATGAAATCAAATCTGTAGATGATATGAAGAACCTGAAGGTCCGTGTAGCAGGTTCCAACCTTCTGATGGAATGCTACAAGAGATGGGGTGCTGATGCCACAAACATGAACTGGTCAGAAACTTACACAGCACTTCAGCAGAACACGGTTGAAGGTGAGGAAAATCCACTTCCTGCTATTGACGCAGCAAGCGTTCAGGAGGTTCAGCCTTACTGTTCCATGTGGGATGCAATTTATGACTGTCTGTTCTTCTGCATCAATCAGGATATCTACGACGGCCTCACACCACAACAGCAGGCAGTTGTTGATGAATGCGGTCAGAAGGCAGTTGAATACGAACGTTACATCAACCGTTCCAGCGACAATGAGATTAAAGAACGCTGGGAATCCAAAAACGGCGTAACCTTCACAGAGAAAGCTGATATGGATATCGATTCCTTCAAGAAAGCTGTAGACGGCGTAGACGACTGGTTCGTAAATGAGCTGAAGAGCCAGGGCTACGAAGACGGCCAGGATCTGGTTGATCTGTTTACCAAATAATCCTTACGGTTACCAAAACTCCATAAAAATAAACGAACAGGGTATGAAGTTTCATCAGATTACGATGAACTTCATACCCTGTTTTGTTTTTAATAATATAGAACGTAAAGTACTTGATATCTTCTATTTTTCACGTTATACTGAACAAGTATAATTGAACAGACCCGGATGCAAAATTTTGACCCCTGCCCTCCAGTTTCACGAAAGGAGGGTGATGCCCGATGAATACAATGGAAGTTCTTACTTTACTGTTAGTAATTTTTACGGCATTGACTTACATAGATCAACATAAAAAGAAATAAGCATCCCCCCGCTCAAAGTGAGATGCTTACTTTCTTTTTAACATTATAATTAATCACAGAGGGCAACCGGAACACGCTTCCGATCATCTTCTAAGTAGATTATACAATGGGGCACCTGATTTTTCAAGTGCCCTTTTTTATAAAGTAAAGCAGACATTCGGTTACTGTTCACACACCACTGTCCCGCGAGGTGTTTTGGCATGAATATGCCAAAATCCCGAGACATACAAGCCAAAATTCCATTGCCGCAGGCAATCTGGAATGAATTTTGGCTACGTTACTGTGAACGGAGTGAACAGTAACGACATTCGCAATCCGCTTCGCTACTTGCTCATGAACGCAGTCACTTCGCGACCTGCGTTCAAATCTCAGATCTTCAGGTAAGACTTGATTTTCTCCTCCTGCAGTTCTTCCCCGATCACGATCAGAACCTCCTGCCCTACATGAAGCGGACGGATTGTAATTTCATTCTTGGTAGCATTTAATTCAATCCACTGCTGTTCTTCGCTATCTGTCTGAGCAGACTTTCCAGAACCGTCTTCGCTGTCACTGTCTACTCTCATAAATCCCTTCATTCGGAACACACGCCCACATTCAGGATCAGACAGAATCTTCTCAGCCGCTTCCCGAAGCTCCTTCTCAGTCATCTTCACATTCATAAAGTACAGAGAAGTAAAGGCACCCTCTGCCTCAAACTCCGGTTTCCTGTAGCTTGCCATCACATATCCACAGGATGCGATTCTGTCAAAGTCCTCTTTCGACATTTCCTCCCAGTTCTTGTGGATAATATTAACTGTATCCACATCATCCATTTCACAGCAAAATCTCCTGCTGCAATGAACCTTCTCCAACGCCTGATTCACATGCTCAATCGTACCCTGGATTTCCTCGGGTGATGCGTCCTGGCTCTTGCTCATCACAATGCATCCGGCATCTGCCACCTCAGAAGCCAGAATGAAATCCGCCTCCTCTGACAGATCACGCTCCAGCTTAGAATCCACAATTGCAATCACATTCCCAATCTGATACCAACGGTTTAACGGCTCCTCATGAAGAATATCAAAGAACTCATCCACATCAAAAATCCCAGACGGCTCCACGATCACACGGTCATAACCGCACATACCCATAGCAATCAGTTTCGTCTTAAATCTCCTCCTGTGGCAGTCCTTATCACACCCTCCTGAGATCATCTCCAGCTCACAGTTCTCTCCCATCAGATCCTGAAGCAACATCATATCCACATTCACAGCCCCGTAATCATTCTCCAGAATTCCAATATTATTACCAGCATCCATCAGATACTGCGCATACTTCCTGATAAACGTCGTCTTCCCTGAACCAAGAAAACCAGTGATCAGATCTATCTTTACCATCGTATATCTCTCCCTTGCTGCTGCATAATTTTTCTTTTTTATCCGTAAACCGGAACTTCATCATCTGTGATCCACATACCTGTACGATCATAGCATTATAACGCAGAAAACGCAACGCCCGCAAAGAAAGACCACAATTATTCATGTTCTGAAATAATTGCAGTCTTTCTGATCGTTTCTTATGACAATTCCAGCTTACCGGTATAAAGCTGATAATAAGTTCCTTTTAACTTAATGAGATCTTCATGGTCGCCTCTTTCAATGATCTTTCCATGATCCAGTACGATGATGGCATCGCTGTTTCTGATGGTTGAAAGTCGATGGGCGATCACAAATACAGTACGGCCTTTCATCAGGTTATCCATACCTTTCTGTACAATACTCTCTGTACGGGTATCAATACTTGAGGTTGCTTCATCCAGGATCAGTACAGGCGGATTGGCTACTGCTGCTCTTGCAATGGAGAGAAGCTGGCGCTGTCCCTGGGACAGTTCCTCACCATCTCCGCTTAACATGGTATCATATCCTTTTGGAAGCATTTTGATAAACTGGTCTGCATGAGCCAGTCTTGCTGCCTCGTATACTTCCTCATCTGTGGCATCCAGTTTACCGTAGCGGATGTTTTCTTTAATAGTTCCTGTAAACAAGTGAGTATCCTGAAGTACGATTCCCAGAGAACGTCTCAGGTCATCCTTCTTAATCTTGGTAATATTGATTCCATCGTAACGGATCTTACCTTCCTGAATATCATAGAAACGGTTAATCAGATTTGTGATCGTTGTCTTTCCTGCACCTGTGGAACCTACGAAAGCAAGTTTCTGTCCCGGTTTGGCGAAGAGGCTGATGTCTTTCAGAATAACTTTATCCGGGTTATATCCGAATGTAACATCTTCGAATCGGACATCTCCAGTCAGTTCTGTATAAGTAACGGAGCCATCTGCAGAATGTGGATGCTTCCATGCCCACATACCTGTTCTCTCTTTGCATTCTGTGATATTGCCGCTGGCATCCTTTCTTGCATTAACAAGTTCTACGTAACCTTCATCCTCTTCCGGCTTCTCGTCAATGAGCCTGAAGATACGTTCTGCACCTGCAAGTGCCATAATGATGGCGTTGAACTGCTGTGCCACCTGCATGAATGGCTGGGTAAAGCTCTTGGTGAACTGTAAATAGGAAGCCATAACACCGAGGGTGATGCCGCCCACACCTGTTACAGAAAGAAGTCCCCCAAGTACTGCTGTCAGTACGAACTGCAGGTTACCGATGTTACCGATCACAGGTCCCATCATGTTTCCGTATTTATTGGCGTTTGCAGAACTCTCGAAGAGTGCTTCATTGAGTTTATCGAATTCTTCTTTTGATTTATCTTCGTGGTTGAAAACTTTTACCACACGCTGACCATTCATTCGTTCTTCCACGAAACCGGTCACATCTGCCAGAGATACCTGCTGACGGATGAAATATTTGCCACTGTTGGAACCAATCTTATTGGTAACCTTCAGCATGATAAAGATGATCACAACTGCCAGAATCGTAAGCAACGGACTTAACAGTAACATGGAAATAAAGGTAACCACGATCGTAAACAGCGCCATCAGTGCCTGTGGGATCGCCTGACTGATCATCTGTCGCAGGGTATCTGTATCGTTAGTATAGAGGCTCATGACAGATCCGTTTGTATTCTGGTCGAAATAGCGGATTGGAAGAGTCTGCATATGCTCGAACATATCATCACGGACACTTTTAAGCACACCCTGACCGATATAAACCATCATTCGGGTATAAATAAATGTGGCAATCACACCAAGTGCAAAAATACAGCCAAGGACTGCAAGTGCCTTATAGAGTTCTGCAAAGTTCGGATCTGTCTGTCCGATCAGCGGAATGATAAAGTCATCCAGCAGAAATTTCAGGGACAGGGATACTGCAATACTTGCTGCGGAACTGATAAAGATGCAGATAAATACGATGATAAACTGTATCTTATGGGTTCCTGTCATATATTTCAGAAGTCTTTTGGCAGTTTGGATGGTGTTCTGATCTAATTTTTTCTTCTTATTCATCGTCTCCGCCTCCTTTGACCTGTGATTCATATACTTCTCTGTAAATATCATTTGTCTTCAGCAGTTCTTCTGAAGTACCCACACCTGCGATCTTACCGTCATCCAGTACGATGATCTGATCTGCATCTTCAATAGAAGAAACTCGCTGTGCGATAATAATCTTTGTTGTATTCGGGATCTCCTCGCGGAAAGCCTTACGTATCAGGGCATCTGTTCTTGTATCTACTGCACTGGTAGAGTCATCCAGGATCAGGATCTTCGGTTTCTTGAGAAGAGCCCTTGCAATACACAGACGCTGCTTCTGACCGCCGGATACGTTGTTACCACCCTGAACGATCATTGTATCGTAGCCATCCGGGAACTCACTGACGAATCCATCTGCCTGGGCCAGCTTACAGACCCTCCGAACTTCTTCCTCACTGGCATGTTCATCACCCCAGCGAATATTGTCATAGATGCTTCCTGAGAACAGCACATTTTTTTGAAGTACCATGGAAACCTGGTCACGAAGTACTTCCAGATTGTAGTTGCGTACATCCACGCCTCCCACCTGGACATTACCCTTTGTGACATCATAGAGTCTGGGGATCAGCTGCACCAGGGTAGACTTTGCACTTCCGGTTCCGCCGATGATACCTACTGTCTGACCGGATTTAATATGAAGATTTACATCCTTCAGGGAAAGATTTCCTCCCTCTCCTGCATAGCTGAAATCTACATGATTAAAGTCAATGGAACCATCTGCCACATTCTTTACTGCATCAGCTTTATCCTGCATTTCAGGAACTTCATCCAGAACCCCTACAATACGGTCTGTGGATGCTTCTGCTATCATGATCATAACAAACACGAAAGTTACCATGTTCAGGGACATGAGAATCTGAAGTGCGTAGACAATGATACTTGTCAGCTCACCGGTTTCCATGCCACCGAGAACAATTCCTCTTCCGCCAATTGCAACAATGATAATGATTACAGTATACATGGCAAACATCATAACCGGTGAGTTCCATGCAACGATTTTCTCTGCTTTAGTAAACAGATCATAAACATACCTGGAAATTCCATGGAATTTCTCAATCTCATAGTCCTCTCTTACGAAAGCCTTAACTACACGTGAGGCATTTACATTCTCCTGAACGGAATTGTTCAGGTTGTCATATTCATCAAATACCTTGATGAAATGCGGATGTGCCTTTTTCGCAATAAAGATCAGTGTACCGCCAAGGACAGGAACAACTATCAGGAAAAGCATTGCGATCGGTTTGTTGATCGTCAGTGTCATAATCCATGACAGGATGATCATAAACGGTGCCCTGGCAAGAAGGCGGATACTCATCATGTATGCCTGCTGTACATTTGTGATATCAGTGGTCAGTCGTGTGACCAGACCTGATGTTGAAAAGTGGTCGATATTTTTAAAGGAAAAATCCTGCACTTTATAAAAAATATCGTGTCGTAAATTCTTCGCATATCCTGCTGCTGCAACTGCCGCCATATTTCCGGCCTGTACGCCGAAGAACAGGGAAAGCATTGCCATTGCAACAAGGATGACTCCACGCTGGATGATATAGCTCATATCTCCGTTTGCAATACCTACGTCGATAATCTTCGCCATCTCCAGAGGAATCAGAACTTCCATCAGTACTTCCAGGATTACAAGGACCGGAGCCAGTACAGACTGCTTCTTGTATTCCCGGACTGAACGTAAAAGTTTCTTATTCATCTTCGTCAATGTCCTCCTTATGTCTCGTTATTTCATTACTGTTCACTCCGTTCTCAGTAACGTTATTTCTGTTAAAGCGTATTTGAAAAATCATTCCTGCTATCGCAGGATTTTTTCCGATTTTCATACATCTTCCAGAGAACCTGTTTGCACAGTTCCACATCCTCCCTGGGAATTCCCCGGAGCATTTTGACTTCGCCTTCTTCAATACTCTTCAGGATCGCAGGACGGATCTTCTCTGCTTTCTCTGTGGGAATAATTTGTTTTAGGCGTGCGTCCTGCTTCGCGCTCTCTCTGTAAATGTAACCGTTCTTCTCCATCAGCTTCAGGATCCCTGTCACTGTAGGTTTCCTGATCTGGAATTCCTCTTCAATATCTTTCTGATAGAGATCTCTGTGCATGGTTTCCAGAAGGATAAATTTCAGCACATGCTTCTGCATGGTCGTCAGATCGTCATTCTCCATCACCTCTGCCGGATTATGCCGTTTCATTGTATGGGATAAAATATGTATCAGCCTGCCTACATGCATCTCATTCAGCTTCTGTTTCATTTCCTCGTCTATCTCGCCGCACCTCCTAAAATCAGTACCCATACTATTGCAAAGCCATATAATAGTTAGGTTGCTATCCATTAGTTGCCTAACTATTATATGGCTTTAGTTTTTTTATGTCAATACTCGTTTTTATTTCTCCTTTTGAACTACTCAAAAATTGTTACTGTTCACTCCGTTCTCAGTAACACGCTTCGCGATGCAGGAAATATGAACCTCCTTGTGCAATGCCCAAGGAGTA
>ERZ791840.999-NODE-999-length-15600-cov-43.296687_pt1 | contig 15600 bp, 9 predicted proteins | sample MGYA00510291_ERZ791840 | MGnify/ENA primary metagenome ERZ791840 (study PRJEB30046, sample SAMN00715256) | human gut metagenome | study: EMG produced TPA metagenomics assembly of the A metagenome-wide association study of gut microbiota in type 2... | reverse complement strand
TACGGACGACTTGATGAACACCATGCAGATAGACTTCCTGCAACCGGTCTACACCTTGACCTTCAGCAACGGATTGATTGCATGCTTCGTATTTATGGGTATCGGCACCCTGCTCGACGTGGGCTTCCTGCTGCAGAAACCATTTGCCAGCATATTCCTTGCCCTATGTGCCGAATTGGGAACTTTCTTGACTGTACCCATCGCATCTGCATTGGGACTGTCCTTGAAAGAAAGCGCTTCCGTAGCCATGGTAGGAGGTGCGGACGGGCCGATGGTGCTTTTCACCTCCTTGGCCCTGGCCAAACATCTGTTTGTACCCATCACGGTAGTGGCCTACCTCTATCTGGGACTGACATATGGCGGTTACCCCTATCTGGTGAAGCTGCTGGTGCCGAAACGCCTGCGCGCCATCAAGATGACGAGCAAGAAGCCGCCCAAAAACTATGATGCCAAAGTGAAACTGGCTTTCTCGGCTATATTGTGTGCTGTATTGTGTTTTCTGTTCCCGGTTGCCTCGCCGCTGTTCTTCTCCCTGTTCCTCGGAGTGGCAGTACGCGAATCGGGAATGAAGCATATCTACGATTTTGTAAGTGGTCCGCTGTTGTATGGTTCTACTTTCATGCTCGGCCTGTTGTTGGGCGTACTTTGCGACGCACATCTGCTGCTCGACCCTAAAATTCTTAAATTGTTGGTATTGGGCATGGGCGCACTGTTGCTCTCCGGTATCGGCGGAATCATTGGAGGGTACATCATGTACTTCATCAAGCGGGGCAATTACAATCCGGTCATCGGAATTGCAGCCGTGAGCTGCGTGCCTACTACGGCGAAGGTTGCCCAGAAGATAGTAAGCAAGGACAACCCCAATTCCTTCATCTTGGGAGATGCCTTGGGGGCTAATATTTCAGGAGTAATCACTTCGGCCATCATTACGGGTATCTATATTACTATAATTCCCTATCTGTAGCCTGCGTAGTGGGTTTAGGTGACGGAAAGAGGTTGTGGCAATCACAATCTCTTTCTTTTTATGATACATGGGGCAAGCTGTTGCATTTCAGATAAAATCCTTTACCTTTGCCGGCAAACACATTTATCAAGATATCAGGATGAAGAAAGTATTTAAATTGGCCGGAGGATTCATGGTCGGGGCATGCATCGGCTTTGTAGGAATAATAGGTGTAAGAGTCCTGGTTTTAGGAGACTCGTTCGACGGTTTACACAGCAAGTTTGCCGAAACCGGCATGCTGGAGACAGTAGGAGTTTCCTTGTTAGCCATACTGATTCTGCTGTTCTCCATCTTCCTGCAAGTGCTTCTGCACGAAGGCGGGCATCTTGTCTGCGGACTGGCAACCGGCTACCGCTTCGTCTCCTTCCGCATCTTCAACCTTACCTTCATACGGAAAGACGGGAAATTATGCATCAAGCGTTTCAGCCTTGCCGGAACGGGAGGCCAATGCCTGCTTACCCCACCCGAAAGGCCTCTTGAAGATATCCCAACCACCTTGTACAACCTGGGTGGAGTGCTTGCCAACCTGCTGACCGCCATCCTTGCCTTCCTCCCCCTGCTGACCGTAGACGGGCTGCCTTACCTGCTGAAATTCTTCCTTCTGATGCTCTCTTTGATTGGCATTCTCCTTGCAGGGATGAACGGCATCCCCATGAAGATGGGCGGCATCGGCAATGATGCCGACAACATGCGCCTGCTTCTCAAGGACAGCAAGAGCAAGCAGGCACTGGTCACCCAACTGCGCATCAACGCACTGGTGCAAGAGGGCATGCGTCCTAAGGACATGCCTGCCGAATGGTTCAGCCAAACGGAAGACATCAACTACAAAGATGCCCTGCAGGTCACCATAGCCTTGATGAGCGCCTCGCGCCTGCTCGACTGCGAAGAATGGGAAGCCGCCTACAATGCATTTGAGAAAATAATGAGCCACCGGCACGAAGTCATCGGACTTTTGATAAAGGAAAACGCTTGCGAGCTGCTCTTCACCGCACTGGTGACAAAGAGGACCGCACGGGCAGAAGAATTATATACCGATGAGCTGGATACCTACATCCGGCAATATAAGGATGTGACGTCTTCCAAACAGCGGCTGCTCTGCGCCCTGGCACTCTACCGGGACAAGGACACAGCAAAGGCAAAGGAGATTTACGAAGCCACCTGCCAACGGAAAAACAAATACTTGATGCAGGGAGAAGTCAGTTCGGACATAGCTTTGATGAAATCAATCCTTACCGCCAAGAATGCCTTGTAAGATGGAACGATATTTCTTTTACTTGTTATATCTGCTGCTTGGCTGCTCACTATGCGGTTGTAGCAGAAAACAAGCGCCAAAGCAGACACAAGACCCGGATACGGAGACCACCATCCCGTACGCCGACACCATAGCGGCACCCGTCCCTCCGGCTCCGGCTAAAAGCCGGACAGCCCGCTACCTGGACTCCCTCGGTTTCGTCAACATCGCCGAAGCGGACAGCAGCATCGCCATCGACTTGATGTACACCCGTGCCGACAACTTCACCGGAACCCTATTGTACGAAGACCTGAAAGAAGCCTACCTGCACCCCGATGCCATGAAAAGCCTGAAGCGGGCACAACGCCTACTGAAAGAACAGTACCCCGGCTACAGCCTCATCGTCTACGACGCAGCGCGCCCCTTGTCCGTACAGCAGAAGATGTGGGACGTAGTGAAAGGAACCTCCAAATACATCTATGTCTCCAACCCCTCACGCGGCGGCGGCCTGCACAACTACGGATTGGCGGTGGACATCAGCATACTCGACGATAAAGGAACTCCTCTGCCCATGGGCACCCCGGTAGACCATCTGGGCAGGGAAGCCCACATCACAGAAGAAGCCGTGCTCGTGGCACAAGGCAAGCTGACGGAACAAGAACGTGAAAACCGGCTGCTGCTCCGGCAGGTAATGAAAGAAGCCGGATTCCACCCGCTACCCAGCGAATGGTGGCACTTCAACCGCGTCAGCAGGCAGACGGCAAAGGAGCGATACCGGGTCATCCCTTAACTCTCACCCCCAGCTTGTCCGGAAACTTAAATTTGCTATCGCTTTGACGCGGATGACGCAGATGACGCGGATTTTTAATATTCTTAATCTGTATTATCAGCGTCATCTTTGTCTGAAAAATAATCAGACAGAAAGCTGCGAATTTATGCCCCACTTTGTCCTTTTTGAGATAACTTTGCATCAGAATAAATAAGCCAAGCCATGCCTTTATCCCAAGACACCCTCCGCTTCATCCGCGAGCATCGCCGCGACGACGTGCGCAGCCTTGCCTTGCAGGCACGCCGCTACCCTTCGGTAGACATGCCCGCCGCCATCACACAGATTTCCGGCTGGCAGATTGCCAAAGAGAAGATACCCGCATGGGCCGAGAACGAGCATATACTCTACCCCGCCCACCTTTCTCTGGAACAATGCTCCTCCCAAGCAACGGCACAGTATAAAGCGGAGATTATAACTAACCTGCTACATACAGAACAAGAACATCCCGCGCAGAACAGTACCCCCGCATCAGCCGGCACCTTTACCGACCTCACCGGAGGTTTCGGCATCGACTGCGCCTATCTCTCCTCCCGCTTCGGGCATGCCACTTACGTCGAGCGCCAGGAAACCCTCTGCCAGATAGCCGCACACAACTTCCCTGTCCTCGGCCTGAACCACATCTCCGTCTGCCACGCAGACAGCGTCCGCCATCTGCAAGAGATGGACCCCGTGGACTGTATATTCATAGACCCTGCCCGCCGCGACGGACACGGCGGAAAGACCGTAGCCATCGGCGACTGCGAACCCGATATAGCCGCCCTCGAAGAACTGCTGCTACGCAAGGCAAGACACGTACTGGTAAAACTCTCCCCCATGCTCGACCTCACCCTTGCCCTGAACGATTTGAAGCATGTCCACCAGGCACACATCGTCTCCGTGGGCAACGAATGCAAGGAACTGTTGCTCTTGCTGGGACAAGGCGAAGGAGTGCCGGCAGACGACATCCCCATCCATTGCGTCAACTTCACCGGTGTACCGGCTCCCCAAGCCCTCGTCTTCACCCGCCGGCAGGAGAAGGAGCGTGCATGCCCCTACACCCCTCAACTGAAATCATACCTCTACGAACCGAATGCCTCCGTGCTGAAAGCCGGTGCATTCCGCAGCCTCTCCTCATTGTATAAGGTGGAAAAACTGCATCCCAACAGCCACCTCTACACCTCGGACCACTTCCTGCCGGACTTCCCCGGCCGCAAGTTCCGGATTACCTCCTCCTGCGGCTTCGGCAAGAAAGAAGTGAAAGAGATGCTGGCTACCGAGAAAAAGGCGAACCTCACCGTGCGCAACTTCCCCGCCACCGTGGCCGAACTGCGCAAACGACTGAAATTGGCCGAAGGGGGAGGCACTTATCTCTTTGCCACTACTCTGGCAGACGAGAAGAAGGTACTTATCCGCTGCCAGGCTACGGGATAAGACACCAACCCCTATACCTTCCCCTGCACGAGATGTACATCTCATGTTGCTCGAGATGTACATCTCATACAGTCCGAGATGCACATCTCGTGCATCTTTAGCATCAGTCTGCCAGATGACGGCAAAGGGAGATACCGCCGAAAAGGTACTACCTCCAAGAATTTATGTAACCTCATTGTAACTGAATCGTTATCTGTTCTTCAACGCTCCGCAACCTCCACGTAACGGTAACCCTCTACTTTTGCGGCAGATTATTAACAGATAATAACAAGTATGAAACAGATTTTGAGAGCATTCTTATTCTTACTCCTATTCACCGCCACCGTCAATACGGCCATTGCCGACGAAAAAGCAAATGTCACGAAACAAGGAACTGTACGTGGACGCATCATCGACGCCACTAAACAAACTCTCCCGGGCGCATCCATCTACATCGAGAAACTACACACTGGCGTGACGAGCGACGTCAACGGCTTCTACACTTTCTCTAACCTTGACCCGGGAACCTATACAGTAAAGGTGAGCTACGTGGGCTACTCTCCCGTAGAACTGAAAATCACCATCCCCGCAGGCCGTACACTGGAAAAAGACGTCGTACTGAACGAAGGCGTGGAGTTGCAGGAAGTGGTGGTAGGCGGCGCCTTCCAGGGACAGCGCCGTGCCATCAACTCACAGAAAAACAACATGGGGATTACGAATGTAGTCTCTGCCGACCAGGTAGGCAAGTTCCCCGACTCCAACATCGGTGACGCCCTTAAACGCATCTCCGGCATCAACGTGCAGTACGACCAAGGCGAGGCACGCTTCGGGCAAGTGCGGGGCACGAGTGCCGACCTCAGCTCCGTCACCATCAACGGCAACCGCGTTCCCTCTGCCGAAGGCGATACGCGCAACGTACAGCTCGACCTCATTCCGGCAGACATGATTCAGACCATCGAAGTGAACAAGGTAGTAACCGCCGATATGGACGGCGACGCCATCGGCGGCAGCATCAACCTCGTCACCAAGAACTCCCCCTACAAGCGTACCATTGCCGCCACCGCCGGAACCGGCTACAACTGGGTGAGCGAAAAGGCGCAACTGAACCTTGGCTTCACCTACGGCGACCGCTTCTTCAACGACAAACTCGGCTTGATTGTATCGGCCTCCTATCAGAACTCACCTTCCGGTTCCTACGACACCGAATTTGTATGGGAGCAGGATGACAACGGCAAGACGTACGTCAACGACTACCAAATCCGCCAATACTACGTCACCCGCGAACGCCAAAGCTACTCCGCCGCACTGGACTGGGACATCAATGCCAACCACAAACTCACCTTCAAAGGCATCTTCAACAACCGCAACGACTGGGAGAACCGCTACCGTACCACGCTGAAAGACCTTGACCCCGACGGCAACGCCACCGTACGCATACAGACCAAAGCCGGTACGCCGGACAACCGTAACGCCCGCCTGGAACGCCAGCGCACCATGGACTTTGCCCTCGGCGGCGAACACCTCTTCGGCGCCCTCTCCATGGACTGGCACGCCAGCTATGCCAAAGCCAGCGAAGAACGTCCCAACGAACGCTACATCGACTTCCAACTGAAGAAACAGAAGTTCGACATGGACCTGAGCGACGAACGCCAACCCTTTGCCAGCCCCAAAACAGGCTCTACCATGACATTGAACGATGAATTCAGCCTGAAAGAGCTGACGGAACAGCAGGAAGACATCAAGGAGCAGGACCTGAAGTTCTCCGCCAACTTCAAACTTCCCTTCAAGAACGGCAACAAGCTGAAGTTCGGCGCAAAGGTAGTGCGCAAGACCAAGGATAAAGAAGTGGACTTCTACGAATACTCTCCTCTGGACGAGGATGCCTTCATGACGAACAGCCTAGCAAATACAGTGGACCAGACCAACAAGAACTTCATGCCCAACAACAAATACCAGGCAGGCATCTACGCCAGCAAGGAATACACCGGCTCTTTAGACTTGAACAACGCTTCCCTCTTTGAGAAAGAGCAGGTACAGGAAGAACTTGCCGGAAACTTCAACGCCCGCGAAACCGTGACTTCCGGCTACCTCCGCTTCGACCAAAAACTGACAAAAGACGTGGAACTGATGACCGGACTTCGCATAGAGAACACCAACCTTGCCTATACGGGACGCACCTACGATGCCGACGAAGACCTCACCAGCAAGACCGACCGTCAGCGCAACAGCTACATCAACTTCCTGCCGTCGCTGCTCGTAAAGTGGAATGTAAACGATGACTTCAAAGTGCGCGGTTCGTTTACCCAAACCTTGTCACGCCCCAAATACTCGGCCCTCGTGCCCAGTGTGAACATCAAGCGTTCCGACAACGAAATCACCATCGGAAACCCGGAGCTGAAACCTACCGTCTCCTACAACTTCGACTTGAGTGCCGACTACTACTTCCGCAGCATCGGTCTGATAAGCGCCGGCATCTTCTACAAGAAGATAGACGACTTCATCGTAGACCAGGTGAGCACCAACTACGAATACCAGGGTAACACCTACACCCGCTTCACCCAACCCAAGAATGCGGGCAACGCCAACCTGGTAGGGGTAGAGTTATCCTACCAGCGCGACTTCAGCTTCATTGCTCCCGCTCTGAAATGTGTAGGTTTCTACGGAACGTACACCTACACCCACTCCCGTGTGGAAGACTTCAACTTCGAAGGTCGCGAGAATGAGAAAGACTTGAGCATGCCAGGCTCTCCGGAGCATACCGCAAATGCTTCCCTATACTTTGAGAAAGGCGGTCTGAATCTGCGCCTGAGCTATAACTTCGCTTCCGATTTCATCGACGAAATGGGAGAAAGCACCTTCTACGACCGCTACTACGACAAGGTGAACTATATGGACGTAAACGCCAGCTATACCTTCGGAAAGAAGTTCAAGACTACCTTCTACGCCGAAGCCAACAACCTGCTGAACCAGCCGCTACGCTACTACCAGGGCACAAAAGACCGTACCATGCAGGCAGAATACTACGGCGTGAAAGTGAATGCGGGAGTGAAGATTAATTTTTAAACAGCGAATTCTATCTCAACAAGTTATCAACATTAACTACTCAACAATTTAATAATGACAATGAAGAAAATATTCCTTTTACTGTTTATTGCCCTACTCGGCAACGCAGCCATTGCCCAAATCACCGATTACTCCATCTTCGACAAGAAGTTCAACTTCTACGTAGCCAACGACCTCGGCCGTAACGGCTACTACGACCAAAAGCCCATCGCCGAACTGATGGGACAAATGGCAGAAGAAGTAGGCCCCGAATTCGTTCTTGCCACCGGCGATGTACACCACTTTGAAGGCGTACGTAGCGTGAACGACCCGCTTTGGATGACCAACTACGAACTTATTTACAGCCACCCGGAGCTGATGATAGACTGGTTCCCCCTGCTGGGCAACCACGAATACCGCGGCAATACGCAGGCTGTGCTCGACTACAGTAATATCAGCCGCCGCTGGACCATGCCCGCCCGTTATTATACCAAGACGTTCGAGGACAACGGCGCTACCATCCGCATCCTTTGGGTAGACACCGCCCCGATGATTGACAAATACCGCAACGACAGCGAGACCTATCCCGATGCCTGCAAGCAGGATTACCAGCAACAACTTTCCTGGATAGATTCCGTACTGACTGCCGCCAAAGAGGACTGGGTTATCGTTGCCGGACACCATCCCATCTATGCCGAAACCCCGAAGGACGAGAGCGAACGCGCGGATATGCAGGCACGTCTCGATCCCATCCTGCGCAAGCACAAGGTGGATATGTACATCTGCGGGCACATCCACAACTTCCAGCACGTACGCATGGCAGGCAGCGACATCGACTATATCACCAATTCTGCCGGTTCGCTCGCCCGCAAGGTGAAGCCCATCGAAGGGACCGTATTCTGCAGCCCCGAACCGGGTTTCTCCATTGTATCGGCCAGCAAAAAGACACTGGAACTGCGCATGATTGACAAGAAAGGGAATGTATTGCACACGGTGACGCGCAGCAAATAATCCAAGCCGGCACGCAAGCAGGCGCATTCCCCCGAAGCCCTGCCGAACAACCACTTTCCTCCCACGAAGCAAAAGACCATGTTTCGTAGGAGGATTTTTCCATCTCATACGACAAAAACAAAGCCTATCCGCAGGAATACAAGAAAAAGCCCTATATTTGCATTTGTCAATACATAACTATGATGAAGAAGATACACTTCCTGCTACTAATCAGCCTGCTACTTGCCGCTTGCAGTGATGACGACAAAGAGAAACAACCCGCTTTTGTGACCAATATCACCATATCCGATGCCGGAAAGACCTTCAATCCCGGTGATGCCGTGACCGTCAAAGCCGACGGCTTGCAGAGCGGCGACCAAATCATATTGGACATCTACTGGCCGATAGCCGACAATCCTCTCTTTCCCGAAGGGTATTCACGCTACACACGCGCCGTTACCACGGAGCAAACCACCAACAGCATTACTTTCCTTGCCCCCGGACACTGGCCCGCCTCACGGGTAGAAATGTTCCTGGAACGGGCAGGACAGCTTCAGCCTCTCGGCCAGATTTCGGTAGCCGACGGACAATCCCCCGAAGAACCATATCTCTACGGTATCACCAACTCCCACGCCATTTACACACCGACCGTTCCCCGCGGCATCACCCGTATCGACCTGGTAACACAAGAAATATCGGAAGTAATCCAGTTCCATGACGACGAAGATTTCCACCTTGCCGCCAACATCCCCGGCACCAACATCCTCTGCGGGATACGGGAGAAAGACGGCAGTAGTTTCATCGACGGATACGACCTCTGCATGCACTATTGGTGTAACCCGGTAGAACGTAACGCAATTACCATCTGCTCGGACTTCAACAACACTGTTTCCCTGGAAATGGCCGGAGATAAGCTCCTCACCTACTGTAGCATCTCTTATCCGGTATATACCCGGTTGAATATGCCACCGATACATGCTCCCGAAATACCATTACCGGATGGACTGAAGCCCGAATCCCTCTCACGCTATCCGGGCGTGATAGCCGACGCCCACATGCTGCTCTCGGCCAACAACGGCGACGGCACCTTCTCGCCCGTCGTGATAGACATCGCCAAAGAAAAGATGCACTGCTACGACCCCATCAAGGCCGAAGCCTTGATACCTTTCCGGATTATGGAACCATCCCCCGAAAACCCAAACAGCCTGCAATGCAAAGGAGGCTATATCGTTTCCCGTGCCAATGGTGGAGATACGCAATTCTGCTTATGGGATACTACTGCCGGAAACTTGAAAGAGCCTTTCGCCACCTACCCCAACGCCGTACGCTCCGCTGCCATGTACTACTCCAAGGACGGGCAGACAAGGAAACTCTACGTGCAGTTTGCAGGCTATCGTGAAGGCGACTTCATCGAAACTTATGATTTCCAGACAAAGAAATGGAGGATGTTTATGTTCTACGTACCGTTTGCAGAGATTTTACTGGCACGATAACCGGCTCCCTTACTGCTTTTTCTCCCGCAAGTCATCCTTGGGTATGGTCGTCTCACTGCCGTCACGCGTAGCTATGTAGTGAGGAGACATGATTTCGATGCCTGCTTCGTTGAAGGCATCCTGGATATTCTGATGCAAATCAGAGTAAATCTGGCTAAGGCTGTTGGCATCCCTAATATAGGCATTCACTTGATAAACCGGATAATAATCTTGAAGGGAAGTCTCCAATACAAACGGACGGGGATCATCTATCACTCCAGGAGTATTCAATGCAGCCTCTATCAACAGCTGATGTGTCTTCCGCCACGGAACATCGTAGCCAATACTGACCTCCGAATGGATAATCAATCCATACTCACGGGCAGACTGGCTGTAATTGACCGTATGGGAAGACATGATGAAAGAGTTCGGAATGGTCACCACCTCATTCTTCGGAGTACGGATGCGGGTGACGAGCGGTGTTTTCTCAATGATGTTGCCCGTAGTATCGTTCAGCTTGATGCGGTCACCCAGCTTGAAAGGCCGCATGTAGGTTATGACCAGTCCTGCAATGATATTGCCGATAACCGTACTGGAACCGAGCGAAACAATCAAGCCGACAAACACGGAGATTCCCTGGAAGACTCCCGACTTGGAACCCGGCAGATAAGGGTAAATCATGGCAATCATAAACGCATAAAGCAAGAAGCGCACAATATGATAGGTAGGAATGGCCCAATCCGGATAGAAGCCGTTTATCTTCAGCCGTTCAGCCTGCACCTCATTGGCAAGATAACGCACCAGTCTGACCAGATACTTCACCGCATAGCATATCACAAAGATTGTGAACAGATTGGGTATATAGTCGGTTATTCCATTCAGAATAACCTTTATAGGATTCCAGATGTAGGAGAATAATGTATAAGCCAAACTCTTGGTCTGAGGGAAAATGGAGAATAACAGTGGAACCGTCAGCAGCAACTGCAACAACATGACCACATAGCGCACCAGGTTGGCAACAAACACCAGCAGGTTGACCTGCTTCTGCGTGTCCAACAATTCATAATCCTGAATGGAAATCGGTTTCAGCTTGGTATCCTTCAGCTTCTGAATGCGTAGTTTGAGTTTTCTGAACAGCCAGTTGGTAAACTTGAACAAGAAGAACTGTCCCATAAGCACCAGGATAAAGTACAAGATACGCTTACCCAACTGCCACAAGCTATGCTCCTTCTGCATGGCTTTCAGTTTGTCCACCACGACATGCCTCTTGCTGGCGGCCAGCTGGTCGCGGGTACAGTTTTCCCACAAAGCATCCTGATCGGTAAAGGAAATGATGACCTTTTCGCCATACATCAAGTCTGTAACAATATCCGTACTCTCTAAATAAACAGAGTCCGGACGCAGATTGAAACGCGTGCCCAATGCTTCGATGACGTTGCTTACATCTTTGGCCCGCTGTTGGGGCGTATGCCCTCCACGCTTGGCATACAGATAGAACAAAGTGTCCTTCTCCACCACCACCGGAATACCCGGTGTCACCGTCCGCAACGAATCAATGCGTTGTTTCTGCAATGCCAGCTTCACCGAATCGGCCGCATAGCCCGCCAACTTCATCTGCTCCATTTCCATCCGCAGGTTCGCCTCATTCAGCCGGGCTGTTTCCAACTCCTGCCGGACAAGCGACAACTGAATCGAATCGGAGTCAGTCCTTGCCACTGTGACACTCCCCACACTATCCTCACCTAAAACACTGAGCACTTTATCTACCAACTGAGCTGACACTCCGTCTGCCAGCATCAACAGCCAACAAAGACAGAAAGCACGGATAACCTTCATATATAAACTTCTTGATTTGATTCTTTAATTATGCAAATATACCCAATAAATGCTTCAAACATACGGAATGTTTTTAACTTCCTATCCTAATCAACATAACTTTTTCATGCAAACATGAAAGTTCTGTATCCGGTTTGCACTATCTTTGTACTCAAAATTGACATACCTATGGATATATTGTTTCTTGTCGGAGGACTGCTCCTCATTCTTCTGGGTGCCAATGGCTTGACAGACGGTGCCGCATCCGTTGCCAAACGTTTCCATATACCGTCCATCGTCATCGGGCTTACCATTGTTGCCTTCGGCACTTCCGCACCGGAACTCACCGTCAGCATATCCTCTGCTCTCAAAGGCAGTGCAGACATTGCCATTGGCAATGTGGTGGGAAGCAATACGTTCAATACCCTGATGATTGTGGGTTGTACGGCCCTTTTTGCCCCGATAGCCATTACCCGTAACACACTGAAACGCGAAATCCCCCTTTGCATCCTTTCATCCTTCGCCCTGCTGATTTGTGCCAACGACGTCTTACTGGACAGCAGTGGGGAGAACATACTCAGCATCACCGACGGCCTATTGCTGCTATGCTTCTTTACCATTTTCCTGAGTTATACTTTTGCCATTGCAAAAAGGGATGGAAGTATGAAGGAACCGGAAAAGGAGCACTTACAGGAAGAAGACGAAATCAGGCTGTTACCCGCGTGGAAGTCCGCCCTATACATTCTCGGCGGACTTGCCGGCCTCATCATCGGAGGTAATTTCTTTGTAGACGGTGCCAGCGGCATAGCCCGCGGATTGGGTGTCAGCGAATCCATCATCGGTCTCACGCTCGTAGCAGGCGGCACTTCATTACCCGAACTCGCCACCTCCATCGTAGCCGCCTTGAAGAAAAACCCCGAAATAGCCATCGGAAACGTCATCGGAAGTAATCTCTTCAATATATTCTTCGTACTGGGTTGTTCGGCCTCCATCACTCCACTGCGTCTGACGGGCATCACCAATTTCGATTTGTGGGTACTCGTAGGGTCCAGCATCCTGCTTTGGCTGTTCGGTATCTTTTTCGGGAAACGCATCATCACCCGGGTGGAAGGAAGCATTCTGATTCTCTGCTACATTGCCTACACAGCGGTACTGATATACAACCTCTAACAGCAAATTTACAGACACCCTACGCGGTATTTTAAAGATTATCACGTATTTTTAAATAAGGCAAGCTGTACCTCGGCATAAAAAATAAGCAAGCTTATTTTGTTCTGCTCTCAGTTTGCATTACCTTTGTGGTCTCAATATTGAACAACTATGGCAATTACAATCAAGAAAGTAACCACAAGACGGGAACTGGAGCGCTTTATCCGTTTCAACTACCTGCTATACAAAAACAACCCCTATTCCGTCCCCGACCTTTTCGATGACATGCTCAACACCTTCAACAAGAAGAAAAACGCTGCATTCGAATTTTGTGAAGCCGACTATTTCCTGGCTTATCGGGAAGGTAAAATCGTAGGACGTGTAGCTGCCATCATCAACCACAAGGCAAACCAAACCTGGAACAAAAAGGAAGTCCGCTTCGGCTGGATAGACTTCATCGATGATGCGGAAGTCTCCGATGCCCTGATTCGCACCGTGGAAGAATGGGGAAAAGAACGGGGAATGACACATATACAAGGCCCGCTGGGATTCACAGATTTCGATGCCGAAGGTATGCTCATCGAAGGATTCGACCAGCTCAGCACCATGGCCACCATTTATAACTATCCCTACTATCCGCAACATCTGGAACGCATGGGCTTTGAGAAGGATGCCGATTGGGTGGAGTACAAAATCTACATTCCCGACGCCATACCCGACAAGCACAAGCGCATCTCCGACCTCATCCAGCGCAAGTATAACCTCAAGGTAAAGAAATACACATCTGCCAAGAAGATTGCCCAAGACTACGGTCAGGCCATCTTCGAACTGATGAACGAAGCCTATCAGCCACTCTATGGCTATTCTGCACTGAGCCAACGGCAGATTGACCAATACGTCAAGATGTACCTGCCCATCCTCGACCTACGCATGGTGACATTGATTACCGATGCCGATGACCAGCTGCTTGCCGTAGGCATTTCCATGCCGTCACTCGCCGAAGCGTTGCAAAAAGCCCACGGGCGCCTGCTCCCTATGGGTTGGTATCACCTGGCCAAGACCATCTTCTTGAAGAAATATCCCAAGATGCTCGATTTACTGCTGGTTGCCGTGAAACCGGAGTATCAGAACAAGGGGGTGAATGCATTGTTGTTCTCCGACCTTATCCCCGTCTATCAGCAACTTGGTTTCGAGTATGCCGAAAGTAATCCGGAGCTGGAATTGAACGGCAAGGTGCAGGCGCAATGGGAGTACTTCAAGACGGAACAGCATAAGAGGAGAAGATGCTTTGTGAAAGGAATAAAATAAGTTCTAAATCCAGAATATAAGCTTGTCAGAAGTCCATAAAAGACATTATTTTTTTGCGAACCCCCGAATTTCTCATTACCTTTGTCGCAATGCGCAATATGAAGGAATAACGTACTTATGGAAGATAACAACAATATGACCCTGCCGCTGGAAGAAGCAGACAACAATATCACAGAGAGCCCCGTTTCCAGCGTGGAATATACCGACGACAACATCCGCCACCTGGACGACATGGAGCATATCCGTGTCCGTTCCGGTATGTACATAGGCCGTCTGGGCGACGGCTCACAGAACGATGACGGCATCTATGTGTTGCTGAAAGAAGTGATGGACAACAGCATCGACGAGTTCAAGATGGGTGCCGGAAAGCGTATAGAAGTGACTATAGAAGACAGTCTGCGTGTCAGCGTACGCGACTATGGACGAGGCATTCCGCAAGGCAAACTGGTAGAGGCGGTCAGCAAACTGAATACCGGGGGTAAATATGACTCGAAGGCTTTCAAGAAAAGTGTCGGACTGAACGGCGTGGGCATCAAGGCGGTCAATGCGCTGAGCAGCCGTTTCGAGGTACGCAGTTACCGCGACGGCAAAGTACGTACCGCCATCTTCGAGAAAGGAACGCTGTTGAGTGATGTGACCGAAGACTCGACAGAAGAAAGCGGAACCTATATCTTCTTCGAACCGGACGCCACACTCTTCCTGAACTATTCCTTCCAGAACCAGTTCGTAGAAACCCTGCTGCGCAACTACACCTACCTGAATACGGGCCTCACCTTCATTTACAACGGTCAGCGCATCGTTTCCCGCCACGGGCTGGAGGACTTGCTGAAAGACAACATGACCAGCGAAGGCCTTTACGACATCATCCACCTGAAAGGAGAGGACATCGAGATTGCCTTCACACACACCAACCAATACGGCGAAGAGTACTACTCCTTTGTCAACGGGCAACACACCACCCAAGGCGGCACACACCAGACTGCCTTGAAGGAACACATTGCCCGTACCATCAAGGAGTTCTACAACAAGAACCAGGAATATGCCGACATCCGCAACGGACTGGTAGCCGCCATTGCCATCGACGTGGAGGAACCCATGTTCGAGAGCCAGACCAAAACGAAACTGGGCAGCAACAACATGTGGCCTGCCGCGCCGCAGGAACACAAGCCCGCCGGCCCCACGGTGAACAAATACGTAGGAGACTTCATCAAGACGGAAGTGGACAACTACCTCCACAAGAACCCGCTTGTGGCCGAAGTGATGCTGCAAAAGATACAAGACTCCGAGAAAGAGCGCAAAGCCATTGCCGGCGTCACCAAGCTGGCACGCGAACGCGCCAAGAAAGCCAACCTGCACAACCGCAAGCTGCGCG
>ERZ791840.990-NODE-990-length-15666-cov-4.664595_pt1 | contig 15666 bp, 20 predicted proteins | sample MGYA00510291_ERZ791840 | MGnify/ENA primary metagenome ERZ791840 (study PRJEB30046, sample SAMN00715256) | human gut metagenome | study: EMG produced TPA metagenomics assembly of the A metagenome-wide association study of gut microbiota in type 2... | reverse complement strand
TCTTCCCACGTTTCGCCCAGCTCGGTGTTCACCCAAACTTTCATCTGTTCGGGGTTGCCGTGGTCAAGGGCGATCTTGGCTTCTATGAACTTCTGCACGACCTCTTTCCAGCCCACAAAGGTTGAAGCCAGAGTGTTCAGGTGAAATCCTCTGGCTTCTGCGCCGGGGTTGGCTGCAACGTACTTGCCGTGAATGCCCTGCTCTTTCCACCGGTATTCGTTGGCGATGCAGCCGCACTCCCGGCAGACGTAGCTCACACCCTTGTCAAGATCGTCCGGGTCAAACTTGACGTTCTCCCAGAGGAACGGCTGGTATGCTCCACATTCCGGGCATGGTACGTTCCATTCCTCTTGCGTAGAAAGCAAGTAGGCATCCTCGATTCGGCTGTCTCCCTTGATGGTGGGAGTGCTGACCATGACGGTCTTGTAGTCCCAAAAGGTCGTCTGGCGTTTCTTTGCCAGATCAAGGGGATCGCCCTCAGTTCCCGCGCTCTTTGGGTAACGGTCGATCTCGTCCGCCAGCAGCACCTTGATGGGGCGGCTGGCAAGGCTGGACGGGCTATTTGCACCCACAATGGTGATGTGTCCGCCGGGAAAATTCTTCTTCATGACGGTGTTGCCAGCGTACCGGCTCTTGGTATCTACAAGGCCGGTAAGCCGTGGCGTGTCCCGGATCATGGGAGCAATGCGGTCTTTCGAGAGCGTTTGTCCCATGTCAAGGGTCGGCTGCATACACATCACCGGACAGGGTGCATAGTCCATGTAGTAGCCCAACGGGTTGAGGATGAAAGCATCCGTCTTGCCGATCTGCGCTGCTGACATGACGACGACCGACCGGACGTGAGGATCGCCAATGGCATCCATGATAGCCCGCTGGTAGGGGGCTTTCTCTGTATGCCACCGCCCCGGCTCTGCGCTGGACTCAGCGGACAGCACCCGGTACTTGTCCGCCCACTGGCTGACGGTCAGCGGCGGTGGCGGACGGAGCTTGCTCAAAACCTCCGCGAACAGCTCCACGGTCTGCGGTTCAAGTTTTACGATCCGTTTCTTCTTCACGTTTCGGCTCACCCCTGACGCATTCCGGGAACATACACAGGATAAGCCGCTGATGGATGCGCTTACCCCACGGACAGCCCTTGCACTCGCTTCCGGGTTTATCCGGTTTTTTCTCCGTCTTGTTCATCTTCATCATCCTTTGGCCGCTCCAATGCGACCTGATAATTTGAAAACTCTTCCATGATCTCGTGGAGGGAGCTTTGCAGCAAGTCCATGATCTTGTCCTCGTCGCCGTCCAGCTTGGCGATGTTCGCTGCCAGCTTGTTCGGCAGGGCAAGCAATCTCGAACGCAGGTTCATGACAATGGTGGTCATGCCGGTCATAATATCCGACTTGCGGTAAAGCTCACCGTTCCGCACCTTGTTCTCGGTTTCAGCAGCGATCCGCTTTTCCTTGGTCAGCTTCGCCCGCTCTTCGTTGAGATCAGCCTTGCCGCCCTCGTCGCCCCGCAGGTAGTTGATGTATCGCCGGACGCTGGAACGTAGATCGTATAGGCCGGGGGCTTTCTCTTCCAGCACCCCCTCGTCCCGGAGCTGGCGTACCCGGCGTTCGGACAGGTCAAGATACTGCGCCACTATCTTTGTCGTGTGGAGCTTCTTCTTCATCCTCTTCGTCCCCCTCCGGGTCTACGTCTACCTCACCGGTCGCCCGCATCTTTGCAATGTCAAGGCGGGCCAGTTCCAGAGCGTACCGCTTTTCAAATTCTTCTTGCTGTCGAATCTGCGTCGTAAGAGAAATGATTCTGCCAGAAACTTTGTTCAGAGCTTCCCGCAGTTGGGTCACTCGGACAAAGGCACTGTCCTTGTTGACCATCGCCATCTTCTGCACGGCACTGTCCGCCGTTTTGCCCTCGGCATCCGGGCCGGGTTTGCGCATATCGGTGATGGTGGCTGTGAACAGTTCTTCCGGGTTGCACTTCTCGTACTCCGCGATCTTTTCCATGATGTGCCGTTGCTGAATCCGCAGCAGCTTCAACTCATAGGCGTTGTTCGCGCTGGCCCCGGTGGGTATCGCATCCAGCCACGCCCGTTCCTCTTCGGTCAGCCGGTCAAGGTGGATGGTGCTATATGCGCCGTCTTTCTCGGCGTTGGTGTTGCCGTCCGGCGCACCGCCACCGGTGTTGCCCTTGGCGTTCTTCTTGCCCCGGCTGTTCTTGTTGCCGGGTTGCCCGCCGCGCTTGCGCTCTATGGCATCCTCCCACCGGTCGATCTTCTTCCAGTTGCGAACCGTGCCGTAGGTCACGCCCAGCGTGGCCGCAAACTCTTTGAGGTTGATCTTCTCGCCCGACCTCCGCCGCTTGACGTACTCAGCCTTGGCGGTGTCGCGCTTGTCGTTCCGCTTCGGCATCCTGCATCACTCCTGCACCCCGTTTCTCGAATCCGCGCAAAAGAAAAAGCCCCACGACATAACGCCGTGGAGCTTCGCTTACTTTTCACTGTACCCATTATACCCGGAAAAGTGTATCACAGTGTATCATTTTGAAAATTTTCCCGAAAAAATCCCCCCTAACTTTTTCAGACCCCCCTCCGGGGAAGTGCAAAAAAGCCCCTATACCTAGAAAATTTTCGGGCTTTCGGACCCGTGAGTGGAAGAATCTTCCTCCCCAGTACCTTGCCGGTGGCCCGGAAAATGGTAGAAAAAGGAAGAAAAGACCGAAAAATCGGACTTTTTCAGCCGTCAAAATCGCCAAAAATCCGGGAAAAATCCCGCCAAAACAGCCCAAAACCCCGTCAAAATGACGGAAAAAGGCGGCAAAACACCGGCGGCGGGCATCCTTTGAGGTATCGCGGGGCGGGCTGAACTGGTGACAGCCTGTCACCGATTCGATCCGGCGGGGCGCGGCGGCGGGGCATCATCGGCCCGGCGCGGCCTGTCCGGGCGATCTGTTCAGCGGGGCGGGGTGCTGCTGCCCTTTCCTATATAGCTATGTAGGGCGGCGGGGTGCGATCTCCTACCGGCGCGGGCATCATCGGCCCGGCGCGGGGCGGCGGCGGGGCGTGGCCTGTCCAGCGTTCAGCGGCGGGCGGGTGCGATTTTCACACCGGCGGCGGGGCCGGGGTGTGATCCACGGAAAAGCCGCCCACGGAAAAGCCGCCCACGGAAAACGGGCAACAAAAAAGAGGTAGGCGCGGCGCGGGCCGTGTCTACCTCTTTTTTCGCGTCAAATTTTCGGGCGGCTGGAATCACCCGCCGCCGGTGCTGCTGTCGTCCACGTTGGGCGGCTGGAATCCATCGCGGGCCATCCTTTCCCGCGTGGCGTTTACGATATACCCCGCCACGCTTTCCCCGGCGTGGGCGGCGGCGGCGTTCAAATCCTCTTCAATTTCTTTCGGGATTCTAATTGATTTTGTCGCAAACTTTGATAAATAACGGTCATTCGTTATTCTTTTCTTGTCTGTGAGCGGCATTTTTGTCACCTCTCTTTCTGCCTGTCCTCATTATATCAAATTTTCCCGGAATGCACCATGCAAAAATCGACGGAATGAATCATGCAATTTTGTGTATTTTGCTGATTTGCATGATTCATGCTTGACATACAGCATGAATCATGCTAGAATGCAATCACAGCAAAGGAAACACCGCAAAACAGAAAAGAGGTCAAACCGCATGAAACTTTCTGAAAAGATCGCCGCGATTGAATCCGGCGAATACGCCGTAACATGGACGACCCCCGACGGGTCGATCATGAAAGCCGCCGATTATGGCCCGTACTACGTTGTTTATCGCAACGGCGAACCGATGGGCGCGATTGACAGCCCCGATGATCTGGACACTTTCGCCGCCGCGAACCACTACACCGCATAAAACCAGCCGGACACCTTGACGGGCCGCACCGCTGAAAGCGACCCGATCCCAACGCCCCGCCGGGGTGAATCAAACCAGAAAAGAGGTGAAAAGCATGAATAAAGAGTTTTTCAAGCTGCCGAAAGCTGTCAAGCGGGCAGTTTGGGCTGCTCTTCTTGCCGAATGGCAAAAGAAAAAGCCCGCCACCCGGTAAAGGGTGACAGGCTTGCAAGATAGGTTTTCGCATCCCGATCTTGCAATGATTTTACCAGCTTTCGCCGGTAAAGTCAAGCGGACACTTTCAAGGGCTGCACCGCTGCCGCAAAAGCAACCCTATGCCACCGCCCCGCCGGGGTGAATCAACAGAAAAGAGGTTTTGAACCATGACAGCACTTGACCGCAAAATCAACCAGCTTGCAGCCCGCCACGGGTGGAGCATCGAGAAGCAGCACCGCGCCGCCGTCGATTGCTATATCATCGACGCGGCAACCTATGAGGATGCCGGGAAGATCACCGCCGCGCTGAACCGGTGCAAGGGTTTACACCTTGAAACGCTGTCGCCGCTCCACTATGAATCGTGGGCCGTCAAAGTTTGCGACGCTGGACAGTGGGACGCATGGCGGGAGCGGGAGCGGCAAAAGTCCGCCCTTGTTGATGTGTTCTATAACGCATTGAGGACGAACGGCGGCGACCAGAACGCCGCAAAAGCGGTTCAGCGCGAAACCGCTGTACAGTGGAACGCCGTGGAAGCGTTCAATCTGATTTACGCATGACCCCGCCCCGGATGCCTTGACGGGCCGCACCACGAAAAAGCGACCCGATCCCACCGCCCCGGAAACATCCGGGAGAAAGCCGAACACGAACCCCCAAAAACGAAAGGAGCAAACGAACCATGAAACGAATTTTGACCGTCGCCGCACTTGCCGCCGCGCTGCTGTCCAGCGCACCCCGCGCCGCTGCCGCCTGTCCCTACAAAGTCGGCCCTTTGGGGCGGTATATCGCCCCGGCCATTGTGAAAGGCATGACCGCCACCAACGAAAACCAGATTGAAGTCTGGTGCAGTGACGCGCTGGACGGCGACGACTGGTATTTTCTGGTGGACGGCGAAACCGATTTGCGGATTTTTGACCGGATCGATCTTGTGGTCGATGCCAACGGAACCCCGGACGATTTCAGCGACGACAAGGTTATTGACGCGCTGTATTGCCACGATTGCGACGAAACCGAAGATTGAACCCCGCCGGACACCTTGACGGGCCGCACCACGAAAAGCGACCCGATCCCATTCCCCCGGCACACCGCCGGGACGATCCACAAAACGAAACACGAAAGGAAGTATTTACCATGACGAATAAACAGATCATCCGCGCCGCCGCCGAACGTCTTGACCCGGCCACGCTGCACCAGATCGCCACCGCACACCACACCCCGGAAGAGATCGCCGCCGTTGCTGCATCTTGCAAGATCATTGACAAGGACGGCAACGAAAAGCCCGCCACCGCCGCGGACATTGAGATCATGTTTGCAGCGGACGAGCTGCACACGTTCGACTTCTGGAAGAAAGAGGGCAAGAGCGTCAAGAAAGGCGAAAAAGCGTTGCTTGAATGCTACTTGTGGAAGTACACCACGAAGCCCAGCAAAGAGCAGCGCGAAAAGGCCGCGGCAGAGGGCAAGGAAGCCGCACCCGATCCGCATTACTACCCTACGAAGTCCCATCTTTTCAGTTGCTTACAGGTCGAAAGCAGCAAGCCCGCCCCGCAAGCCCGGTTCAAGTCCACGGCGGAGATCATCGCTTACAATAAGCAGCTTGCCGCCGAACGCAAGGCCGCAAAGGAAGCCGCCGCAAAAGCTGCCGCCGAAGTTGCCCGCCCCGCGCCGGTCGTCGTTGAAGAGCACCACGAACTTCCCGAACTGGTTCACGTTGAACCGCTGCCCACGAAAAAGGTCGTGAAAAAGCCCCGCACCACGAAAGCCGCCCCGGATGCCGTCAAAAAGGCAGAACAGGCCGCACGGGATGCAATGAACCGCTTTATTGCTGTTCCCGAAACCGACCGCGCCGGACAAGCCGCCGCCCTTGCTGAGTGGCGCACCGCACGAACCGCCGTAGAGGAAGCAAAGAAGCAGCCCGCCGCCCCGGTCGTCGATCTGGACAAGCTCGAAAAGCTGTTTGGTGAGCATTATTCCCGGCTGTACCGCTCTCACGATGACGACGAAAGCCACGAATACCGGGAAGCGGTGAAAGAGTTTGACAACCGTTCAAAGAATGACCCCGCGTTTCATGCGCTGGTGGATCAGTGGGTGCAGAAGATGCACGACTTTATCAGCAGCGACCGGGAAGCAGCCGCCTTTGTGATGGCCTTGCACGAACTCGAAGAAGAGCAGAGCAAGCCCGAAATGGTTCCCAGCGTCCAACAGCTCGACTTTGCGAGCATCGCCGCCGGTGTGCTGGCATGATTCCAGCGCGGACACTCTAGCCGGGTTGCACCGCACAAAGCAGCCCAGCCCCACACCCCGCCGGGGTGAATCACGAAAACGAAAAGGAGATTATACCATGACCGCCAACGAAGAGAAGAATGAACTTGTTGTTGTGGATGTTCCCAACGTCCATATCTACGCTTTCACCGTGTCCGGCTGGCCCACGCCCCGCACCGCCGAAGAGGTGTTGAACGCCGCCCGGAAGAGCACCGCCGAAAGCATCCAGCGGATCACCCAGATCATCGAGTCCGGCGACTACGAAAGCGACCGGGGATATTGGGAAAGCCGCCTTGCGCAAGAAAAGGCCCGCTCTTATGCCGTCATGACCTACGGCGAATGGCTGGACTTTGAGCGGAAAAAGCTGCTCACCCCGGAAATGGTCGAGATCACTAAACAGGACTATGAGAACGCGCTGAACGTGTTGCCGCCGCGCAACTGGCACACCCGGAACAACATCGAAGAGTTTTGCAGCCGGGAAATGTACAGCGGCACTTACACCACGCAATATGCGTTCCAGCTTGTAACGGGCCGCTACTTTGCGAAAATGGTTGATTGCGCTGATTCTTCCACATGGTTGAGCACGATTTTAGCCCAGCAGTGAAACGGATACCTTGACGGGCCGCACCGTAAAGCGACCCGATCCAAACGCCCCGCCGGGGTGAATCAAACACGAAAAGGAGAACGAACCATGACGACCCCGAACGATAGCCGGGACTTTTACCCTACCCCGGACAATCTCGCGTGGGAAATGGCTTACAGTCTGCAAAGCACAAAATACGGCTGGAAGCACCTACCGCAGCCCATCCTTGAACCCTCTGCCGGTGACGGCGCACTGGCCCGCCAGATTCACGCCGTCGCAGATATTCGGCACGATCCCAAAACGGGAGAACTTGACCGTTACAGCACGAGCAAGGCGAAAGAGTTTGATCTTGACTGTGTGGAACTGTCCAGCGACTTCCGCGCCAAATTGAAGAAAGACGGCTTTCGGGTCGTCCATGACGATTTCTTGACGTTCCGCCCCGCGAAGAAATACGCGGCGATCATCATGAACCCGCCTTTTTCCGCCGGTGCTGCTCACTTGCTCAAGGCTTTAGAGATCATGAAAGACGGCGGCAAAATCCGCTGTCTGCTCAACGCCGAAACCATCCGCAACCCCTACACGAACGAGCGGAAAGAGCTGGCACAGAAGCTAAATGAACTCAACGCCCAGATCAAATACATCCCGGACGCTTTCAAGAACGCCCGCCGCGCCGCCCGCGTTGAAGTGGCGTTGATCTCCGTTGACATTCCCGACAAGGAGCCAGTAAGCAGAATCCGGTTGGAACTCAACAACGAAATGACCGACCACATGAAAGCCGATCCGCAGCTTGCCGCGCTGGTGTCTGCTGATCCCATCGCCGCCGCGGTGGAACGGTACAACGCAGCCGCCGAAGGCATCCGCCGTATCTACGAAGAGTACAACGGAATCAAGAGCCTGTTTTCTGCTGCTACCGCAGACGACAAGGAAACCGAAGTGCTGAACTTCAACAAGAGCTATAACGAAGCGATCCGCAGCTTGCGCGGCTTGTACTGGCAAAAGCTCTTTGACCTGCCCCAAATCCGGGACAACTTAACCAGAGCGATGCAGGACGAATATCACAACCGCGTTTCCGAACTGGTTGACTACGATTTCAGCCCTTACAATATCCTCACGATCCGGGAAGAAATGTCCGCCAACATCGTGCAGGGCATCGAAAGCGAGATCGTGGAACTGTTCGACGACTGGACGAATCTGCACTACAATTCCGAATACTCGAAGAATGTCCACTACTACAACGGCTGGTGTACGAACGAAGCGTACAAAGTCGGCAAGAAAGTGATCTTTCGGTGTTCGGCGTGGGGTGATTACTCCGGGCGGTTTGAACCCGGTTGGAACGCTGAGAGCTGCCTGTCACGAATCGAGCGCACCCTGCACTATCTCGACACGAACGGCAAGAAGTACAACGGCGACGAACTCCGGGCAACGCTCAAAGCCGCCGAGGAGAGCAGACAAAGCCAGAACGTGCAGTTCCGCTACTTCACCGCCACTTTCTACAAAAAAGGCACTTGCCACATCACATTCACGAATGACGACGTTTTGAAGTCGTTCAACCTGTTCGCCAGCCAGAAGAAAGGATGGTTGCCGCCGTCCTACGGCAAGAAATCCTATCACGACATGAGCAAGGCAGAGCAGAAGATCGTGGACAGCTACGAGGGCGAAGCGAGTTACACAGACACCCTTGCACGGCATCTGATCCCTACGAAAGCCACGCTTTTACAGCTCAACGCATAAAACGGACACTCTAGCCGGGTTGCACCGTAAAGCAGCCCAGCCCCAGCCGCAAGGCCACCACGAAACGAAAAGGAGATACAAACCATGCGTGAATACGATCCGAACCACCGGTATCAGGTTATCACCTGCGCTTCTGCCGATTTCACCGATGAAGATATGAGTTTTCGCACCATTGCCGAAGCCCGCACACGAATTTCCTATCTTGTCAAGGAGTATGCGGCAGACGGGCGCGATCTGGACGGAGCCGCGATCTTCGACCACAAAACGAACTGCTGCACCCATCTTTTCGGGTGTGCGATGCTGTCCGCGTTCTCTGTCGATGTCGCCGCGCGTTCCACGCCCCGCAGATACCCCGATATGCCCGCGGCCAGCACGATTTACTACTTCATCTACTGCAAAGGCCCTGGAGATCAGCATTTCACCCTCTGCGACCCGTGGGGCGGTAGGCGCGGCATGAACAAGGTTTTTGCGCCCCGGTTCACGAAAGATCAGGCGGACAAGGTTGTTGCACGAATGACCGAACGTAACCCCGGCTTTACTTTTCAGCGGCGACCGGCCCGCTGAATCTCCGCTCCCGGTTCCCCGCCGGGGCTTTTTGTGTTATACTTTCATCAACGAATTTTCTATTTTTCGTGCCAGAGATTGAACTATGCTTTACAAAATGCGTAAAAAGGAGGTCTTTTTGTGAACGAAGCCCAGTTTTTCGCGCCTTGGCGTGTTGTCGCCGAATTTGCCGACGATTCCCGCCTGACCTTTGACGGATTCACCGAAGAGCAAGCCCGCGCAGCTATGGAAGCCGCCCAGAACGAACACGGCGACATTGCGTGGTGGGATCATGTAACCGATGTAAATTACAGCGACGGCCAGTATTACAAGACGCTCCGCCAGCCGCCCACGGTTCATGTGGTAGATTTTTCCGGCTATGACGGCCCGCTGGATGAAAACGGTTTTCCGGTCGGTCTGCCGAACGAGATCAGCGAATACATGAAACAGCAGGGTGAGCCGCCCACCGTTCCGAAGATCATCTTCAAGAAGAACGAGCCGAAAGAGGGCAACGAAATATGACCAGCGAAACCAACGAATTTGTCCGCCAGCTCTTGAACCAGATGCAGGAAGAAATGACTAAAGAATACTTCAAGCAGGAAAGCACGACTTCCCCCAAACGGTTAAAGGTGCTGGAAGCGGATGCAAAAATGCGGCTCTGCACCGTTCATCACCTTGCGCCGGAGAACGTCGATGTTTCCGGCCACGAAACCAGCCCCGGCACTTACACATTCACCGTCACCGAACGAATCCCGGTCAGCACGTTCACGATTCCCACGAATTGAACACGAATTTCTTCCATCCCCTGCGGGCATCCCGCCGGGGATTTTCTTTTCTCGTTTTGTTGCTTTTATTCGCGTTTTGCGCTATCATTGAAGTGGAGATTTTGCGCCAGCCGGGAACGCCCCGGCCACACGCAAAAAAGAACATAACGAGGTGAAAATATGTGTCGTAATGTTACCCCCCCCGACGAAAATAGGGTTCCAGAATGGGTGAACCACATTCCCACCGTTTCGGACGGCCCGCTGCTCAAAAGCTACCTTGCCGCCCTCAAAGCCGACATGACACCGACCTGCATTGACGGTCAGACCGGCTATTTCAGCAGCAGACACGGCAACTACGTTGTCACGCTGGACGTGCCGAACGGCTGTGTTTGCGGTAGCCACACCCGACCTTGCAAGCACCAGTACCGCCTTGCAATGGAGCTTAATCTTATGCCCGGTGATTTCATCCACGATCCCAGCAAAATCAAGTACAAGCTGGACGGCGTAGATTTTGAAACTGCTGTTGACCGCATCGAGCAGCTTCCCGCCACGGCACAAAAAGAGCTGTTCGGCATCCTGTCCAGCCTGTTCAATGGCAAGGTGTACAGCGGCACTCTTTCAGAGGATTCCGCCCGCGCTCTTGTTGGCGGCAACGTGCTTTTGTGGATTGACGATCCCGCCGGGTATCGGCTCTGCACCGATCTGGACAAAAGCTCTTTCATGCTAGACAAGTACCTGCGTCGGAAATTCGACTTTGACATTTACTTTGACCCCTATAACCGTGGCACATTCTCTGTTCCGCACGGCTGCACCGCCGTCTATGACGAGGACGATCCCGGCCACCCCTACACCGTGACCGCGCCGGATCGCACCGAACAGGACAAGAAGATCAACGCTATGCTTCAAAAGCATCACTGTGACCCGCTGGACGGCTTCACAGTGCGTTTTGGTGAGTGATAATATAAACTAACGCCCTCGACGGAGTTACCCGCCGAGGGCGTTCTATTTTGGCGTATTCGCAAGTTTGTTTTTCTGAGCGGTTCGGAGGATTTGCGGAAGCGGTTCATCGCACACGCGCATAGAGCTTTACCAACTTGCCTTTATAGACAGCTTTCTGGGCTGTTCCATTGCCCGCTGTCCGGGCGACTGTTTCTGCCGGTTCTGGTAGATTTTCTATCACTTTCCCGGCATACCCAGCACACCGACCCTTTTAATCGCGCGCGTCATACGCGCGGGAGAGGATTTCTTCGATCATGGGAATTTCATCGAACATCCCGCCCAGAACGACCAGAGCCGCGTCTTTCCACCTCTGCGCGGTGATCTTCTTTTTGCCGATGGAAATTGCAATGCTTTCCCACGTTTTTTGTAACGACCGGTCAGCGTAGACGTACCGCCCTTTCAGGATCGTTTTGTAATCATCATTCAGGCGGTCTAATTTCTGCCGGATTTCCTGTAAATCCGACTTCAGCACGACCCGCCGGACAATCAGCTCATTTTCTCGGTTCTGGTACTCTTCGTTGTCGGCCAGCTTGACGGCAAGGGACGCGGTGCTGTCGCCGGGTGTGCTGCCATGTGGCATCCCGTCCATCGCAAGGCCCTTGATCGGGCTGTATCGGTCTTGCAGCTCGGCCAGCTCCATGTTGACACTATCAAGCTGCTTCTCGATCTTGCCATAGTAGAGCAAAATCTGTTCAGTGTCCTTTTTCTGCATCCGCGTTTATCCTCCTGCCTGTCAGCTCTCAGATTTCTTTCCCGAAGATCGGCTTCGTGCCGGGTTCTTCGTCTATTGCCGCTTCTATACCCGTGGCCTGCTCATAGCACTGGGCCATTTTGTAGTAGGCCACATATTCGCCGTCTTTCGACCATTCAAGGAACTGCCGGAAGTTGCCCTGTATCTCTTTCAGGGCGGCAGCGATTTCTTCTGTGGTGTAGCCCAGACCGTCCATGACCTCGACAAAGAACCGGGCCACAAGATCACCCGCGCCGCGGCGTTCATAGAGCTGCACCCTCTCCCACTCTTTGCGCGGCCACTTCTCGACCGGCAGGGTGAAGTCCTCTTTCATCTTGGGGGCCGTGCGCTTGCGCAGATTTTCCCGTGCTTTCGGTGTGCCGTACACGTTGGTTTCCAGCGTGTACACCTCACTCCGCCGGATAAGCTCTGCCTGCCAGCGTTCCACCCCGTCCCGATCAAGGTCGAAAAGATTCTGCGCGGCAATGATGGCGCAGTACGTCACCACCTGCTCCACAGCGGCCCGGTTGAGCTTCATGTTCTTCATGGTGTCGCCCTTTGCGACCACGCAGCGGTTGACAGCCTTTTCGTACATCATCTTCCGCACTTCAACAGGCGGCATAGATTTTCCCATGTTCTTCATCCTTTCTGTTTTCCAAGACTCTTCCACGCTTTGACCTCTGCCGCCGTGTCTGCGGTGATATGCTCGATGAAATGCCAGCCCCGCGGCTCGGCCACAAGGTCAATGAACATCCGGCGACGGTGTATGTAATCGCGCTGCTGTCGCCGGACAAACTTCGATTTCACTTCGACGGCTTCAACCGTGCCGTCTGCATAGGTCAGCACAAAATCCGGGGTATAATGCACCGCCGGGAGCTTCACCGTGTCGTACTCTTTTTCTGGCAGGAGCAGGAACGTGCGGTGCAGCTCCACTTTCACGATCTTCCCGGTCTGCACTTTGGGCAGAATCGTCCCCATGTAATACTCGTACTCGCCCCGGCTGTCAAAGTCCATGCCGATTTTTTCAGCGGTGGCAACTGCGGCTGGGACAGGCTGCGGCAAGGCGCACTTTCCCCGGCTTCTGGCCGCGATCTGCGCTTCTGCCTGCGCCCGGTATCTAGGTGGCAGGTCGTCCAGCGTCAAACGGTTCAAGGCTGATTCCTCCTATTCCTCCGCTGTTCCGGCTTGCGGTACAGGCGCACGATCAGGTGGCGGGTGGCGTTGCCGGTTATGATGCACTCGCACCGGTGCAGGGTATAGCCGGGGTACATCCTCTCCCAGTAGTCTCGATCTTCCAGCCGGTTCTCGCAAGCGTCTTTCAGCCGGGTGCGGCTCATTTTCCCGTCATTTGGGCGCGGCATCTTCGGCGGTTTCAGCCCGCGGCTCTGCCGCCAGTGACGTTTGCAGCGCACGTTCTTGGTGATGTACTTTGCGAGGGATTCAATGCTGTTGTGGTCAAATTCCAACGGCTCACAACGCGATCTGCCGCGCTTGCCCCATGCCTTTTCCACCATTTCACGGGTCAGCCCCGCCGGGTGGGACATGATAACATGATGATGGTGACGGCCCAGCGGCTTGTCCCCGTCCATCGTGCAGTATTCCGAAACCACGATCCATTTCGGGTGTTCGATTCCGTTTTTGTCGCAGATGCGGTACAATGCTTTGATGGCATTGGAAAAATCCCGGTCGGCACGTTGCAGATCACCGGGCGCAGGGTGGTGTTCTTCGTTGTAGGTGTATGTAACGGAGTAGTCACCGGGTCGGAAGTTCCGATTTGCCAGCAGTTCCAAATACCGACCACTCTTGCGCAGATTATACGATTCCTTGGCAATGCTGGTGGCAAGCTCTTTCTTTTTCCGGGTGCTGGCCTTGTGCTGCTGCTCTGTCACCTCGAAGAAGTCCACCTGCATAGAGGGGGCCGTAGCATAATTCATACCGCAGATAAATTTCTGTTCCCGAACTCTAAAGCCGCCGGTCATATTCTCCACGTCCTCCTTTCCGCAAACGTCATGGAATTTTCTTAATCATGGACCACAAACACGAGAGGGGGAACGATGCAGAGGGGAAACACCGGGCCGCGTTCCCTTTGCTCTCTATCCCGGTAGGCTGCTGTAACGCCGCCCTCGTTTTCCCTCTGCACTCCCTTTCCCCGCCGGAGGTAAGCGCATCTCTCCGCGCTCTTCTCTCTGTGTGTCCCTTAGTTTATCTACGGTATACAAGCCCCTTGCCGCCTCGTCAGGGCGGCAATTTAACGACGGGTTATATAATATAGATAGGGGCTTTGGCGGGCCGCTCAGACAAGCGACATGATCCACTCTGTCAGGTTTTGCAGCAGCACCGACAGCAGGTTTGACAGCACAATGCCAACACACAGCCACCAGAGGGCGATTGCGGCCAGTCTGCGGATTTCCGCCGGTTCAAGTTTTTTCATTTTGCTTTTTCCTTTCTTCCCATGCAGGGCAGGTATTTTCCGGGTCGGTGAAGTCCGCCCGGTACTCAGAATTTCCGTTGAAGCACACCCATGTATAGCCGTCATGCCATGCACAGGTGGAACATTCTTTTTTCATGTTCTGCGCCTTTCTTCTATAATCGAACCGCACACTGGACAAAAACTCCCGGCGCAATCGTCCAAACGGTGATCGCAGTTATAGCAAAACGGCACTGTGTATTCTTCGAGTTTCAAAACCCGCTGTGTATAAACCGGCTTTCCATCGTACAAACACTCGTTTGTCGGAACAGGATCATATACGACAAACTGCTTGGGCCGTTTTCTCCATGCGATGTGCGCCACCGGGCGCACCCCCTCCGGGGCGACCCTCGGTGCGTTCTCAACCACGCACATGATCTGTTCCACTTCATCTTCCATGTCCGGGTTACTTTCGCCGCCCAAAATTTCAGGCACGTTCTCCCGGATTCTCCGAAGCAGCTCTTCCGTGTTGGTAAACTGTTCCATCTCAATTTCTCCCAGCTTTCAGCGCACATTCCGTGCAAACAAACTTCATATCCGGGTTGACCTGCAAAACCAGCTTCGCGTTGTTGGTCTGATACCAGCACTCCCGGCCACACTCCGGGCAGATTTTTAACTTCCAGTCTGTCTCCCGTGGGTGCTGGATGTTCTTTTTCAGCGGCATCATGCCGATTGCCTGTAAGACACTACCCATGATCTTCACCTTTGCCTTTCAGTTTCAGCTCGATTTTCGGCTGCGGCTGGTCGCTGCGGTTCAGCGGCGAATAATAGCTGACGCACCCCGCAACGCCATCCGGGTTATCATGCCATGACAGCGCGTGGCGAATGACCAGCCAAACAATTTCTGCTCTGTACGGAATTTTCATCACATCCGAAATTGGAGCAGGGAGAACGCAACGGTTATACAGCTTTTCCATTTCCTCCCGCATGGTATTCCGCCGATGCAGGGCAACGTCAAAAGCATTCTCCCGCTGCTCGTTCGTCTCATACACATTGTTTTTCAGATCGGAATAAAATTTTTCCATGCAGAGATCGTCCGCCATATCCCAGAACTGACCCATGTGCAATCTCAGATACCACTCACAGGCTGTCTTTACCGCTTCTGCCACCGGTCGGCTCATGGTGATTGTCACTGTTTCCACTTCCGGCACGGTTTTTTTCTTCTCCATGACTATCCTCCCTTGCGCCGGGCCAGTTGTTCCGCTGGCTACTTTCCTTTCTCGAACGGTTCTTCTGCATATCCAATGATTTCTATGGAATGTGTACAGCAGTTCAATTCCTGCTCCAAATCTCCACGAATCGGTATGTCGAACCGTTCATCCACTACATCAACAAGTAATTCAAGCGTTACTTTTTTCAGCAATGTATTGTTCCCCCTGCTTAGAATCGGTCTATGTCGTCCAGCAAGTTACCGATCAACCAGTTGCCAGCCTTTACAGCAGCGTTCAGCCAGTAAATTACCCATTGCGTAACGCCAACGGTCGTTCTGTGCAGAATCGACTTTTCGCTTTGCTCCTTTAGCTCCTTTTTTTCTTCGA
>ERZ791840.989-NODE-989-length-15682-cov-3.013310_pt1 | contig 15682 bp, 15 predicted proteins | sample MGYA00510291_ERZ791840 | MGnify/ENA primary metagenome ERZ791840 (study PRJEB30046, sample SAMN00715256) | human gut metagenome | study: EMG produced TPA metagenomics assembly of the A metagenome-wide association study of gut microbiota in type 2... | reverse complement strand
AGAATAGCAGCCACCCGCAGGAATACTGCCAGATACGAGTTCCTGTTTTCCTTCGCAGAGCAGATGCACAATAACGTCAAAATCGTTTCTGTTCTGAACCGTCAACACGCCTGTTTTGGATAAAATTTTTGCATCAGAATATGTAATTACATAAGAATCAGGCGTTGACTCTTCCGCACAGGTTACAGAACAATCCCACTGTATCGCGGCATTTGCTTTTCGACAGGCTTCTGAAGACTTATATGTTGAAAATATAATCATTGTACTTATAGCAACAATACTAATAATGACCAACACTATTGTCACTTTTTTCTTCACAGCCATCACCTCCACACACAGTTCAATTTGTTACCCATATGATATCATATCTTTTCTTCAATTACATTACCTAATTTTAATACACGGCATAATTCTCTCCGGCAGATTGAAAACATATTAATTAAAGCCGTCTGGCAGAACACAAAGGGCAATGAAGAACAGGAGCCAACAGCATTACAACTTAGCTCCTGTCCTGTACATCTTAAATATAGAATTAGTAAAAACAAATTATCGGGACATCATACTGAATAAGGCTGTAAAGCTGTCCGGCATTTTCCGGGGGAAGATTGATGCATCCATGAGAACCACCTGTAAGATATCTGTCACCACCAAAGTACGGCTGCCAGTCTGCATCATGAAATCCAATTCCTCCATTGAATGGCATCCAGTACGTTACCGGCTGTTCATAAGAATAGGTTCCATTTTCTGTCATTTCACCTCGCAGCACAGACGGACTGCTCTTTGAATCCAGTATGAATATTCCAGGGGGTGTTTTTCTATCCGGATCACCTGGCAGTCCGGATACGATTTCTGATTGAAAAATAATATTTCCATTCTGATAATACCACATATACTGCTCTGTAAGATCTACCTCTATATATGTATCTCCGAGATCATTGATCCCATGTGCATTTGCTCTCATAGAATATACCGGTTCCCTGGTTGTCTGGGTTCCTGATTGAATTTCCTGCATGAGCTGTGCTAATTGTTCCGGGTCTTGCCGATTTTGAAGTTCTTATTGATTGCCCCATCACTTCTTTTTGTCTCATATCTTATTCATCTTTCTTTTATATCAACTAGTTTTTTACATTGTCATTGTCAAAATGCAATGTCTTATGGTACTTCGCATTCTCCTCCAGAAGTTTTTTCCATTTTTGTCCATCCTCTTTCGTAGGATTATCAAAATTCTGCTGGCCTTTCAGCTCATCCATATACTGGACATAATCCAGAAAATAAATGTCTACCGTAGAAATATCTCTGTCCTGAATTGCGAAGTTATTACAGTTTCCAGTAGACTCATTGTACGGAAGTGTGTTTCCATTGGCATCAAGAGCTACCATAAAGCAATCACTGTTGGAACCTTCCTTATAAAGTTCATTTACCGTCAATTCATATGGAGTACGAATCACCGATTTAAGTCCAATACCTGCATCGTTTGTATCATTGAGTTCCAATACTTCTGTCTGGGAATCATCTACCGTAACCGGGAGCTCCAGTCACCTTCATATTTGTAGTAGCCAGCATCCCTTCCATATTTTTTCTCATCCTCTTCTGACCACTGATAGTTTGCTTCCAGTCCTCTTACCTTCGTAATATCCAGATGCAGGTTAAAGGTATCTGGAATATCAATATCTTTAATGTACTTCTGATATTCTCCACCACGTTCAGACAATTTATTGATAAACTCTTCCAGCAGCGCATAACCTTCATCCGTCTGATCATCTAAGTCCGCCTGAGTTATTCCCATCTCATCCATTACCTGCTGTGTCATTTCATTGTATTTCTCATTATATTCCGTATAATCTTTTGCGGCTTCAGCCAAATCATAACGGAAAATACATGCATAGGTGTTATCATCCAGAAATTTTCCTTCCACTTGACCGTCAATTACCGGGCTAGCCTCTGAATTAAAGTCCACACCCCCTGTCATATCCAGATCAATGACTGGTGTTCCACTTTCCGCCCCAGTTTCTGTTTCTGGGAACGGTTTATCACTTTTAAACTGCATAGTCACATAAATTGCCTGGCTGTTTGCATATACCTCAGAACATGTAATTGTCAGCCCATCTGCTGTCTTAGTGTAAATAGCATCATTATTGGCATGATCTGTCTTGGCTCCGTCTGTTTCACTGCTATCTGTCTTCGTTCCATCAACAGCTTCCAAAGTTGTTGCATGATCTGAAAAGTCACCAAAGAAACTCACATTATCCTGTAAAATTTCAAAGAGTCCTCCTACAACCGGGATATTTTTTGCCATTACCGGATTGATTGCACAGAATACAAATCCTACTGCCAGTACCGCTGCCATCCCTCCTGCTATCCTGCCTCCACTTTTCATCCAATGATATGGATCCTTTGATGCTTTTTTCTGTAAAACAGCGTTATTTTCAATCAAACGATATGCCTGATTAATATGTTCATGCACGATTTCCGGCATTTCTATATCCTTTTGAAGTTTTTTCTGGAAGTCTTTCTCATTATAATTTAAAGTCGTCATTAGGCACGTCCCTCCTTAACCTTATATCCATACATCTCTGCAATCTGTTTTCTGCCACGATAAAGACGAGATTTTACAGTGCTTTCCTTCATATCCAGAATGTCACTGATTTCCCGGATACCAAATCCTTCCATATAGTATAGAAGAACAACCAAGCGGTATTTACTGTCCAATGGCTCTAAGGCCTGGATCCATTCCATTGCTGCATATTTTTCTTCGTGAAAAGGCGTTTCCGGCATCTGATCCGTATAAGTAACCAGCTTTTTCTTCTGTATCATGTCCTTGCACTTATTGATCAGAATTCGGATCATCCATGTCTTGAAATATCTGTTCTGTTTCAGACTTTTTAGATTTTCATAGCAGGAAAGAATCGTATCCTGTATTGCATCCGCAACATCTTCATCATTTTTCAGATATGCTGCTGCAACCTTGTACATACTCTGTACATTCTCATCTATAAGCCGACAAAAAGCATCTTTATCGCCTTTCTTTGCTTTTCGTATCAAAATCTCATTCATTGTCGTCTCCCTTCTCCTATATCAGACCGGTCATCAGGAAATATTGTATAAAAGCTTTTCTTCATGTGCTTCTACTTATTAGACGTGCAAACTCCCAAAAAAGTTGCAATTTTTTTTAACAATCTCAGAAAATCCCCAAAAGATTAGTTTGAACACTTCCATGCTTTTCATGATTATCAGTCAAGGTGCTATAAAATATTCCAGGTACTAAAACAGCCGTACCATGTGCTTTTACATGATACGGCTGCCAATGATTCCAGCCCCTCAGGACAGATCAATCAAAAATCATATCCTCTGTCCCATCAGGTCTTAAAAATACTGTTTTTGAAATTCCATTACATTCCAACGTTACTTTCTGCTCACAGGAAGAACAGAGGCGAACCCTGTGTATCCTGCCATCTCTCCATTCAAAATCAACTGTGATGTCACCCTGTGCCTTCATTCCCCGGACTTTTCCATCCTTCCATTCATCCGGAAGTGCCGGAAGCAACAGGATATGCCCTTTCCTGCTCTGGATAAGCATCTCTGCAACTGCAGCTGCAAAGCCAAAATTCCCATCGATCTGGAACGGTGGATGCGCACAAAGCATGTTGAGATAAATGCCGCCTCCCACACAGGAAATATTTTCCTCCCTGGTATAACGGAGCTGGTTTTTCAAAAGCCCCAGTGCATGTTCCCCGTCCCGTAAAGAAGAGGAGGAACAGACAATGAAAAGATTTAAAGCTTATATCGAATATGTAATGAACTTTTATGCCAACTATTACAGATTTTACCGGTAAGTGCAAAATATGGCTTCCGGATATAACCCGGAATCTGTATTTGCAGTTTATGCAGACCTTGTAATCAATAATTTCAGTATACGCTAGAGCGTGTTTGAAAAAGGCTTTCTGCAAGATGTGCGTCACAATTTGTGGGAGATTTCTCCCGGATGAGGGCGCCGTAGCGGGCTACGGCAACCGAATTCGGGTGAAATATACCGCAAAGTGGGGCGTGCAGATTGCAGGAATGATTTTTCAAACACGCTCTAGTATAGCCTGCCACTATATCTGCAAATGGTTAGACAGGAATAAATAACAGCAACTAGCCTCGGTTCGTGTACCGTAAAAGCACACAAAGAAAGCCCTCGGTATTGCAGTACCGGGGGCTTTCGCCTGTTATTTTTAACTATATTATACTCATTTGCACATGCAATAACAATACATTTGATAAATCTCAGTTGCCATATTTACTTGCGAACACTGTCCGCTTCTTCTTGTGTAAGTTGACCATTTTTTACTGCATCAGAGATGGCATTGTCTAATTCCTCGACTGTTGAGTAATTACCAATGTGTACTGTTTTTCCATTATCTTTTGTTATATCAACACTAATGTCAGAAACCACATCATCAGTAGGTGGAATCATGGAGTAGGTATCGCCATCTTCGCTATCTTTAGAATACAAGACTCCATTTTTAATATTTTCCAGTGTTTCTTTATAACCATCAATCATGGCATCCACGCTTTCTCGCGTAAATTCATGGAATATTCCCTGCCCATCATACCAGCCATCTCCCGTTCCAATCAACGATTCCAGTTCCCTTTTCTGCTCATTTATCCACGTCTCATACTCATCGGCAGTCCACCATTGCACATCCGTTGCAGCATTGTTCTTTTCATAATCAGCCTCGGCAATCCATTTTTTACCGTCAGTGCTGATTTTACCACCGTCTGTATCCTGGTAAAGAATATCTGCACTGGATATATTTTCTGTTTCAGGTGTCAAACCCTTTGATGTGTCTGAAGCCAATGCATTTGCATAAGCAACCCCTGCAAAGATTAAACTTCTCCATAAAAAAATTGGCTTTTCCATCTTATATCTGATACAATAAAATTGCTATCATAGAAAAAAGGTAATTCCAAACAAGTTCTACATCAAGAGGTGCAAAGCGCCGCATTTTCAGAGACATATGTTAAGTACTTTTTGAAAAAAAGGTAGTGAAAAAATAAAAATGGAATTTCAGAAACCGAAGAATTTAAGGCTTAGAAATTCCGAGAGGCTATTGAATCAGAAAGGAGAATTCTTATGCCATTACCCAGAGAACAGGTTTATACAACAGATGATATCTATGCTCTTCCTGATGGAGAGCGGGCAGAGCTGATTGATGGACAGATTTATATGATGGGTACTCCATCACGCATTCATCAGAAACTGGTCGGTCAGCTATCCCGGATTATTGGTAATTATATTGAATCCAATCATGGTTCCTGTGAGATTTATCCTGCTCCTTTTGCAGTCTTTATTAAGAAAGATGATAAAAACTATGTTGAACCAGATATCAGTGTGATTTGTGATAAGAACAAGCTCTCAGACCGAGGATGTGAAGGCGCACCTGATTTCATTATTGAAATTGTATCACCTTCCAGCCGTAGAATGGACTACTATAAAAAATGTACATTGTATGCAGAGTCTGGTGTCCGTGAATACTGGATCGTTGATCCGGAGAAGCAGCGCACAATGATTTATCGTTATGAAGATGATGCAGCCCCTATGATCGTACCATTTGAGCAAGACCTGGCAGTTGGAATCTACAATGATTTTATGATCAATGTTTCTAAGTTACTGTAAAAATAAAACCGCCTCTGCTGGTAACAGAGACGACTTTTAAGAATCTTTATAATTGTAAATAACAGGTATCGCGATTTATAACCGCAATGCCTGTTATTTTTGCTTCTTTTCTGATTCGGTGAAATACACACTAATTCATCTGACATTTCTCTCTAAGAGTGTCATAAATTTTCTTTGTTTCTGATTCATCTGCGCCATTTACCACCAATATTTTTCCACCTATATCCATAACTACATATGAGTGGCAGGATGCATGGGTGTAGCGGATATAATCTCCATAAATATCATTTCTGAAATTTCCCATACCATACTTCAAGTTTCCCAGACCATTTGTTCTGCGATCATTCCCATTTTGAAATAAATTTTCTTTGTATGAGATACTGTCAATCTGCTCATAATCCACTGTATAATCACTCCATCCCTGTGCCTCAACAGTAAAATCATTATCATGGAAACTGATATCAATACCACCCCAGAACAAAGTCCATATAGTAAATATTACGACAAAAACTGATACGATTACATATATCACAATTGTCTTCTTGTTATACTGGATTTTTAATTTTTCTCCGGCTGCCATTTTTTTCTTATAAAAAAGATAAGAATAAAGAATGCTGACAATTGCAGCAGCCATAATGCTCACAATATACAAAACCAAAGCAGCAATGCTTTCTCCAAAAAGGCCGCAAAGCATACATAAGACACCTGATGCCACCCATAATTTTCCACTGAATCTATGAGTTGCACTCCAGTTTTCTTCATCCTGCAATGTCCATACAACCCTGATTCCTATGGTGTTATTCTGTTTCACCTTTGGCAAATAATTTCCTATGATCATAAACAGTAATCCTGTTCCAAAGTAAATTACTGCCATAAACAGATTCTCACTATCCGAATCCATACTGATCAGTCTTGCCATACCATTATAGATTAATGTGGTAACAGGTATTATCCATATGACCATCCCTATAACCTTACTGCTCTGCTGTCTGTTCCTGTTATCATAAAAGATGATTGTCACCAGCATACAATCTGTCACTACAAAAAGCACATTTATCCATATACTCTGTGCCATCGTAAAGCCCACCAAAATTCCTGCAAGCATTACCAGTACAGAACAGATCAATGTACCTTTATATTTTTTAATCATTTCCTTCATGATCCGATACCCCCTTTAAGTCTGTGATCCACAACATAACATCCTCCAATACAGAAGTATTTAGTTCGTAATAAATAAATTTTCCTTCCCTTTTGCTCCTGATCAGATCAGCATCCTTTAATATTGCCAGATGTCTGGATATAGACGCCCCCGTCACTGAAAAATGTTCACATATCTCTCCTGCTGAAAGCCGTCCGCCCTTTAACAAATTTAGAATCTCACGTCGTATTGGATCTGCCAGTGCTTTCAAAGTATCTTGTAATCCCAAAAGTTCATCACAGCCTTTCATTTAGCATTTAACCTAATTGTTAAATATAATATAGTATAAAGAATATCATATGTCAAGTGCACTCTCTTATTACTTATTACTTTTTGCAATTTTCGAAGAAGGGGACTTCATCCTGCCCGGAAAGCTTTTTATGTTATAGAAACATTACGGAGTAATTTCCTATAACATAAAAAATAAGCAGCCACGCACGGTAAGGTGCATGACTGCTGTAGTTTTCAGGCAAATTTAAAAGCAAAAACAGAAATTTTCTATTCTGTATTACGGTGAATATTTTCTTACTCTTAACGGAATCCCATTCTGAGCAGCCAGGATTTTACTCTGCTCTACTTTTTCCTCGCCAATCACATCTACAACTGTGAAGCGTACATCATCAAGATACTGCTTGCAGTCTCTTGCAAATTTCAGCATGACGTCAAAGGACTTCTCTCCGTATGTTGGACGGACTACTTCATTGTAGGAAGCTGCATCCGGCATATTCAGGCTGATGGATATACTGTCTACAGCCTGACAGATTTCTTTTGCAGTAGAACGTTTGTGGATCAGATCAGATAAGCCGTTGGTATTCAGCCTGATCCGGAATGGGTATCTTTCCCTGATATATTTGCTTACTGCTATAAGGTTCTCAAGAGCCATGGTCGGTTCTCCGTATCCGCAGAAAACCACTTCATTACAGTCTGAAAAATCAAACTCATCAATGGCTTTGTAAATCTCTTCCAATGCAGGTTCATGTTCAAACCAGAGATTGGATGCCTCACCGATGGCATCCTCTGTATTTCGGATGCAGAAAGTGCATCTGCATGGACATTTATTGGTAATGTTAAAATATACCTGGTTTTTATATCTGTATATGATATCTGTTGTCATTTTATATTTTCCTCATTTTAAACTCAGTTATTTTATTTTTCGTATTATTTCGCAATATTGGTCTTAAATCCGATTTTATCAAGTGCAGTACCGATGATCACAAACATAATAGCACTTCCACCTGACTGTACAATACTTCCGCTGACAGAAGTAAAGAAGGATGCTGTAAATCCAAACATAATTCCTTCTGCAATATAGTATCCTGTTGCTGAGATGGCGAATGCAAGGAATAATGCAACTACATTTCTCTTTGTGACCAACTTTGTTCCTTTAGAAGAAAACGGAAGACAGATCAGCATTTTGATAATTATAGTTGCAGGCGCCCATACAGGTGCTGTCAGAAGATCTGCCAGGCCACCTCCGATCGCTCCTGCCGCACATGCGTAAGGTAGTGGCAGAAATGCTGCTGCCAGATAGATCATAGTGTCACCCAGATGTACATATCCTCCGTTCACTCCTACCGGAATGTGGAAGATATAAGCTGTCATTAAAGTAGTCAGTGCTGCCATTACCGCTGTGGCTGTGATCCTTTTCACTGTATCGGCTGTTTTAATGTTTTCTTTTGCTGTTAATTCAGACATAATATGGTCCCTCCTGTTATATATTTTACTTAACTATCCGGCATTTGGTATCTAGTACATCGAATATTAAGTAACTGCTATATTGACTTGTCTGATTTTTCATCTGCGGCGTTGTCGTCAATCGCCGTAGCCACCGCTACGCCTCATTCCTCCGCCTTGCAGCTGAAGAAATCATCCTGCGTCAATATAGCAGAAACTTAATTTTCGATGTACTATGATTTCCTGTCTTATATCTGTGTCAGTATCCCCAGATATTTTTCAAAGCAGACTCCATCATTTCTGTCAGTTCCTTCTTCCACTGCATCGTGAATAGCTCTACCCAGAAATTCAACAGCCTTCTCCACACATGCTTTCATGGGAATCCCTCTCACCATTCCCGCACTCAGTACAGATGCCAGAAGATCTCCTGTTCCGGAATAACTGCCGCCCTCTTTTACAGAAAAACACCAGTCTGCTTTTTCTTTCTCCAGAACCAGATTTCCCATTCGTGCTCTGCCGTCACTGCCGGACACCTCTACTCCTGTGATCACAATTGCTTCCAGCCCAAAACGCAGAGTCAGATCTCTTCCGGATGTTTCTATTTCCTTAAGCAACTGTGTTTCTTCCATATCAGAAAGTGCTTTCATTCTTTCTTTCATCCCCTCTTCTCCATACAGAAGAAGAAGTGCCTCTGTCAGGTTCGGCGTAATCACTGTAGCTTCTCTAACCAGAGTCCGCATTTTTTCACAGAGAGTCTCTGAATAGGTTTTGTATGTTTCCCCTCTGTCTCCCATAACCGGATCAACCAGGATATGTGTTCCCTCTGTGCAGAACATATCTACAAATTTCAGGATCAGATCCACCTGTCTGGCATCTCCCAGAAATCCTGTATAAACACCATCCGGTTTAAATCCCATTTTTTTCCACTCATCCATGATCAGCTCCATCCGGTCTGTATAATCATCCCAGAAATAAGATCCATATCCTGTCTGATTACTCAATATTGCGGTGGGCAGCGGACAAGCCTGGACTCCCATGGCGGAAATTACAGGAATCGCTGCTGTAAGAGAGCATTTCCCCAGACCGGACAGATCATGAATTACTGCAATTTTTTTCAATTTTTTATTCCTCTTGCTTTCTTTTATGCTTTGTATTAATATAGCATCACAGTGGATATATGAATATAGCCAGATTTAATGTTTTTTTAAGGGTCAGTTTATTTTTAACCCTATAGCAATTCAAGAATGCCATCAGTATGTTTGAAGGATCGGAGTTTTACATATGGAATTGATTTTAGATAAGAATAAAAAAAAGGAGCACCTGTATCTGGAGGTGTTCCACTATTACAGGGAACTGATCATGGAGAAAAAGCTCCCGCCCGGAAGCAGGATGCCCTCTCTTCGAAAATGTTCGCAGGAACTGAAGCTGAGCCGCACCACCATTGAAAATGCCTATCTGCAGCTGGCTGCGGAGGGATATATTATTTCCAAAGCCCAGAGCGGATACTATGTGACAGATATAGCTGACAGACAACACACATCTGTCAGAAAAACAGAGAAACATGCTCAGACACCTTGCCGGTTTGATTTTGCTTCTTCAGGAGTAGATCGGGAGAGTTTCCGTTTTGACCTTTGGAGACGTTATATCAAAAGCGCTCTTCGCCAGGATGAAAGATTACTGTCTTATGGAGAGCCTCAGGGTGAGGCTGACCTGAGAGATACACTTGCCGATTATGTGAGAGAACGCAGAAACGTGCTATGCAGCGGGGAGGATATTGTGATCGGTGCAGGTATTCAGAGTCTTTTGCACATCCTCTGCCCGCTCCTTATACAACGCCAGACTGTTTCTTTCCCTAATCCTTCTTTTGTACAGGGAAGCACTGTATTTCATGACTATGGATTTCAGGTAGATTACAGGAATAAGGACTGTGATATTATTTATGTTTCTCCTGCACATATGACAAAATGGGGTGATATTATGCCTGTTTCCAGACGCCTGGAGCTGGTGAATTACTCTGCTGCACATGGCAGTCTGGTCATTGAGGATGATTTTGAAAATGAATTTGTGTATCTGCAGAAGCCTACCCCCTCTCTTTTTGGTCTGGCAGGCGGTCAGAATGTGGTGTATCTGGGAACCTTTTCCAGACTTCTACTGCCCTCCATCCGTATCAGTTTTATGGTCCTGCCTCCAGAACTGTCTGCACTGTACAGAAAAAAAGCAGACCAATATAATCAGACAGCATCAAAGGCAGAGCAGATTGCTCTGTGCCAGTTTATCCGGGATGGTCACCTGGCAGCACAGACCCGTAAGCTGAAACGTCTGTATTCTGTAAAGCTGAAATCACTCCGCAGTGCTGTGCGGGAAGTATTTGGAAAAGATTCCCAGATCCAGACCGGAGCCGCAGGTACCAGCCTGGCCCTGACTTTGTCCACAACTCTTACCTGGCAGGAGCTTCAAAAAAAGGCACAGACCAATGGTCTGCGCCTGCAGCTTCTGAGAGAGGCTCCCGGTAAGATTACCCTGATTCTCTCCTGCTCCTCCATGCCTGTGGCAGATTTCGTCCCGGCATGCAAGCTGTTAAAAGATATCAGTCAGATACAGAATTAATTAGTATCCTCTGTTATTATCAATCATATAAAGCAATGCATTACAGATACATGCGGCAACATTGCTTCCGCCCTTTCTTCCTCTGGCTACAATATAAGGTACGTCTGCCTGCATAATCAGTTCCTTGGACTGGACCACATTTACAAAGCCTACCGGCACACCGATGATCAGCTCAGGATCCAGCTTGCCATCCTCAATCAGTTCATAGAGACGTACCAGCGCAGTGGGGGCATTTCCGATGGCAAAGATCAGCTTCTTTCCCATGGCAGCAGCCTTATCCATGCTGGCTGTAGCTCTTGTGGTTCCGTTGGCTTTGGCTGTGGCAGCTACGTCCTCATCAGAGATAAAGCAGAATACTTCTCCGCCGTAACGGGAAAGGACTCTCTTGTTGATCCCGGACTCTGCCATGTGTGTATCTGTCACAATGCAGGCACCGTCTTTGATAGCAGCAATTGCTTTCTCAACTGCATTCTCAGAGAAACAGAGATTCTCTGCATAATCAAAGTCTGCGCTTGTGTGAATACATCTCTTTACGATCAGCTCTGTTCCGGGAACCAGCTTTTTATCTCCAAGTTCCTCTGTGATAATCTCAAAGCTGCGTTTCTCTATATCCATTGGTTTTACATTTTCCAGTTCTACTTTCATTCCTTATCTCCCAAATTCCATAAATTCCCGTATACAATAGTTACATCTAACACTCATTGGCTTATCTAGTACAGCGTTTCGTAAATAACTATACCAATCGCGTAGGATGCGGATTCGAGTGTGCTGGTATAAAAACGCAGGCGTAGCGGGCTACGCTGAGGCTTTTAGACCTGTGCAATCGGATTCGCAGACAAGTGAGTGGTATAGTTATTTCGAAAACGATATACTAGTATGGCTCACCATATAGTTCCGGATCAGATCCCCTGCTCCAGAATTTCGTAGATTTTCTTCATATCCAAATGCTTCCTCAGTTCTGCTGCCAGAATATCATACTGGGTTTCTTTAAATGCTGCAAAATCGATTCCTGTCATCTGAGATACATCGATTCCCTTTTTCTCACCCAGAACACGTACAACAGCCTCTGCCACATCCTCTCTATCAAAAACTCCATGGACATAGGTTCCGCAGACATTTTTACAGTATGCACCGTCTTCCTTACACTCTCCTGATACCTGATCTTCAATGGATACACTGTGTCCGGCCTCGCCTTTTAACACAGTTTCTCCCATATGGATCTCGTAACCCTCCAGTTCTGCGCCGGAAAGTGCCTGCAGTTCTCCCTCAAGTTCCAGAAATCTGCCGGAAACTCTGGTTCTGGTTTTCTTTTCCGCAAAAACAGTATCCATAGGAAGCAGTCCCATTCCTTTGATAGTTCCTCCGGCTTCCACATGATGAGGGTCACTTAAGGTCTCACCCAGCATCTGATAACCGCCACAGATTCCAAAAATGATCTTACCCTTTGCAGCTTCCTTCAAAACTGCAGCTTCCAGACCATTAGCCCGCATCCACAGCAGATCTTCCATTGTATTTTTTGTTCCTGGAAGGATGATCATATCCGGATTTTTCAGTTCACTGACATGCTGTACATATCTCAGGGAAACTCCCGGGATACTTTCCAGTGGATTAAAATCTGTGAAATTGGAGATCCTTGGCACCCGGATCACCGCAATATCAATAAGATCCACTTCCTGTTTTCTGTCAAATCTTTCTGTGAGGCTGTCCTCATCCTCCACCTGAATATCCAGATATGGCGCCACTCCCACTACAGGGATATGGCTTCTCTCCTCCAGCATCTGCACTCCCGGATCAAGGATGGTCTTGTCGCCGCGGAATTTGTTGATGATCAGACCCTTTACCATCTCTCTTTCATCCTCTTCCAGAAGCTCCACTGTACCGATCAGCTGTGCGAAAACACCGCCTCTGTCAATATCTCCCACCAGAAGTACCGGTGCCTTTGCCATCTTTGCCATTCCCATATTTACGATATCTTCTGTTTTCAGATTAATCTCCGCCGGGCTTCCGGCCCCCTCGATCACAATGATATCATTTTCTGATGCCAGTTTATCATAAGCTTTCATAATATCCGGCACCAGCTTTTTCTTATATTTAAAATAGTCTCTGGCACTCATGGTTCCCAGGACTTCTCCGTTTACGATCACCTGGGAGCCTACATCATTGGTAGGCTTCAGAAGAATGGGGTTCATCAGCACAGAAGGCTTAATTCCGGCTGCCTCCGCCTGCATAACCTGAGCTCTGCCCATCTCCAGCCCCTCTTCTGTAATAAAAGAGTTCAGTGCCATATTCTGGGATTTAAAGGGTGCCACCCTGTATCCATCCTGTTTAAAAATCCTGCAAAGCCCTGCTGCCAGAAGGCTTTTTCCTGCATTGGACATTGTCCCCTGCACCATAATTGCTTTTGCCATTTTTTGTTTCCCCTTTTCTCCTGATCAAGCGGATATTCGCAATCCGCTTCGCTACTTGCTCATAACCGAATAACTGCTCCGCAGTTTATCAGAAGGAGCTTGCACTCCTCCTGATACAAGCAAGTCCCCACCCACTGCTTATTGCTTTTCGCAATTGAAGCAGGGGACTTACTTGATTCGGTTAAATACTTATAAAAGCACTTCTTCCAGTACCTCTATCAGCTTTTCATTCTGTTCATGCAGCTTCACTGCCACACGGTAATATCCCTTTTTCAGCCCCGGATAGTTACTGCAGTCCCGGATCAGGATTCCCTTTGCAACACATCTTTCAAAGAGATCCTCAGGTCCGTAAAAGAATATATAATTTGCTTCAGAAAGATATACCGTCAGCCCAACCTGTCTCATCTTTTCCTTCATCCATGCAGATTCCCGGAAAATGATCTGCCGTCCTGCTTCCACATATTCTGATTCCTTCAGTGCTGCCATTCCTGCCTGCTGTGCCATGGTAGACACATTCCAGGGCTGGGTGACTGCCTCCATCCGGTCAAGTACTTCCTCGTCCGAACAGAATCCATAGCCCAGACGCACACCGGGGATCGCATATCTTTTGGTAAATGCCTTAAGAATAAAAAGCCCCGGATATTTTTCCAGTTTTCCCTTCAGCGTATGTTTCTCCGGATCTTTTACAAAATCCAGGAAGCACTCATCTACTACCATAAATATTCCCTGCATGGCACAGGTTTCCAGAATTTCTTCCAGAAGGTCCTGAGGTATGGTGATCCCTGTGGGATTATTGGGATTACACAGGAAAATAATATCCGGCTTTTCTCTTTTCAGAACATCCGGATAATCTCCTTGTATGCAGAAATCATTTTCCTCTTTCAGATAATATCTGCTGATCTCACAGCCAACACTGACCAGTGCCTGTTCATACTCCGCAAAGGTAGGAGCAGGAAGAAGGGCCTTCTTTGGATTCAATGCCCTGCTGAGGGAAAAAATAAGGTCTGCGGCTCCATTCCCGCAGATCAGATATTCTTTTTTTGTATATTCATAATCTGCGATTGCCTCTTTCAGAGGTCCGCATCCTACACGGGGATAATCACTCAGGTCCTCTACACTGTCTATGATCGCCTGCTTTACACTCTGGGGTGTTCCCAGAGGGTTACAGTTTGCAGAGAAATCCAGACAGTGATCATATTTATAAACATCACCGCCATGTATATGTTTTGTCATCAGTTGTCTCCTGTCTTACTATACATGTTTTATATTATTAACTATTCGGAAATCCACTATCGAACCAACAGGTTGTTATCCTGCAAGATTATTACAAAAATCAACTTATCAGCACACTGTTACCGGAATTATAAAAAGAAACAGATGCGCACCGCACTTCCGATCAGAAGAAATATCACAGCCCCCAGGATCGCTGTTGCATAAAGCAGGCGGTTGGATCGTCTGATATCCTCCACCTCTACAGGGCGAATTGCATCTCCGATGGTTGGTTTCTCATAAAGCTTTCCGAAATAGTAAGCATTGCCTGCAAGCTGTACGTCCAGCGCACCTGCCATTGCAGCCTCTGTCTGTGCAGAGTTGGGGCTGGCATGGTTTCTTCTGTCTCTGCGGTAAATCTTTGCTGCATTTTTCACATCCATTTTTACAAATGCAGAGGCTGCCACCATCAGCCAGCCGGAAAGTCTGGCGGGAATATAATTAGCCACATCATCCAGCTTTGCAGCGCAGCGGCCGAAATACAGATATTTATCATTCTTATAACCCAACATGGAATCCATGGTATTGATTCCTTTGTAAAGGAACATCAGCCACACTCCGCCGATGGCCATATAGAACATAGGTGCTATGATGCCGTCCGAAGCATTCTCTGCTACAGTCTCTACTGCCGCCTTTGTAACACCTTCCTCTGTCAATGACTGGGTATCACGGCCTACGATCATAGATACTGCATAACGGGCCTCATCCAGAGTTCCTTTTTTCAGTCTGTCATAGACTTTCATGCTCTCTGTTTTCAGAGACTTCGTTGCCAGAAGCTGATAACACCAGAAGGTCTCCAGTGCGAATCCCGCCCATACTGAAATCCCGTAGAGAATATGCAGGATCAGAAAAGGGATTCCCCCGCTT
>ERZ791840.987-NODE-987-length-15685-cov-3.095585_pt1 | contig 15685 bp, 10 predicted proteins | sample MGYA00510291_ERZ791840 | MGnify/ENA primary metagenome ERZ791840 (study PRJEB30046, sample SAMN00715256) | human gut metagenome | study: EMG produced TPA metagenomics assembly of the A metagenome-wide association study of gut microbiota in type 2... | reverse complement strand
AAAGTGCGTGGGTATGGCAAGGATGCCATACCCTCCTATGTCTTCATTTCGAGTTTTAACACACACCTCCTGTTATTGTCCACAAACCTGTTGATAACCTGTTGATAACTTACTAACAACACTGTTAACAACTTAGCGGTTATCAACAGGCGGACAGGCAGAGTGGGGCGTATGTGGATAACTGTGTGCGTTATCAAATTAATATTCTAAAGTTTTCCACAGGTTTTTAAGAGAAAAAGATATAAACTTATTAACTTTGCAGGTGTAATAGCACTTTTGTGTATAACTAACATATATAACTCATTTTCAAAGAGAAAATATTAACACAACCTGTTGATAATGATGTCTTACAGGTTTATAACGAAATAACCAAAGAAATAGGTAGAAAGTTTTCAACGTACTAACAGTATATCATACTCATAATCTTTTTCTTTTCTTTAAAAATAAAAAGAAATAGATATATAAAGAGATGTTGGTAAGTAGTCTACTCGTTAACTTGTCCGCTCGTCAACTTGTCTACTTGTTTACTCGTCAACTAAAAAAAATATGAACAACGATTGGAAAGAGAAGGGTTACATCGACGAAGCGGTTGATGAATCCGTTGACTTGAAAAAAGAGATACGTCGCTTGTGTGAAGAGAAGGACGCTGTTGTGCTGGCTCACTACTATACGGTGGGCGAGGTGCAGGAGGTGGCTGACTTCATTGGCGACTCGCTGGCATTGGCTCGTAAGGCTGCGAAGACCGATGCGAAGATTATCGTGATGTGTGGTGTGCACTTCATGGCTGAGACCTGTAAGCTACTCTCGCCGGAGAAGAAGGTGTTGTGTCCGGACCTCACTGCCGGCTGCTCGCTTGCCGACTCGTGCAAGGCGGAGGACCTGAAGGCGTTCAAGGAGCAGCATCCTGGCTATAAGGTGGTGAGCTACGTGAATACGACGGCTGCAGTGAAGGCACTCACAGACGTGGTGGTCACCTCGGGCAACGCGAAGAAGGTGGTGGACAGTTTGCCGAAGGACGAGAAGCTAATCTTCGGTCCCGACTATAACTTAGGCAACTATATAAACAGTGTTACGGGTCGCGATATGCTGCTCTGGAACGGCGGATGTCATGTGCATGAGAAGTTCTCGGTAGAGGCTATCGTGAAATTGAAGCAGGAACACCCGGAGGCTGTAGTGATGGCTCATCTGGAGTGCAAGGCGCCGGTGCTGGCTGTGGCTGACGTGAAGGGTTCTACGGCTACGATGCTCGATTATGCTAAGGAACATAAGGAGACGAAGGAATACATCATAGCTACTGAGGCTGGCATCCTGCACGAGTTGCAGCGCTGCTGTCCCGACGTGACATTCTATCCGGTTCCGCCGGAGGTGTCTGAGGGTGGGGTAGGCTGCTCTTGCAACGAGTGCGAGTATATGAAGAAGAATACGTTGCTCAAGATATACAATACGCTGCGCTACGAGCTTCCGGAGGTGACTGTGGACGAATCTATCGCCAAGGATGCCGTTAAGCCGATAGAGCGAATGCTTGAGCTTTCCTAAGGAGTGGTTTCCACGCACCCTGCTACAGCAATGTTCTCCCACAGATTTCACGGATTAACACAGATGGTTAGGCTGCGTAGTGGGCTCCCACAGAATTCACAGAAGTCACAGAAGTTTATTGCTGAGAAGGAATTCCCACAGATTTCACAGAATTCACAGAAGTTTATTACTGAAAAGAAACTCCCACAGATTTCACAGATTTACACAGATGTAAGCAAAATGTTCTGTGTGTTCCGTGAATTCTGTGGGAGTAAATATCTGTGTAAATCTGTGAAATCTGTGGGAGAATATTCTCTGTCAGTCTGTTCTGTGAATTCCGTGAATTCTATGGGAGTTAAATATCTGTGTAAATCCGTGAAATCTGTGGGAGAATATTCTCTGCCAGTCTGTTCTGTGAATTCCGTGAATTCTGTGGGAGTATTATTCTGGCTGCGTGGGTATGGCAGGGATGCCATACCCTCCTATGTGGGAGACAGGTGCCCCCATTAAAACTTCTTCAGCAGGAACGACGGCTTTACGCGCAGATAGATGCCAGCCGCAAGACTCACCTTATTATTATTGTTATACACCTTGTCGCCAACGACGAAGTCGTCCGTGGGCAGCGTGTTGAACACATCAGCCTGCACGCCCCATGAGAACCCCTTACCGAGTTCTTGTGCATAGCTCAGTTGAGCACAGACGGTGCGGTTGCGCTGCATCTGGAAGTCGCGGTTGTGTATACCCACCGAGCCGTAGAGAGGGTTGCCGAAGATAGATATGAACTTTGAGCTATCCCAGTAGGAACCGCGCAGACAGAAGCGCCAGATGTCAGCCTCCGCTTTCAGATACACACCTTTGCCATTGTCGAAGGGTAGGAGAGCACCCGTCATCTGTCGATAGTAAGCCACGTCAGCCTCTGCGTTCAGGCGCGTAAGAATAGAGTTGTCGGTGTGTATCGTTACGCCGACACCTGCCGCCGCGTTCATCCATGTCTTCACCTGCCGCTGTTCGGCGTCAGGGTTAATCTCGCCACCGCGGTGCTGCATCACCACCTGCAAGGGGAAGTAGACATGCGTGCGTCGCTCTGGGCGGTTTGCCTTGAAGCGTGTTGACAGTCCGAAGGTGAACGCCTCCTGATGCGTGTCCTTGTCGAAGATGAAACTCTCCCAGTTCACCCACACGTCGAAGTCGAGCGGTTTCGTCTGCCACTGCATCTGCACGCCCATTTCGGGGTCAGCCGAGAGAGCGTTCTCCTGATTGTAGAGCGGTTCGATGAGTCGGTGGTTCGCCCCACCATATATATTACCGAGTATGAGGTTGAAGTTTCGGCTCACAGCCAGTTGCACGTTGAAGAACGGTAGCAGATGGAAGCCCGTCTGCGTTTGGTCGCCCTTCCATGTTGCTATGTCGCTATAGTTGAGGTTAGGATATTTGTTTGCACCCCAATAGTGGAGCATACTAACGCCCACCTCCACGCGCAAGTTCTTCAGTGGCTGATAGCTCACCGTGGGCTGCAGGCGGTAGCCAGGCAGCGTGTATCCCTTCGAGAGGTATCCCTTATACTCATTGTCGCGGAAGAAGCACAGAGCGTCGAAGTTGAGTCGCAGCTCACCGCACGAGGCAGAGTCGATGCGGTGGCTGTTCTCGAACAGCAGCGAGTCGATACGTGCGCTGACCTGTGCCTCAGCGTTAGCGGTCGTTAGCAGCAAAAGTGCCGCAGTAAGAAGTGTCGGTAAACGTTTCATTAGTTTCTTGTTACTACTTTCTAAGTTTCTTGTTTAGCTGTTCGATTGTGAGGTTTGTAGCCGTCACCTTTCCGTTTTCGATGACCATATTGTCGGGTATGTTCGACATACCGAGGAGGTTGTACACATCGCCGTCTATCGACTTGCCGTCGCAGATGGTAATGACATCTTCTATTTCTCTTGCGTTGAGTATTCTGCGACATTCAGCGCGCGAGTAGTCGAGACATATATTCACCACCTTGACCTCTCCTTTCGTCTCTTTCTGCAGTAGTGCCATGCTCTGTAGCATCGATATACTATTGTAGTGCCATGATGCCCATGCCACCACTACTGTTGTGCCAGCGGTGGAGAGTGTGGCGTTGTTCACCGGCTTGCCATTGATGTCGTAAGCTGCGAACTTCGGAATACGGCTGTTTGTGGTGAGCGTTGTACGGTTGTTTATACTCTGTTGTAGACTCTTAAGGGAGTTGTTCCCGGGTTGATGTTCAAGCATGAGGTTTATCAGCTGTCGTGCAGTGGCGAAGTCGGGACGCTCCTTCTGCAGGAAGAAGTTGCGTACGACGTATGTGCTCACTATCGATTCGGGATGATCCTCTACGAACTGGCGTGCGTATTTCTGTATCTCGTTGGGTGAGGCGTTTGCAATCTGTTCACGCAGTTGGTTCATCAGTTCGTTCGGCTTTGTGCCTTTCACCTTCATCTCTTTCAGGTGTGAAGCGTCGCCTTTTATGTCTACGCTCTTTCCTGGTGCTGCAAACACGGGTTGCTCGGTGAAGTTGGGGAACACAATCATCAGTGTCATCTCTTTCTTACACTCCACCTTATATGTAAAGCGTCCTGCTTGCACCTTTATAGTGTCGATACCCTTTAGGTTGCCATCTGGGCTATATACATAAAACTCGCCCTGATTAAGGTTCAGGAGCCTGCCGTCGATTTCGAAATGACGACTATCGGTTCCACATGACACCATAATCAGGGCGAGTAATGTCGCTATAATTGTTTTGTTCATTTTAGTCGTATGAACTGAAGTTAGAATAAGAAGGCTGAGAGCAATAACCCTCAGCCTTCATTTATTTTTAATTGTTTAAAACGTCTTGCCACGTCTTACTTCAGAAGAGAGAGCTCCAAGTCCTTCTCAGCGTACTCCTTCAAAGAAGGATCCTTCTGGAGAGCCTCCTTGAGGTAAGAGTTAGCAGCGAACTTGTTGCCACGACGTGCAGCTACGATAGCGCGGAGGTAGTCGGTCATACCGTTCGGGTTAGCTACCTTGTCAAGAGTGCTTGTAGCGCCCTCGTAGTCCTTGTTCAGGATCTGGGCAAGAGCTGCAGTGTTTGTGTTCTGCTTGTTGAAGTCCTTCTCAGCCTGAGCGTAGTTTCCCTTAGCGATGTTGAGCGCAGCGATAGCTGATGTTACGTTCTCAGAGCCAGAAGCCTTAGCAATCTGACGTTCTGCACCCTGTACGTCGCCCTCGATGAGCGAAATGAGACCGAGGTTAGCCTGTGCCTCCGGAGTAGATGAACCGAGAGAAGTAGCCTTCTGAGCGTACTGCTTAGCAGCTGCTACGTCGCCTTTAGCGAGTGCAAGAGCAGCGAGGTTGTTGTAAGCGCGGTAGTCGTTCGGGTAAACCTCTGTTGTCTTCTTGTAGATTTCCTCCTTCTTAGCTGCCGACTCCTCGAGAGTAGCAGAGTAGAGAAGCTCGTCAACGCTCAGCTGAGTAGCATCGCTGCTGTACTGCTCCTTGATCTGGTCGTCGCTACGGCCGATTGTCTCATAGTTGATGATGAGGCGTGAACGGCGAAGCTCTGGGAGGATGCCGTCAGCAAGCTCCTGGAAGCCTGCAGACATGTTGCGGATCTGCTGCTCGCGCTCCTGTGGGTCCTGATACATAGAGAGCACGCGGAGGATAACCTCCTTGTCCTGAAGATTAGATGCTGCAACGAGTTTCTGGAAACCGTCCCAGTCCTGTGCTGTGTAGTGAGCGTCGATAGCTGCGTCTACCTTTGTCTTCTTCAATGTACCCTTAACGTACTTCTCTGACTCGTTCTGACGGTTGTCAGCGAGCTTATCGTTGAACTTAACGCCACCATCTGGTGAAGCGTAAGCCTGGATTTCTACGTTCTGTACGTTGTAGCCTTCCTTGTCAGCGTTGATCTTCTTAAGCAACTCAACAAACTCCTTAACAGAGTTGTTCTTGAGCTCGCTCTTGCGGATGTTAGCCTGGTTGATGAGGAACTTGATGTTAGCCTCCTGCTTAGCAGCGTTTACGCGCTGGAATGCGTCAGGAGCGATGCAGCCACTCTCAGAAACGAGAGTCTTCTTGTAGAGCTCTGATGTAGCGATAACGCCATCAGCTACCTTCACTGCAGGTACGTCGAACTGCTTCTTGCCGATGCGTGCGTCGAATGTGAGGTACATCTCGCTCTGCTGCATCTCTGGAACGTACTTGAAGTTAGACTTCATTGTGTAGCGACCACCTACCTTGTAAGAGATAGTCTGATCGTTGCCCTTTACTTTCTCACCCTGGAAAGTAGCACTCTGACCCTTAGCTACCTGACCGTCAGCGTAGCGCAACTCTGGAGTAACTGTGACAACAGCCTTCTTCTTCATGTACTTCTCTGGGAATGTTCCGTTGATTGTAGCTGGAACATCGCCTGCGTTTGCCTCAAGTGGGTTAGGGATAACTGTGAAGTTGTCCGCTGAGAGCGGTCCAAGCTTCGAACAAGATGTCATGAACAGCATTGTAGCTGCAGACAGTAAAAGAAGATTGTTTTTCTGCATAATTTGTATGAAAATATTAATTGATATATCTATTAGTGTTATTACACACGCTTAATGCGTGTACGTGTACATAATAATGTGCTACAAAGATACGCACTTATATTGTTTGCGACAAAGACAACTGTATTTAATTATGTTTAATTAACGATATGAATAGCTTCTTAACTCCTATAATAATAAAAAGACAGCAGAGATAAGTCTCAGCTGTCTTTTTATGTTGGTTTTTGATTGATTTGGCTTAGTTGAGAGCGTCTGAAAGCTCGGCACCTGCCTTGAACTTAGCAACCTTCTTTGCTGCAATCTGAATCTTCTCACGAGTGCGGAGGTTCATGCCTTCGCGAGCCGGGCGCTCGTTAACACTGAATGTACCGAAGCCGATGAGCTGTACCTTGTCACCCTCAACGAGAGCTGTCTTGATTGCTTCTACTGCAGCTTCGAGAGCCTTCTTTGCGTCAGCCTTGCTGAGTTCAGCACCTACTGCTATCTTCTCTACTAATTCTGTCTTGTTCATAATTCTGTTGTATTTAAATTGTTTATAAATGTTAGTTTTCTCTGAGTTTGAAGAGCTAAAAATGTGTAACTCACACTATTTCAGTGACAAATTTAGAGTTTTCCTTTCATAAATCAAACAAAAAACAGAAAAAAGTGCATAATTAATTGAAAAAAAAAGCGCGAAGAGCCTGTTTTATGCCTTTTTACGTGGATTTTTCGTAATTTTGCCACTCTAACGATGCGATGTTTACAAATATATAAAAATGTGATATGAATAATATTCCAACGATAACAAAAAACTTACTTATTGTGAATGTAGTGGTATTCTTAGCCACTTATTTGTTTAGAAATATGGGTGTAGACCTCAACAATGTTTTAGGTTTGCACTTCTTTCTTGCGCCCGACTTCCACATCTATCAGCTCTTTACATACATGTTCGCTCACGGCGGTTTCAGCCATATCTTCTTCAATATGTTTGCGCTGTGGATGTTCGGTTGTATCGTTGAGCGCACTTGGGGACCGAAGAAGTTTCTCACTTATTATATAGTGTGCGGAGTAGGTGCTGGTCTGTTTCAGGAGTTGGCACAGTTCGCGCAGTTCTATTTTATAGCAAGCGAACAACTTCCTCACTTCACATTGGCTCAGACAATGAAAGTGGCTAATGCCAATGCCGCCTTCCTTAACCTTTGGACTACCGTGGGTGCATCGGGTGCTGTCTACGGCATACTGCTCGCCTTCGGTATGCTCTATCCCGAGGAGCGCATCTTTATATTCCCGTTGCCTGTGCCTATCAAGGCAAAGTGGTTTGTGATGGGTTATGCTGCGATAGAATTGTTCATGGCTTATTCTTCTACGGGCGACGGAGTGGCTCACCTGGCTCACTTGGGCGGTATGGTGTTCGGTTTCTTCCTCATTCGCTACTGGCGACACCACCCCGACATTCGCTACAGTCGTCGCAGCGGACAGCAGTTCTTCGACTCTATGCGCGCCTCGTGGGAGCGTCGCACGGGGCGCAAAGATCGTGGCGGTGTGTTTACTAATAGTGCAAATACACGTCATGAGAGCGATTGGGACTACAACGCACGCCGTAAGGCAGAGCAGGAGCGAATGGACGAGATATTGGATAAGATACGTCGTAATGGTTACGAGTCGCTAACGCGTGAAGAGAAACAGCAACTCTTCGATGCAAGTAACAGAAAATAAAAAACAGACTTACACGCTTTGAAAAATATAAAATCAATAATCTTTCGCATCGTCGCCGCATTCAATGTGGTGACGGTGCTCTTTATGTTAGCTATAGGATATAGCGACAGGGTTAACCCTACGGCTCATCCGTTGATAGCTAACATAGGGCTTGTATTCCCCTTGTTTTTGCTGCTTAATACAGCATTTCTCGTCTTTTGGTTGTTGTTTTGTAAGCGTGGGGCACTCATCTCGTTAGTCGGAATGATAGTATGTTTCGGTCCGGTGCGCACTTATGTTCCGCTGAATGTTCCGTCTTCGGCTCCTGAGGATGCGTTGAAGATAATGTCGTACAATGTGTTCTGCTTTTCTACGTGGACCGACTTGTCGCAGCCATGCGCTATAGCCGATTATATGTTGGAACAGGATGCTGACATAGTTTGTTTGCAGGAAGCTGATGTACAATGGGCAAAGCGTGTGAAGATAGACTCGTTGATGGACGTGAAGTATCCTTACAGAAAGTATAGTGGCTCGAAAAATCCCAAAGGAGGCGATGCTGTCGGTATATACAGTAAGTTGCCGATAGTAGGGGAGGAATATATATCCACCGAAGAGGATACATATAACGCCGTATCTTATGCTCTAAAGACAGGTGAAAAGGACACTACGCTTGTTATTGTAGCCCACTTCCAGGTTACCGGATTGTCGCCCGAAGACCGTACACGCTTTAAGTCGATGTTGAAAGGTGACATGGAAAGCGATGAAACAAAACAGGAAACACATCGCCTGTGGAACCTGCTTGGCGAGTCGTCAGCGAAACGTGGACCACAGGCAGACGCTGTGGCTGAATACATTGAGCATCATAAGCATCAGAGCATAATCCTTGCAGGCGACTTCAACGATTCGCCCATATCCTATACCCGTCAACGCTTAGCTAAAGAACTCACCGATTGTTATGTAGCTACGGCGAATGGTCCTGGTATATCTTACCACTACAACGCTTTCTACGTGCGCATAGACAACATCATGTGCTCCGACCATTGGAAGCCCTATGAATGCAAGGTGGACAATAGCATAAGTGCATCCGATCATTATCCGATTGTATGTAAGCTGCAAAGGGTAAAATAGCAATGAGCATAAGGGTGATGACACCACTTTAGAAAGTGCTTTTTCACCTTATATATTATAAAAATATTTAAAAAACTGGACTTTTATAAGTGTTTTAAACTCTTAAACCTCTGCAAAACAAAGAAATAAAGCTATAAATTTCGGTTTAACTGAAAAAATCTGTAACTTTGCACGCTATCTGTATACACAGCGAAAAAATAATAATAACAAAAAATAAATCAAAAAAATGCAGAACAAAGGTATTGTAATTGTAACAGCCGTCCTTTTGACGCTTGCAAGTATCTTCTATCTCTCGTTCTCGGCTGCCACAAAGTACTATGACAGCCAGGCTGTGAAGATAAAGGATCCTATCGCACAGCAGGACTACAAGGACTCCGTGAAGTATCTTGGCATCTACTCTTATCAGAAGTGTCTCGAAACACAGATCGGTCTCGGTCTTGACCTTAAAGGCGGTATGAACGTCATCCTTGAAGTGAGCGTTCCTGATGTACTCGAGAACCTCGCCGACCACAAGGTAGACGCAGCTTTCGTTAAGTCGATGAAAGAGGCTCGCGCAGAGCACGAAGTATCGCAGAGCGACTTCATCACTCTCTTCGTCAACGCTTTCAAGAAGAACGCTCCGGGACGTCATCTCTCAGAGATCTTCGCTACACAGCAGCTCCAGGGCAAGGTGTCGCCTAACTCTTCTGACAAGGAAGTAGAGAAGGTGCTCCGTTCAGAGGTGCAGGCAGCTATCGATAACTCGTTCCTCGTCGTACGTACACGTATCGACAAGTTCGGTGTCGTACAGCCTAACATCCAGAAGCTCGAGGGTCAGCAGGGTCGTATCATGGTAGAAATGCCGGGTATCAACGAGCCGGAGCGCGTGCGTAAGCTCCTCCAGGGTAGCGCAAACCTTGAGTTCTGGGAGACATACAACTCAGACGAAATCATCCCTTACCTCTCACAGCTCAACCAGCGCGAGGCTAACCACCGCTCTGGTGCCAAGGAGGAAGTAGCCGACTCGGCTGCTACCGACACAGCAGCCGTAGCTGCAGCCGAGAAGGCAGAAGCAAAGGCTGAGGCAAAGGCAGCGTTCAAGACAAAGAAGGACGCTAAGGCAGACGACGCAGCAGCTATGGCTGAGGCCAAGAAGCAGAACCCGCTCTTCTCTGTGCTCCAGCCTTCTGGCAACGGTGCGCTCAGCCTCGTAGGCTACGCTTCGGCACGCGATACAGCAGAGGTAAACAAGATTATCTACTCGGCTCTCGCCAAGCAGATTCTCCCGTCTGACTGCCGCCTCCTCTGGAGTGCTAAACCAGCTGACGGCATCCAGGCAAAGAATATCTACGAGCTTCACGCCATTAAGGTGACAACCAGCAACGGACGCGCTCCTATCGAGGGCGACGTAGTGACCGACGCTAAGGACCAGTTCAACAACCTTACTGGTTCGCCTGAGGTTTCAATGACAATGAACTCTGACGGCGCACGCCGCTGGGCAGCCCTCACAAAGGCTAATGTAGGCAAGGCAATCGCTATCGTGCTCGACGGTACAGTTTACTCTGCTCCGCGCGTAAACGGCGAGATTTCTGGCGGTCAGTCGTCAATCTCTGGCAACTTCACAATCGAAGATACAAAGGACTTGGCTAACACTCTTAAGTCTGGACGTATGCCGGCTCCGGCACACATCGTTCAGGAGGAAGTGGTAGGTCCGACACTCGGTGCACAGTCAATCCAGCAGGGCTTCATCTCGTTCATCTTCGCCTTCATCATCTTGATGATCTACATGGTAGTGATGTACGACTTCATCCCGGGTATGGTAGCTAACGGCGCCCTCCTCCTCAACCTCTTCTTCACCATGGGTATCATGGCATCGTTCCAGGCAGCTCTTACAATGCCAGGTATCGCCGGTATCGTGCTCGCTCTCGGTATGGCGGTGGATGCCAACGTGCTTATCTACGAGCGTACCAAGGAGGAACTCAAGAAGGGTCTCGGCACCAAGCAGGCACTCTCGCTGGGTTACAGCAACGCCTTCTCAGCCATCTTCGACTCTAACTTGACATCAATCATCACAGGTATCATCCTCTACGTGTTCGGTACAGGCCCAATCCGCGGCTTCGCTACCACACTTATCATCGGTATCTGCTGCTCGTTCTTCACCGCAGTGTTCCTCACACGCCTCGTTTACGAGAACCGTCTGAAGCACGACAAGTGGACAAAGCAGAACTTCTCTACACGCGTATCACGCAACTTCATGGCGAACAAGAACTTCGCGTTCATGTCGTCATATAAGACATCATTCACAGTGTTCGGCATTGTAATCCTCATCATGCTCGGCAGCTTCTTCGTACGTGGCTTGAGCAAGGGTATCGACTTCACTGGTGGTCGCAACTACGTAGTGGTGCTCGAGAAGCAGACAGAGCCTGAGCAGGTGAAGGAAGCCCTCGTACCGCTCTTCAAGGGCGCAACAGTTAATGCTCTCGCACTCGGTACAGACGGCAAGACAATCCGCATCTCTACCAACTACAAGATTGAGTCGAACAACCCGGCTATCGACAACGAGGTAGAGGACATCCTCTACAAGGGTCTCCACGGCGCTGGTCTCGTAACTCAGGGCAGCGTTGAGGCATTCAAGAACCCTGACGTACGCGCAGGCGGCTCAATCGTATCGTCTACAAAGGTAGGTCCGGCAGTGGCTAAGGACATCACACACGGTGCTATCATCAGCGTGCTCTTCGCCCTCGCAGCCATCTTCGTCTACATCCTCGTACGTTTCCGCAACGTAGCGTTCTCTGTAGGCTCTACAGTAGCCCTCGCCGTAGACGCAACAATCGTTATCGGATTCTTCTCACTCCTCTGGGACGTAGTGCCGTTCTCTCTCGAGATCGACCAGACCTTCATCGGTGCTATCCTTACCGTGATCGGTTACTCTATCAACGATAAGGTGGTTGTGTTCGACCGTATCCGCGAGAACCTTACACTCCACAAGAAGATGGATCTGCAGGAGCTCTTCAACAAGTCGCTGAACGAGACCCTCGCACGTACTATCAATACATCGTTCTCAACACTCATCGTGCTGCTCTGTATCTTCTGCTTCGGCGGTGAGAGCACTCGCAGCTTCTCGTTCGCAATGTTGCTCGGTGTAATCTTCGGTACACTCTCTTCTATCTTCATGGCTGCTCCGGTGGCTTACCTCACACTCGGTCGCAAGATCAAGCACGATGAGGCTGCTCTCGAAGCCGTAGAGGTGAAGTAAGCAGACAATTAGTAATACTATACATCAATATACAAGCGTGGCGCTCATACAGAGTGCCACGCTTTTTTTGAAATTGTTATAAGTGGTTATTGGTTATATTTATGGTTAATTAATCTAAATACAAGCTATCCAATTCTTTCCAATACTTGCAAAATTGGAAAGAATTGGATAGCTTTGCATTTGAATATCAGCCATTAAGCTTATGTCAATAGAAAAGGTACCGACTATACAGCAATCTGATTTGCTTTCAGCTATTATAACGCCACCGAATGAGGAGGTAGAGGAAATAGTGAATAATATAAACTCTGCGTTTGAATATTGGGATAGCGTTAAATATAAGGAGTGTCCGGAAGGAATTACTCCTACACAATTGTGGACTTATGTGAAAGCTGCGAGATTGAAGAGTACTATTATGGTATGGAAAAGGTATGGCGTCTCGCTGACGCTAACAAACTCCATGCAGCGTATGTGCCACGAGTTTGACATGAACTGGGGAGGCAGCTGGGGCGCAAGTTCTATCATAGATGATGACAACAAAGAGCAGTATCTTGTAGGCTCACTGATGGAAGAAGCTATCTTTTCAAGTCAGATGGAAGGAGCTGCTACAACTCGAAAGGTGGCAAAGGAAATGTTGCGTCGACAGATTACTCCTAAGGACAAGTCGCAGCAGATGATATCCAACAACTATCAGACAATTCAATTCATCGTAGCACATAAGGATACCCCATTGTCACCAGAGTTATTGATGCATGTACATCGCCTTATGACTGAGAATACAATGCCTAATCAGGAAGATGCGGGACGTTTCAGACAGAACGACGATGTGGTTGTAGAGAATGGTATAACCCACGAAATAGTACACACTCCGCCTGCATTCGGCGAGATACTTTGTTTTGTGGACGACCTATGCACATTCTTTAATGAAAAGAACGCACATCAATTTATACATCCCATCATACGTGGTTTTATAATCCATTTTATGATTTCCTACGTACATCCTTTTGTTGATGGCAACGGGCGTACTGCAAGAGCGCTGTTCTATTGGTATATGCTAAAGCAGGGCTATTGGTTAACGGAGTATTTGTCTATTTCAAGGGTTATTGCTAAATCGAAGAAATCGTACGAAAAAGCATTTCTTTATTCTGAAGCCGATAATATGGATATAGGCTATTTTGTAGCTTACAATATGAAGGTGTTGCAGCAGTCGTTCAAGCAGTTGCAGCAATATATAAAGCGTAAACAAGAAGAAAAGAAAGCTGCCAATAGATTTTTGCATATAGGTGACATCAATGCACGCCAGGCACAGATTATAAAGATTTTTGTGGACGATCCTAAGGCAGTAATCACAGTAGGTGATATGCAAACGAAATTCCTTATCAGTCCGACAACTGCAAAGACGGATATAATAGGTCTGATGAACAGAGGAATACTCACCGAAATATCGTTTAATAAGGTGAAGAAAGGATATATAAAAGGTGATAAATTTGAGAGCACGCTTGCCTCTATTTGATTCTAATTCTTTCCAATGTTTAAAATATTGGAAAGAATTAGAATTGTCTTATTCTTTAGATTTTCAGTAACTTTTAATAAGTTAGGCTACATCTCAACAATAAAAACAAGCAAGCTTGGAAGATTTTATTATCAACAAAATCGTGTATTGCTTCGATTTTCAGTAACTTTGCATCCGAAAATATAAACACATAATATAATGGAAGAGAACAAGTTCAAACGCACCACTGTGACTGCGGCTTTGCCATACGCCAACGGTGGAGTACACATCGGTCACTTGGCTGGCGTGTATGTGCCTGCAGACATCTACGTGCGCTATCTGCGCCTGAAGAAGCAGGAAGTGATGTTCATCGGCGGTAGCGACGAGCACGGTGTGCCCGTGACAATCCGCGCACGCAAGGAAGGCATCACGGTTCAGGAGGTGGTAGACCGCTATCACAACCTTATCAAGAAATCGTTCGAAGACTTCGGCATTTCGTTCGACATCTATAGCCGTACTACATCGAAGATTCACCATAAGTTCGCAAGCGACTTCTTCCGCACGCTCTACGACAAGCATGAGCTTGTAGAGAAGACAGAAGAGCAGTTCTGCGACGAGGTGACTGGCGAGTTCCTCACCGACCGCAACATCGTAGGCACATGTCCGCGCTGCGGTGCTGAGGGTGCTTACGGCGACCAGTGCGAGAAGTGTGGCGCCACACTCTCACCCGAGGAACTTATCAACCCTACAAACAAGAATAACCCGGGTCACGGACTCGTGAAGAAAGCCACAAAGAACTGGTACTTGCCACTCAACAAGTGGCAGGACTGGTTGAAGCAGTGGATTCTGGAAGACCACAAGGAGTGGCGTCAGAACGTATACGGACAGTGCAAGTCGTGGCTCGACATGGATCTGCAGCCGCGCGCTATGACACGCGACCTCGACTGGGGTATCCCCGTACCGGTAGAGGGAGCAGAAGGCAAGGTGCTCTACGTGTGGTTTGACGCACCTATCGGCTACATCTCTAACACCAAGGAGCTTTGCGACGCACATCCTGAGAAGTGGGGACCGTGGCAGAAGTGGTGGGAGGACCCCACATCGCGCCTCATCCACTTCATAGGCAAGGACAACATCGTGTTCCACTGCATCGTCTTCCCGACTATGCTGAAGGCTCACGGCGACTATATCCTGCCCGATAACGTACCATCTAACGAGTTCCTCAACCTCGAGAACGACAAGATTTCTACATCGCGCAACTGGGCTGTATGGCTCCACGAGTATCTCGTCGACTTCCCCGGCAAGCAGGACGTTCTGCGCTATGTTCTCACAGCCAATGCGCCTGAGACAAAGGACAACAACTTCACATGGAAGGACTTCCAGGATCGCAACAACAACGAGCTGGTGGCTGTTTACGGCAACTTCGTCAACCGCGCTCTGCAGCTCACGAAGAAGTACTTCAACGGTGTTGTGCCTGAGTGTGGCGAACTTCAGGAGGTAGACCTTAAGACTATCGAGGAGTTCAAGGACGTGAAGCAGAAGGTGGAGGCATTGCTCGACACATTCAAGTTCCGCGACGCACAGAAGGAGGCTATGAACCTCGCACGCATCGGTAATAAGTACATCACCGACTGCGAGCCGTGGCACGTAGCAAAGACCGACATGGAGCGCGTAAAGACTATCCTTTACCTCTCGCTGCAGCTCGTGGCTAACCTCGAGATTGCTTTCGAGCCGTTCCTGCCGTTCAGCTCGGCACGTCTGCGCGAGATGCTCAACATTACCGATACCGATTGGGCACAGCTCGGCTCTACAGAGCTGCTCAAGCCGGGTCATCAGCTCGGCACACCGGCGCTGCTCTTCGAGAAGATTGAGGACGAGGCTATCGAGGCTCAGCTCAAGAAGCTGGAGGATACGAAGAAGGCTAACGAGGCTGCCAACTACGTTGCTGCACCTATCAAGGAGAACGTAGACTTCGACACATTCGAGAAGCTCGACATCCGTGTTGGTCATATCAAGGACTGCCAGAAGGTGAAGAAGTCGAAGAAACTCCTGCAGTTCACCATCGACGACGGTTCTGGCGTTGACCGCACAATCCTTTCGGGCATCGCAGCTTACTACGAGCCT
>ERZ791840.979-NODE-979-length-15740-cov-2.884858_pt1 | contig 15740 bp, 12 predicted proteins | sample MGYA00510291_ERZ791840 | MGnify/ENA primary metagenome ERZ791840 (study PRJEB30046, sample SAMN00715256) | human gut metagenome | study: EMG produced TPA metagenomics assembly of the A metagenome-wide association study of gut microbiota in type 2... | reverse complement strand
TAAACAGCAACTAATGTGTAACTTTGCAGACGAAAGTAAACGAATATGGAAACTCTAAAGGAAAAGACGGCAAAGGGACTACTTTGGGGCGGACTCAATAGTGGAGTGCAACAGGTGGTGGGATTGGCGTTCGGCATCGTATTGGGACGCCTGTTAGCACCGTCCGATTATGGCATGATGGCGATGATAAGCATTTTCTCGCTCGTAGCCACCGCACTGCAAGACAGCGGCTTCCGCACCGCACTCACCAATCTCAAAGACCCACGACCGGAGGATTACAACTCGGTGTTCTGGTTCAACATCGTTGTTGCCACTACATTATACACCCTGCTCTTCTTCGCTGCGCCACTCATCGGCGACTACTACCACACGGAACGCGTCGTACCGCTCTGCCGCTACGCCTTCCTGAGCATCATCATCGCCTCGTTAGGCACAGCACAGTCGGCTTATCTCTTCAAACACCTGAAGGCGAAGCAGCAGGCTGCCGCAGGTGCCATCGCCGTCATCACATCGAGCCTCGTGGGCGTGGGCATGGCGTTCGCAGGCGCAGCATACTGGTCGCTCGCCACGCAGGGACTGGTGTATGTGTCGATAAACACCTTCTTCCAGTGGCACTTCTCGCCCTGGCGACCCACCATACACGGCATCTCGTTTGCTCCCGTGCGCCGTATGTTCCGCTTCTCGTGCAAGATTCTCGCCACAACGATAATGACACACGTGAACAACAACGTGCTGAACATACTCTTAGGCCACTACTTCTCACCGCGCGACACAGGCAACTACAACCAGGCGTACCAATGGAACACGAAGTGCTACTCGCTGGTGCAGAGCATGGTGGCGCAGGTAGCGCAACCGGTGCTCGTAAGCCTGGGCAACGAGCCGGGCAGACAGACCGATGTGTTCCGCAAGATGATGCGCTTCACGGCGTTCATAGCCTTCCCGTTGTTATTAGGCTTCGGACTGGTGGCTAAGGAGTTCATCGTGATAGCCATCGGCGAGAAGTGGCTCGCATCGGCAGAACTGATACAGATACTGTGCATAGCTGGTGCCACAATGCCCATCGCTACACTGTTCTCTAACATGATTATCTCGAAAGGCAAATCGGGTACCTTCTTCTGGTGTACGTTCTCGCTCGGCGTGGTGCAAATTGTGACGATGATACTCATCTGGCAGCAAGGCATCGTGCGCATGGTGCAGGCGTACACCATACTAAACGTGCTGTGGCTTGGCGTGTGGCTCTTCTTTGTGCGCCGCCTCACTGGCTACGGCTTTCGCATGTTCTTCTGCGACGTTATGCCGTTCGCACTCACAGCCACTGCCGTGATGACCGCCACACACTACGCCACACAGCCCATCGAAAACCTCTGGCTGCTGCTGTTGACACGCTTCGTGCTCGCCGTAGCTCTTTACTACGTAGTGATGAAGGTAGCTCGCGTGAAGATACTCGCCGAGTGCGAGCAATTCGTGCGTAGGAAAAAGAAGTAGAACTCAGTACAAAACGCAATTCATTGGCACTTTAAATTCTTTAACTTCCTACACATGCAAAATTTCAGTTAATAATTGTAACTTTGCTCAGTTTAAACTTAAACAATATGGAAATAATCGACTTTAGCAAGCAAAACTCTATCATCAACAAGTACATGGCGGAAATGCGCGACAAAGACTATCAGTCAAACCGCCTCCTGTTCCGCAATAATATAATGCGCGTAGGCGAGCTCATCGCTTACGAACTCAGCAAGACTCTCGACTATGAGACACGCGACGTGCAGACTCCGCTCGGCACAGCAAAGGTGAACGTGCCTACCGACAAACTCGTGCTCGGCACAATCTTCCGCGCTGGCCTGCCATTCCATCAGGGTTTCCTCAATATTTTCGACCACGCCGGTAACGCCTTCGTGAGCGCATACCGCGAGTATGAGGACAAGGAACACACAAAGGTGGGCATACACGTGGAGTATCTCGCTACACCCGACCTGAACAATGCCACACTGCTCATCGTCGACCCAATGCTCGCCACCGGCGGTTCAATGGAGATGGGCTACAAGGCTCTGCTCACCAAGGGCACACCGAAAAAGGTGCACGTAGTGTGCGTAATGGCTTCGCCAGAGGGCATCGAACATATCCGTAAGACATTCCCTGAGGACACCACAATCTGGTGCGCAGCTATCGACAACGGACTGAACGAGCACAAATACATCGTGCCAGGCTTCGGCGACGCAGGCGACCTGTGCTACGGCGGAAAGATCTAAAGACTTTTCCAGGGGGTGCACTTGTCTCAAGTGCACCAACAGAGCTACGTTGACACACCGCTTCTACGTTTGTACACCTCTTCTACGTTTGTACACCTCTTCTACGTTGGTGCACTTGAGACAAGTGCACCCCCTTAAAGACCCCTAAAGACATCCCAAGTAACAATATATAAATATGTATAGGATAACAAGAATAGCTATTGCGTTGTGCGCATTAATCTTCGCTGCTTGCACCGATGCCGACTTCGAGTACGCCTCGGAACGCTGCACCTTCTTTTTCAACAATGGGGTGTATCAAGATGCCACGCTGCAAAGTGCGCTCAACCCCATGTCGCCAGGCGTGTTCTGCAACATCTATGAGGGTACAGAGAGCGGCAGACGCTTCATCTACTTCGCCAACAACCAAAGACAGAGCAGCAGACAAGAGCCTGCAGGCGAGGACGCACGCCGCACCTTCACCCTCGGGCTATACAACAAAAGCGGCATCATTGTGGGCTTCAGCAATCTTAGCTCACCCGCCACGCTATACATATACGACAGTCAGTGCCCCAACTGCTACTACGAGACGCAAACCATGAGCCACCGCTTAACAATGGACACTCGCGGCTTTGCCACCTGCCCCACCTGTAAGCGCCAATACGACCTCAACAACCGTGGCATCACCTCAAACGGAAAGAAGCTCCTGCGCTATCGCGGAAGTACCACCGGACCCTTGGGAGTGCTCTCGGTTAGCAATTAAGCAAAGGTTAGCAAAGGCTTAGTTGGCTTAAGAAGGCTTAGAACGGCTTAAACGCACCCTAACCACCCCAAAAACTTGCACAGACATAGGGCATGTGTGCAGCCAAATCGCCTTTTTATGGTAAAATATTTGTCTATTTAATAAAAAATTTGTTCCTTTGCATCCGCATTAAATTAGAAATCAATATTATAAACATTTTAAAAATTAAAAATTATGTCAGAAATCGAATCAAAAGTAAAGGCTATTATCGTTGACAAACTCGGTGTAGATGAGGCAGACGTTAAGCCAGAAGCAAGCTTCACAAACGACCTCGGTGCAGACTCTCTCGACACAGTTGAGCTCATCATGGAGTTCGAGAAGGAGTTTGGCGTAAACATCCCTGACGATCAGGCAGAGAAGATCTCTACAGTTGGCGACGCTATCGCTTACATCGAGAACGCAAAATAAATAAACCGATGGTTTATAGTTTATGGTATGCACAACCATAACAAACATTCTTTGTTATAATTCCATTGCGCGCCATAAACCATAAACCATTTTTTTTGACATTTTTCAGTTACATGGAATTAAAAAGAGTAGTAGTAACAGGTCTTGGCGCAGTAACTCCGATTGGCAATAATCCAGAAGAAACATGGAACAACATGCTCAACGGCGTAAGTGGCGCAGCACCTATTACATTGTTTGACGCTTCTTCGTTCAAGACACAATTCGCTTGCGAAGTGAAAAACCTTAAGGTCAACGACTACATCGACCGCAAGGAAGCACGCAAGATGGACCGCTACGCACAGCTCGCTATCATCGCAGCTATGCAGGCAATGCAGGACAGCGGTTTAAATCTCGACGAAGAAGATAAGAACCGCATCGGCGTAATCTACGGCGTAGGCATCGGTGGTATCAAGACCTTCGAGGAAGAGGTGGGCTACTGGGCAACACACCAGGAGCTCGGTCCGAAATTCAATCCCTTCTTCATTCCGAAGATGATTGCCGACATCGCAGCCGGACACATCTCTATTATGTACGGGCTTCACGGCCCCAACTTTGCCACAACATCGGCTTGCGCATCTTCTACAAACGCACTCGCCGACGCATTCAACCTCATCCGCTTGGGTAAGGCAAACGTAATCGTAAGCGGTGGTGCAGAGGCTGCCATCACACCAAGCGGCGTAGGCGGCTTCAACGCAATGCACGCCCTCTCTACACGCAACGACGACCCAGAGCACGCTTCACGTCCGTTCAGCGCATCACGCGACGGCTTCATCATGGGCGAAGGTGCTGGCTGCCTCATCCTCGAGGAGCTGGAGCACGCTAAGGCACGCGGAGCGAAGATATACGCCGAGATGGTTGGTGAAGGCATGTCTGCCGACGCACACCACATCACAGCATCACACCCGGAAGGACTCGGTGCTTGCCTCGTTATGCAGAACGCACTCGAGGACGCAGGCATGAAGCCAGAGGATATCGACTACATCAACGTACACGGTACATCAACACCTGTAGGCGACATCTCTGAGGCAAAGGCAATCAAGCAGGTGTTCGGCGAAGCAGCTTACAAGCTCAACATCAGTTCAACAAAATCAATGACTGGTCACCTCCTCGGTGCTGCCGGAGCTGTCGAGGCACTCGCATCAGTGCTCGCAGTGAAGAACGACATCATCCCGCCAACTATCAACCACGTTGAAGGCGACGAGGACCCAGAAATCGACTATACACTCAACTACACGTTCAACAAGGCTGAGAAGCGCGAGGTACGTGCAGCACTGAGCAACACGTTCGGTTTCGGTGGACACAACGCATGTGTAATATTCAAGAAATATGCTGAGTAATCTCATCGACAGAATGAAGCTCCCTTTCCGCAAGGACAAGGAGCTTTATTTGTCTTTACGCAAAATCATAGGCTTCTACCCACACGACATTAGCTATTACAAACTCGCGCTGATGCACAAGAGCATGTACAAGCGCAATGCGAAGGGCAAGCCCGTGAACAACGAGCGACTGGAGTTTCTCGGCGATGCCGTGCTCGACGCTACCGTTGGCGACATTGTCTACCGCCACTTCCCTGGCAAACGCGAGGGCTTCCTCACCAACACTCGCTCAAAACTCGTACAGCGCGACACGCTCAACCGACTGGCACAAGAGATGGGCATCAACCAACTCATACTCTCAAGCGGACGCTCACAATCGCACAACTCATACATGGGTGGCAACGCTTTCGAGGCTCTCGTAGGAGCCATATACCTCGACCGCGGCTACGATGCCTGCATGAAGTTCATGCGCAAACGAATACTGACACAAATGATAAACATCGACAAGGTTGCTTATAAGGAAGTGAACTTCAAGAGCAAGCTCATCGAATGGAGTCAGAAGAACCGTGTGCGCATCGACTTCAAGTCGATTCTGGAGGAGAAAGATAAGACAGGTTCACCCGTGTTCATCTATCGTGTGATGCTCGAAGGCGTGGAAGGCTGCGACGGCAAGGGATATAGTAAGAAGGAAAGCCAGCAGCTCGCCTCTAAGCTCACACTGGAGAAGCTCCGCCGCGAACCGCAGTTCATCGACCAAGTGTTCGCTGCTAAGACCAATCGCACAAAGATGGAGGAGGAACCAGTGGAGAACGTACCGTCGACAGAACAACCAGACGATTTTATCATAGTAAGCTCAGGAATGGAGATAGAGGCAGAAGGCTCTGGTGCTTCAAATGGTTCTAATTCAGATAGTGATTATAGAGGTTCTAGAAATTCTAGTGATTCTAGAAATTCTAGTGATTCTAGAAACTCTAGTGATTCTAGTGATTCTAGAGATTCTAATGACTCTAATAATCCCAAGGCTAAGCGCAACCGCCGCTCACCGATGTACCGCAAAGATGAGGCAGCCGAAGCAGCTACAGCCACAAAAACAGAGACAACAAAATCCGTAGAGCCCGTTTCTTCAAAACTGACTTCAGCAGACCTCAACCTCTCTGACGAAGACTTCGACCTCAGCCATATCTCGGCTAAGGAACAGACTCGAGAGGAAATCATCGCTGCTGCAGAAGCGGCAGCCTTCGGAGATACATAACAATAAAGTTTGGTGCAGTTATCTCAACTGCACCAAACTATTTATCCCTATACACCTAACAACTACTATGAACCGATTTAAGACCCAACTTCTTGCCCTCGCCACCTTATTCTTTCCATTCACAGCGAGCGCACAATACACCATTTATCCCATTCCGCACACACAGACTGCGGGCAAGGGCAGCAAGGTAGCGTTCACAAAGAACGTAAATATAGTATGCGACGATGCAATTGACACATACACACGTCAGCGTGCTCAGACCATTCTCGCAGAGCATGGCTTCACAGCTACCATCTCAACCACCGAATCGAACACTCTCTCGAACATATACCTCGGCGTAGCTTCAGGCAACGGCTTGACAAAAGCGGCTGCTACAAAGCTCCAACTCAACCTCAGCGTACTCACCAAGAGCGGCAAGTTCGACCGCCACGTGCTCTCGCTCACCAATGCACACGACGGAGTAGCTCAGCTCATCATCATCGGCGAGAATACCGATGCCACATTCATGGGTCTCGCCTCGCTCGAACAGATGCTCGATGCCGAAACAAAGCAGATGCCCACCGTCACTATCAGCGACTACGCCGACCTTAAGGAGCGTGGCATCATCGAAGGTTTTTATGGAAAGCCCTACTCCAGCGAGGTGCGCAAGGACTTACTGCGCTTTATGATGCGCAACAAGATGAACTGCTACGTATACGGACCAAAGAGCGACGTATACCACTCGGGCAAATGGACAGAGGCATATCCTACAGAGCTAACAGAAGCACAACGCAAGTCGGGCTTCGTGACACAGCAGGACTTGCGCGAATTCACCGACGTGGCACACCAAACCAAGGTGAGCGTGGTGTGGGCGATACACCCAGGCGACGACTTGCTCAACGACAACGGTGTAGTAGAGAAGATAATGGGTAAGTTCGCGAAGATGCACACCTTAGGTTTCCGCCAGTTTGCAGTCTTTGCCGACGACGTGAACAGACCCGAGAATCAGAACGACATGAACCTCACCGCCTCACGCATCGCTGACATACAGCGCAGCATAGAGAGCCGATGGAACACCAATAGCACCAGCCCTACCGACATCGTAAAACCACTGCGCTTCACGCCACAAATCTACTGTCGCAACTACGCTGCATCACAATGGCAGTTCAATCAGTTCTTCAAAGCACTCTCCAGCATCCCGAAGGATGTCACCATCTATTACACTGGTGGCGGCGTATGGTCGGTGCCCAACAACTACGATCTGAATACTGTACAGTATCAGTTCGGACGTAACGTCATTTGGTGGTGGAACTACCCGTGCAACGACAACGGCAGCGGACCAAGCGAGATATACCCGCTCGATATGCGCTCCAACTTCTTCGACATGCCGAACGTAGACAACAACGCATGCCTGGAAACCGAGCTAACAGCAAGCAATCAGGGCATCCTCTGCAACCCTATGGAGCAGGGATCGGCAGCACGCACCGCTGTGTTCTCGGCAGGCGACTACAGTTGGAACAACCGCGGTTTCGACAACAACGCTTCATGGGAAGCATCATTCAGAGCCCTCTTTCCAGGTCGCACCGAACTACAGAATGCCTATCGCTTTCTCGCTCCATATCTGAGCAAGAACGACCCAACGGCACTCAACACAGCGATAGAAGCATATAAGCGCGACCCGAAGAACGACCAACTGACTGCGCTGATGACACAGATTGTGGACAACTGCGACGTTCTCACCACTATGGAGCACTCGAAAGTGACGAGCGACAGTCTGCTCTACGTCGACATACGCCCATGGGTACTGCGTCTGCGCGCCATGGCAGCTGCTACAAAGGGCTTCATAGCATCGCAGAAAGCCGACAACATCATAGAGGCATGGGCCGATTACCTGCCCAGCGTGAAACTTGCAAACACGCTCACCTCGTCGCCCGACTACATGACAAACCACATGTCGGGTTTTGGTAGCGACGGAATCAGCACCGACCAGCGACTCACTCACGCCTCATGGCGATACCTCACACCCTTTGTTACCACCTACCTCAGCAAGCACATATCCAATCAACTCTTCCCTACCACAACCAATAAGAACACCGTCCTGACCAACGCCGAGAGCACACAACTCAACCTGAGCCAGAGCGACGAGTGTATATCACTAAAGGGATCAGCTACGCTCCCCGAAGGCGGCTACGCCGGTATAGCACTTGCCCAGCCCGTGCAGCTCAAACAGATAACCATTGCCTCTAAACTCTTCGCCGATACCGACTATAAGTTCATGTATAGCACCGACGGCAAGACATGGAATGAGATGGAGACAAATAACGTTACAACCGACGAGTACGTACACTACATGGTGGTGCTCAACGTGAGCAACAAACAGAAAAACCTGACGCTCGACGCAGCATCCGTACAACTCTTCGTCTACAACAACACGCCAGAGGAAGTGAGAAGCATAACTCCACCAGCCTACAACTATTGGAACAACCACACGGCACAACTGATGACCGACGGCGATTACACCACCTATACCTGCCTGAACCGCGACATAGTGGTAGGTGACACCTATACACTCGAACTCTACGAACCAACAACTATAGAGAACGTACGCATCTGCATGGGCACCACCAACGGCGATTATCCCAAGACAGCACTCCTCAGTGTGTCGACAGACAACCACAACTGGACCGACCTCACCGTCAAGGGAACTCAAACACGTGAGTACGACATGTCGCTACAGCAGAACTTCTATGTGGCTACAGAGCCAGAGGCAGGCACCGACGTGATGGCACTCGACTTTGTGCCCACCGACCACAACTTCAACCCGATAAAAATAGAAGCAAAATACGTACGCCTGAAGATTACAGCCATCTGGGGACAACCCAAGTGGATGCGCCTGCACGAGATAGAAATCAACGGACTACCTGCACCGGTACTCACACCGATGAGCAACGCTGAGGGCAATAATGTAGAGGCACCAACCGATGCCGACGCCACCACCTTCACCAGCACCAACCTCCCTACAACCGCCGACGGCAGCAAGTTCGTATATCGCTTCCTCAACGTGGCAAAAGCCAAGAGCCTCACACTCTTCTGCGACGACACAACGATACAAAACGCAACCTACTCGCTCACACAGAACGGCAACACATGGAAGCCCATTACTCCTGAAAGCAAAAACGGTGTAGTGACATTCAGCTTCGATGCCAACACAAAGCCGGTAGCTCTACAGATAGCATGGACGGGCAACACAACACCAGCCATCTACGAAGCTATAGAAGATGCCGACGAAAGTACGGGCAAACCCGTTATAACCGACGTTCACACCATAGCTGACAATAGCAATAAGGCAGTAGTGCTCACCCTGGAGAACGGTGCTCTCATCGCACGCTCCGACATAGGTATCAACACCATACATATCAGCACCATCAACGGACGCAACATATTTAGTCAGCAGCTCAGTGGAAAACGCGAAGCATACATACCTGTATTTACTGCCAACACGCAAGCGGTAGTGGTAAATATAAAACTAACAAACGGCAAGAGCACCACATATAAACTCATAAACAAGTAGAAAAACAAAAAGGTGTGTGTGTTTCAAAATGCCACTTTTATACAAAATTAACCCTTGTAATGCACATGCAAAAGGGTTTTTATTTAATTTTGCAACAAAATACTTACGACTATGAAGAAATTATTACTTGCAACACTGCTTTTGCTTGGTATCGTTACCACAGCAAGCGCACAGCTGCCGAAAGTGATGCTTAAGAGCATCGACGGCAAGTCAGTGTCTACCGACACACTCTCAAACAACGGCAAGCCGTTCATCATCGACTTCTTTGCTACATGGTGCAAGCCTTGCAACCGCGAGCTCACAGCCATCAGCGAGGTGTATGAGGAGTGGCAAGAGGAGACTGGCGTGAAGGTAATAGCCGTATCTATCGACCAGGCTCAGAATATTAACAAGGTGAAGCCACTCGTTGACAACCACGGTTGGCAGTACGAGGTGCTCCTCGACCCGAATAGCGACTTCAAGCGCGCACTCGGCATTCAGACCATCCCTTACGTAATCGTATGCGACGGCAACGGCAAGATTGTGTCTAAGCACAACGGCTATACCGAGGGCGCTGAGGAAGAGCTCATCGAGGAAGTACGCAAGCTTGTGAACAAGTAAACGAGTTGACATGTTGATATGTTGACATGTTGACGAGTTCGCAGTTATCACTCTCACCGACAACCCTAACAACATTAATATGAACAAAAAGCTTACGCTCGCTCTCGCTGCCCTCACTCTGTCGGCAGCCACAGCGAGCGCACAAACAATAAAGGTCGCTAAGGACTACGACGTACAGATTACTGGTAGCTTGCAGACCGACTTCCTCGTTCCGCAGGAAGACAACAAGATTGGTACGGGAACCTATGACGATAAAGTGCTCAACAACACCTACGCCGAGGTTCACGCCCTCTCCAAGTATGTAGACGCCGGTGTGCGTCTCGAATATCTCGACCATCCGCTCCCAGGCTTTGACAAGGACTTCAAAGGCTGGGGTGTGCCGTTTTATTACATCAAGGGCAAACTGAAGAACGCCGAACTCACACTCGGCAACTTCTACGAGCAGTTCGGCTCGGGCTTCATCCTCCGCACATACGAGGAGCGTTCGCTCGGCATCGACAACTCGCTGCTCGGTGGTCGCGTAATGGTGCGCCCGTTCAAGGGCGTGCAGGCAAAGGTGATCGTAGGCACACAGCGTCGCTACTGGGACACACAGTCGCTCATCGGTGGTGCCGACCTCGAACTCAGCGTGTCTGAGTGGTCGCAGAAGATGCAGCAGTCGGGCACAAACCTCACGCTCGGTGCATCATGGGTTGTAAACCACCAACACCAGAAGGAGGACATCTACGCCGATGCCACACACAAGTTGCGCTTCGTTGAGAACACCAACGCCTTCGACGTACGTGCCAACTTCCAGAAGGGCGGCTTCAGCGTGCTCGGCGAGTATGCACAGAAGACTGAAGATCCTACGTTCGACAAGAACTTCCCGTATATCTACCGCAAGGGCTACGTGACGATGCTCTCTACGTCCTACTCGCAGCGCGGCATGAGTATCCTCTTGCAGGCAAAGCGTTCGGACAACATGAACTTCCGATCACGCCGCACAGAAAGCGGTACGGCAGGCTTCATCAACCACCTGCCGGCGTTCGCCATGCAGCAGACATACGCTCTGGCTTCGCTCTATCCTTACGCCACACAGCCTAACGGTGAGTGGGCATATCAGGCAGAGCTCGGCTACAAGTTCAACCGCAAGACATTCCTCGGCGGCAAGTATGGTACAAGCGTGAAGCTCAACTTCTCGCATATCCGCGCCATCGAGAAGAACGTACACAACGGTGGCACACCGGGCACCGACGGATACGGCTCGCCTTTCTGGAAGAGCGGCGAGAAGTACTACCAGGACATCAACGTGCAGATTGAGAAGAAGCTCACCAAAGACTTCAAACTCAACCTCATGTATATGAACCAGTATTACAACAAGACCGTTGTTGAGGGCGAGGGCGGCATGATTCATTCTGACATCTTCGTGGCAGAAGGCAAGTACCGCTTCAACAAGAAGATCACACTGCGCGGCGAGGCTCAGTATCTGAACACAAAGGACGACCAGGGCGATTGGTGGTTCGGCTTGCTCGAGCTTTCCGTTCTGCCTAACTTCATGTTCACCATCAGCGACCAGTATAACGGTGCGGAGCACTACTATACATCTACCGGCTCCATCGACGAGACAAAGGGCACACATGCCGAGCACTACATCAATGGTTCTGTCACCTTCACTCATGGTGCACACCGTCTGCAGGTGGGCTACGGCAAGACACGCGCAGGCTACAACTGCTCGGGTGGCGTATGTCGCTATGTACCAGCAAGCAAGGGTGTAACAGTATCTTACAACTATAACTTCTAAAGCCACTATTATGAAACTGAAGAATATATTGTTAGGCGCAGCAAGCGCCATCGCCATTTTCGCAACAGTGGCATGTCAGGAAGTCGATCCCAACGACCGACTCATCTATGTGAAACCGGCTGAGGTGGGACGCGCAGTGCTCATCGAGGACTACACCGGCCAGGAGTGTATCAACTGCCCTAACGGCACAAACGCCATCAACAATATCGTTGAGACTTACGGCGAGAAGAACGTTATCGCAGTGGGCATACACAGCGGTCCGCTCGCATCAAAGGGCAAGACCTCGTTGGCAACCGAAATAGGCGATGAGTACTACAAGCACTGGGACAGCCAGAGCAAACTCGGACAGCCGTGGGCGCTCTTCAACCGCGCCACAGCTCCTAACCAGGACTATAACACATGGGCAAAATACGTAGGTGTGCTCATCTCGAAGAAGGCTACGCTCTCGCTCAGCGTCAACAACGTTTACGACGCCGCGTCGCGCAAGCTCACCATCGACGTAAAGGCTTTCGGCACCGACGGCAATACAACAGGCAAGCTGCAGGTGTGGCTCATTGAGGACGGTATCGTGGCTAAACAGAAGATGCCCAATGGCAAAATCAACAAAGAGTATGTACACAACCACGTATTCCGCGATGTTGCCAACGGCACTTGGGGCGAGGACGTAACCGTGAACGAGGGCGAGACCACAGAAAAGCAGTACGACTACACGCTGCCTGAGAAGTGGAACGCTGAGAAGGTATCGGTAGTGGCTTTCGTTTACGACAACAACGAGGTACAGCAGGTTACTAAGAAGGCTGTCTTCGCAGAAACCGCTGCCGAATAGCATTTTTTGAGACTGTGTGCATGCGCCGGTCGCACACACAGCCTCATACTTTTTTCAATACAGTATTACCCCTAAACGCTAATTTTAAAATAGAATCATATGAAGAAAATCTTTACACTTTGTGTTGCTCTTTTCGCTGCAGTGTCAATGTTTGCGCAGGAGACTAAGGGCATGTTTGAATTCGCTACAGCAGACGGTACAGTTGTGCCAAGCGGATCGGTTATAACAAAATCGGACGTTGAAGACCACACAGATCCTGAAGAAGGAGTAGACAACATGCAGATCCCGACAGGTCTGTGGATTAAACCCGTAAAGACTGAGTTGAACGGAGAGAAGCTCTGCGTCAAGCTGCGTGTTGACGTAGAAAAGATTGACCACGGCAGCATCAGCTTCTGTCTGCTTGGCAACTGTATACCAGCAATGCGTGAAGGAACATACGAATCTAACGGTGGTTTCGTAGACAAGCTCGACGACCTTGCAACCGAATGGATGATCGGCACCGACGAAGAAACCTATAAGGCAAAGTACGGCGAGGCAAAAGCCAAGCTCACATTGGTAGTTTGTCGCAAGGTGTCTCTGGGCAAGGACGATTTCGGCGTAGAGCATTTCGGTTTTGAGAATGTCGGCGAGAGCTCAACCGTAACAGTAAAGTTCGTGTATAACGAGAAGTCTACCGGCATCAACGGCATCAGCAACGCAAACGCTACAGTCGTAGCACGCTATGCTGCCGACGGCACACGTCTCTCTGCTCCACAGAAGGGCTTGAACATTGTGAAGCTCTCTAACGGCAAGACTGTGAAATACATCAAATAAAAAAATAAGTTTTACATTTTTCAGAAAGGGAAATCATTATGAAGAAAATCTTGCTTTCTGCTTTTGCGATGCTGTTAGCAGTGACTGCTAATGCGCAAAACTTCACCGTAGAAAAGTTACAGAGCCCGCTCGGTGTTCAGACAGAGGCTTTCGGTGCACACAAGGCTCCTGCAAAGGCAAACCTTGCAGCCAACCAGCGACTCGTAGGCTACTTCAACACTGACGATTGCGACAACTACTTAGGTGCAACATCTATCACCGGCAACAACAAGGTAGCCATAGTGCTTACAGCAAACGACCTCGTTCCCTATTACGGCAAGAAGATTGTCGGTGTGCGCTTCAACCTGGGACAGGGCGAAACATCTACCGGTGTATTTGTAGAGAATGTGAAGATAAATAATGGTACAATCACTGAAAACACCGCCATTGTAACTTCAGACAAGAGCGTCACATCTGCAGCAGGTGCAAAAAACACAGGCGAATGGCATGAGGTAATGTTCGACAAAAAGGTAGAACTTAACTCGTCTTTCGAGGGCTTGTTCGTAGGCTACTGCTACAAGCAGAAGAGCAACAACTACCCTATCGGCGTAAACTCTAAGGTTGACGGTCCGTTCTACGTATTTGCCAACATCCCCGCTTCAAAGGGCGGCAATGGCGAAAACTGGTATCAGATAAATAGCGGTGGCTACGGCCTCTCTATCCAGCTCATCGTGGAGGGCGACTTCGCGCCAAACGCTGTACAGCCTCTCGACTTCGGCAAGTTTATGGTCGTTAAAGGCAAATCAAAGAACGTAGCGGTAAGCCTCTTCAACCTCGGTTCAAAGCTCAGCAGCATCGACTACACCATCGCTCTTGACGGCAAGGCAGGCACTGAGCAGCACCTCGACTTCGGCAAGGACTACGGCGTAGGCGGCACACACACTGTAGAGATTCCGTTCGCAGCAGACTCTAAGATTGGAACAAGCACTGTTACACTCACCGTCACAAAGGTAAACGGCGTAGAGAACGCAAACGCAACAAAGACAGCTACCGGTACACTCTATACAGTAGAAAAAGAGTTCGTGAAGAGATCAGTAGTAGAACAGTTTACGGGTACAGGTTGTGGCAACTGTCCGAGTGGTCACGTTGCTATGCACAACATGCATAATCTTTATGGCGACCAGTTCATCGGCATCGCTCTGCACCAGTTCAACTCAAGCGACCCGATGTCCAACTACTCATACGATTTGGGTTTCACGGGTGCTCCACAATGTATGGTAAACCGATCAAGTGGTGTATTGGCACCATATGAGCAAATGCCAGAAGCGCTCAAGGCTTCTCTGAAGGAATTTGCTATGACAGAAGTAACCGTAGCCGGTACATTCACAGATGAGGATACAAAGGTTAATGCAACAGCCTCAGTAGAGTCGTTGGCAGCAGGCGACTACGATATTGCATTCATGCTTACAGCAGATGGTCTAACCGGCAAGACAACCTCATGGAAGCAGCATAACTACTTCTGCAAGGGCGGCAGTAGATACAACTCGCAAGCAAGCATGCCTGACGATCTTAAGTTCCTGTGGGATAAGGGCTCATCATATTACGAGACATACAACGATGTGCTCATCTCAAGCTCTTACGTAAGCTACAAAAACAAGGCGACCCTGCCGACACTCGTCGCAAACGGCACAGTAAACTCAGAGTACACACTCAAGATGCCTACAAAAACAAGTCTGAAGAAGGCTCTCAAGCTTGATCAGGTTTATGTTGTTGCAGTGCTTCTCGACAAGAAGACCGGCGCTATCGTCAATGCTGGCAGAGCTCGCGTCACTGGTTCTACCGGTATCGAGGACGTAACAAGTGGCACTGAGGCTACAGTTGTGGCTCGCTACACTGTGAACGGCGTTCAGGTTTCGGCTCCTGTGAAGGGCGTGAACATCCTGAAGATGTCTGACGGCACAACACGCAAGGTGCTCGTTAAGTAATCGACGAAACAGTTACAAAGCAACAGAATAGCTTATATAAATGAATATTAAGGCGTTGCCCTCAGTGGGCAACGCCTTTTTTGTTGCTTTTGTTTTGTGGAGTCGGCGGTTTGCAGTACCTTTGCAGAAAGAATCATTAGGGGGTGCTTAGGGGGTACCTTCAGG
>ERZ791840.966-NODE-966-length-15888-cov-18.188530_pt1 | contig 15888 bp, 10 predicted proteins | sample MGYA00510291_ERZ791840 | MGnify/ENA primary metagenome ERZ791840 (study PRJEB30046, sample SAMN00715256) | human gut metagenome | study: EMG produced TPA metagenomics assembly of the A metagenome-wide association study of gut microbiota in type 2... | reverse complement strand
GTCTGTTTATTCTGGAACTTTTTTGTCTCTGGTATTCCTGTAATATTACTTATCAAAGCAAAGAACGATATGCTTTATTGCGGCAATTCTATTTTATGAAGGATTCCTAATCTCCTCAAACTTCTCCCAAAGTCCCTCGACAGTCTCCCCGCCAGAGCAGATCTTATCCGCCAGTGTCACAATCCACGCCTCCCTGCAGCGCGGCGGAATCGGATTGAGCGGAAACATATGCCGGCGGATCGTCTCCTTCTCAATCTCACTCAACGCAAAATCTTCCATCGCATTCTGCAGCGCTTTTCCTGCATGATAAAATCCATGCCACTTATGGGAATCGTCCTTCTCATGCCAGTCGTATAGAAAGTAATCATGGAGCAGTGCTCCCCGGATCAAGGCGTGTTGATCTACACGAATCCTGTACTTTTCCGCAATGTAAAAACTGACGTACGCCACCGCCACACTGTGACGGAAAACGCTCGTAGAACCATGCTGCACAAAGCGGTTGGAAGAGAGCAATCTGGAATTTTTGCATACCTCCGTAAGAATCTCCCGAAAGACTTTCTCATTCTCTTTTGACAAATGAATCTGCTTCTTTTTTCTGTTCATCTTTCCTGCACTTCCTCTGTCAGATCTAACCTGATTATATTCCAATCTTCATGCAAGCACAATGAAAGAACACAGTTCCTTTACCAGGAACTGTGTTCTTCCTTATTTGTCCGGTTCGATTGTGATTGTGATTCCATCTCCCGCATCTGCCTCAATCGCCGCCTGTACTGCTCCAAGTACCTCTTCGCTAAGCGCATCCTTATGGGAAGACGTTGCATAAAGTTTTATCTCCGGATTACCGAGACTTCTCACATCATCCCATGTAAATTCAGCCAGATTGATCCCGGTCGGGTTATTCAAAATCTCCAGGTCATCCATATCACAGTAGAGTTCCATTCCATGCAGCGTGCACACTGCTCCAAAATTCTGGGAGCCTCCGTTTTCATCCTCATACTTATACGTTGTTGTCGTGCTGCGTATCAGACGCTCGATCTCATAGATAATCTGCCCCCATACCTGTGATGCCATCCAGTCGTCATCCTCGTATGTTCCGTTTGCGACCAGATACGTGCTGATATACCAGGAGTGGGAATTGTTATATCCGTAATCAATGCTGTAATAATCATAGGTGTCGTATACGTATCCATCTAAAGTAGGATGATTATTGCTGGTATAATAGTGTTTTCCGTTTACCTTATCTTCCTTCTCGGTCCTTGTGATCTCATACCCATCCGGCAAAAACGATTTCAAAACGTCGCCGTATTTCCGCTCCAGATGATAGCTTTTATGATATCCGCAGCCGCCAATAAGACTGACTGCGATCAGACATGCCAGTGCCACTCTGTATTTGCGGTGCAAAAAATGTTTTTTCCCTCTGCTTAACTGCATCATTTTCTCTTCCTGTCCTATACGTTATTGTCTAATATACTTCGGCTTATTTTAACATATCTAATTACAAACGTGCAAGTATAACGCACAAAAAGGACCGCAGTCCATGGAAACATGAACTGCGATCCTTCTATGCATTACACAATCTGCTGATCGGACTGATTATTTGTACAGCTCTACCAGTCTCTGTAAGTGCTCGTAACGAGCCTTTGCAGCTTCCTCGGAAGCCTTGAACAGTCTTTCTGCTCTCTCCGGGAATGCTCTGGTCAGACGGCTGTAACGTGTCTCGTTGTTCAGGAAATCCTGATAAGAACCGTCGCCCGGCTTGGATGTCAGAGTGAACGGATTCTTGCCCTCTGCCTTGAGCTGCGGATTGAAGGAGAAGAGGTTCCAGTAACCTGCTGCTACTGCTTTCTTCATCTCATCCTGGCAGTGGTTCATACCACCCTTTACACCGTGCAGCTCACATGGAGCGTAACCGATGATCAGAGACGGTCCGTTGTAAGCCTCAGCCTCAGCGATAACCTTGACAGCCTGAGCCATGTTTGCACCGAGAGCGATCTGTGCTACATATACATAACCGTAGCTCATAGCGATCTCTGCAAGGCTCTTCTTGCCAACTTCCTTACCGGAAGCTGCGAACTGGCAAACCTCACCGATGTTGGAAGCCTTGGAAGCCTGACCACCTGTATTGGAGTACATCTCGGTATCGAATACCATAACGTTTACGTTCTCACCGGAAGCAAGTACGTGATCCAGACCGCCGAATCCGATATCGTATGCCCAACCGTCACCACCGAAGATCCATACGGACTTCTTAGCGAGGTAATCTTTCTTCTCAACTGCAGCCTTTGCATCCGGGCATCCGGCTGCTGCTGCCTTCTCTAACTCTGCTACAAGAGCTGCTGCTGCAGGAGTATTTGCCTTTGTATCGTTCTTTGTCTCAACGAACTTGTCAAATGCTGCCTTTAACTCAGCGCTTGCCTTGTCAGATGTTGCGCACTTCTCTGCAGAAGCGATTGCCTGCTCACGAAGTACCTTCTGACCGATTTCCATACCAAGACCATGCTCAGCGTTATCCTCGAATAAGGAGTTTGCCCATGCCGGTCCCTTCTTGGAATCTTTGTTTACCGTATATGGTGATGTAGCTGCCGGACCACCCCAGATAGAGGAACATCCGGTTGCGTTACTGATGTACATATGCTCACCGAACAGCTGTGTGATCAGACGAGCGTAAGATGTTTCAGCACATCCTGCACAGGAACCAGAGAACTCAAGCAGCGGCTGGTTGAACTGGGATCCCTTTACAGTGTTGTCTGCCGGCATGCCAGGCTTCTTGCCTACGTTTGCTACCAGGTAATCGAATACCGGCTGCTCTTCTGCCTGAGACTCCTGCGGAACCATCTCGATTGCGCCTACCGGGCAGACAGTGATACACTCACCGCATCCCATACAGTCTAACGGAGATACGCTCATGGTGTACTTGTACTCGCTTGCCTTCGGCTTTGTATCTGCAAGCTTGATGTTGGAAGGAGCTGCCTTCACCTCATCCTCGCTCAGCATGAACGGACGAATGGTTGCATGAGAACATACAAATGCACACTGGTTACACTGGATACACTTCTCAGCATTCCATGTCGGAACTGTTACGGCTGTACCACGCTTCTCATATGCAGCAGCGCCAAGCTCGAACTGTCCGTCCGGGTTCTCCTTGAATGCAGATACCGGAAGGGAATCGCCATCCATTAAGGAGATCGGCTCCATTAAGTCTCTTACCATCTTAACAGTCTTCGGAAGACCCTTAAGCTCTGCAGGAGCTGCGTCTGCCTCCGGATTCTTCCAGGAAGCCGGAACCTCTACCTTATGTACTGCGTCTACACCGGCATCAATTGCCTTGTAGTTCATCTCTACAACTGCGTCGCCCTTCTTACCGTAGGACTTCTTAGCTGCAGCTTTCATGAACTCTACTGCCTGATCGATCGGCATAACGTTTGCAAGTTTGAAGAATGCAGACTGTAAGATCGTGTTGGTACGCTTGCCCATACCGATCTCGATTGCCTTGTCGATTGCGTTGATTGTATATAACTGAATGTTGTTCTCTGCGATGTACTTCTTCGCATCTGCATTCAGATGATGAGCTAACTCTTCATCAGACCACTGGCAGTTGATCATGAATACTCCGCCCGGCTTAACGTCCTGAACCATCTTGAATCCCTTGGTTACATAAGACGGGTTATGACATGCAACGAAGTCTGCCTGGTTGATGTAGTACGGGCTTCTGATTGGCTTGTCACCGAATCTTAAGTGGGAAATGGTAACACCACCGGTCTTCTTGGAGTCATACTGGAAGTATGCCTGGATGTACTTGTCTGTGTGGTCACCGATGATCTTGGTGGAGTTCTTGTTCGCACCAACAGTACCATCACCGCCGAGACCCCAGAACTTGCACTCTACCGTACCTTCTGCAGATGTGATCGGAGCCGGCTTAACCTCTGGTAAGCTTAAGTTCGTAACATCATCTACGATACCGATTGTGAAACGAGCCTTCGGAGCATCTTTCTCCAGCTCTTTGTATACAGCGAATACACTTGAAGGAGGTGTATCCTTGGAACCTAATCCGTAACGTCCGCCTGTCAGGACAACAGTGTCGAGACCAGCCTCACGGAGTGTGGTTGCAACATCAAGGTATAACGGATCACCAAGTGCGCCCGGCTCCTTTGTTCTGTCAAGAACAGCAACCTTCTTAGCGGTCTTAGGAAGAGCCTTTAAAAATGCCTCGGATACCCACGGACGATACAGACGAACCTTTACAAGTCCGACCTTCTCACCCTTAGCGGTTAAGTAGTCGATTACCTCTTCCGCTACGTCGTTGATGGAACCCATAGCTACGATAACGCGCTCTGCGTCCGGTGCTCCGTAGTAGTTGAACAGATCATAGTTTGTGCCAAGCTTCTCGTTGACTTTCTTCATGTACTTCTCAACGATTGCCGGGAGTTCATTGTAAGCTGTGTTGCAAGCCTCACGATGCTGGAAGAAAACATCTCCGTTCTCGTGGGAACCACGCATAGCCGGATGCTCCGGATTCAGTGCATGTGCACGGAACTCTGCAACTGCATCCATGTTGCACATCTCTTTGAGATCTGCATAATCCCACTTCTCGATCTTCTGGATCTCATGGGAAGTACGGAATCCGTCGAAGAAGTTGATGAACGGAACCTTACCCTCGATTGTAGCAAGATGAGCTACCGGGCTTAAGTCCATAACTTCCTGCGGGTTGGTCTCGCACAGCATAGCGAAACCGGTCTGACGACAGGCGTAAACATCGCTGTGATCACCAAAAATATTTAAAGACTGGGTAGCTACGGTACGCGCGGATACGTCGAATACACAAGGAAGCTGCTCGCCTGCGATTTTGTACATGTTCGGGATCATAAGTAACAGACCCTGAGATGCTGTAAAGGTTGTGGTCAGCGCACCTGCTGCAAGGGAACCGTGTACGGCACCTGCTGCACCTGCCTCAGACTCCATCTCTACGACTTTGACCTGATTGCCAAAAATATTCTCCTGTCCTGCTGCAGACCACTGATCTACGGTATCTGCCATCGGGCTGGAAGGTGTAATTGGGTAAATAGCTGCAACATCTGTAAACGCATAAGCTACGTGAGCTGCCGCTGTATTACCGTCCATTGACTGTTTTGCTCTGGACATTATTATTCCTCCTTAAATTAAAATAGAGTGTCATATTCCGACTTAAGACTAATTTTAGCATTTAATTTGTCGATTGTAAAGGTTTCAGACTGTACGAAAACGTGTGCAATCTACTTTTGTCATGTTCTGTTTGTCCCCGGTCAGATATACTTTTTTTCAAACTCCTCCAGGGGCAGCGGGCGGTCAAAATAATAGCCCTGACCGTAGTTAAAACCGCACTCCATCAAAAACGTCCGCTGCTGCTCCTCCTCAATTCCCTCAAAAATCACCTCCTCCTTTGCCGACTGGATGAACTGCCCCATCTGATAGACAAAAGCACTCTGTCCGTTCTGGTGGATTTTGTCGGTAAAGCTCTTGTCGATCTTCACTACATTCGCCGGGATTTCCAACAGCACGCTCAGCGACGAGTAGCCGGTTCCGAAATCATCGATGGCGATGCGGTAGCCGAGTTTGCCAAGTCTGGTAAGACACGCCTTTAAGCTGTCTAACTTCTCCACAATCACACTCTCCGTCACCTCGATCTCTATGTAGCACGGATCAATCCCGTACCGCTGCAGGGTATTCTGCAGGCGCTCGATAAAATCATCGCCGCCGTTCTCAAAATTTCTCCTGGAAAAATTGGTGGAGATTGTAAACAATTCTCTTCCGGAATCCCTCCAGCGGCGCATCGCCCGAAGCAGCTGTTCCAGAATATAAAAATCCAGATCCACGATATAGCCTATATTTTCCAGGGCAGGAATAAACCGTGCTGGAGACAGGACCTCCCCGGATTCCAGCCGCCAGCGCGCGAGCGCCTCGGCGCCGTAGACCCGCTCCTCACGGAGCAGGAACTTCGGCTGTAAATATACCTCGAACTCGCCCCGCTGCAGTGCCGCGTAAAACCTTCCGGTAATCCGGATTCCCTCATCGCGTTTTTTCCTCATATCCTCCCGGTAAACGACCGCTCCCGCATTCTGCTCCTTGGCAAGCTTTCGTGCCAGATTGGCTCCCTCCAGTATCTTCTCAAACGTCTCTTCCCCGTCATCGATAAAGCAGATTCCAGCCGAAAGCTGCATGGCTCCCGCCGGATAGCGGATCTTTAACTGTTCGCCAAACATCTGATCCTCTCTCTCCACAAGCCCCAGAATGTTCTTTTTGTCCGTTCCTCTGACCAGCTCAATGAAATAATCCGAATACATTCTACAGGCCTCCACGACATGGGACTCGCTGCGGATTAACGCTGCAAGCTCCTGCAGAATACTGTCGCCGGCCTCCTGTCCATAATTTTCATTTACATAGGCAAAGTTGTTCACGTCCAGATTTACCAGCGCGTACACCATATTCTCATCCTGCGCAAGCCCACCGCTCTTTAATTTTTTCCGGATCAGCCTGCGGAATGTGTCCAGATTATACAGTTCCGTCAGCATATCCTGATTCTGCAGATGCCGTATCTCTGCCTGGTCATCGCTCTGCCTGCTGCGAAGGGAGACAAATACAGCAACCACCCGCGCGAGTTCACTGAGCATCCCTGCTTCCTCTTTGGAAAATCCCTCTGCACTGCTGCTTCCCACACACAGGCAGCCACTTCTGTTACCGGAAAATTCAAACTTTACATTTCCACAGTTTTTGATGGAAGTTCCATGATATTTCTCCGCCCCCAACTGGGGAACCTCCGTTAATATATCTTCCGTTGGCGTCGAGACAAAACGCCCGATTTCCGCCTCCCGGAACACTGTAACCGATTGTGGGAAAACCTGTTGTTCCACCCGGCTGCCATCCCGGTTCCAGTAATTCATCAGCACCATTTCCTGCTGTTCTTCCCGGTACTCAAACACCATGGCAAAGCCCAGCCCGTATTTTTTCCCAATCTGTTCGATCAATACGTTTAATGATCCGTTGATATCTTTCGCATGCGAGAGAAGGCTGAACGCAAAATTCAGGAACTCTTTATCCACCTTCTGCCCGCTTTCCGGAGCATATTCGATCCTGTCGCGCCTGCGCTCCCGCTCTGCTCCCTCTTGCTGCTTTTTGCCCGCAAACGAATAGTGGTCTTTTCCTTCCCGCTTCGTGGCATACATCGCCCGGTCAGCCATCGCAAACAGGGTCTCATAATCTCTTCCATCCTCACCGTATACTGCCATGCCGATGCTGAGTGTCACCTCAACGATGGCATCATCGCCGATCAGCTTTTTTCTGGCTTCCCGGCCCAGCGCCGCGGCGCACGCTTCTGCCTCCTCCGGCGTCGCATCCCGCATCAGCGCCAGAAATTCATCTCCTCCGACTCTTGCGGTGACATCTGTCTCCTGAAACTGGCTTTGCATCACACCGGCAATATCAGTAATTACCGTATCTCCGACGGTATGCCCGAATGTATCGTTGATCCGCTTAAAATTATCAATATCGATCAGGAACAGCACATGCTGTTTTTCCGGCTCACTTTTTAAAATCCGTTCTACCTCTCCGGATGCCGCCACCTTATTATAAAGCCTTGTCAGCGGGTCGCGCTTCGCCTCCTCCGACAGTTCCTCCTGAATCCTGCGGTCGGAGCTGACATCGTAGCTGCGTCCGATGATGCGGATAATCTGTCCGTTGTCCCCGACAATGCTCCGGTAAATCGTCCGGTACCACACATATACAGGTTCCTCCCCGGGAACCGCCACATTCATCCGGTAATCAATACTTCCTGTCTGCACATCCCTGCTGGCTGCCTCCAGCACCCTGGCATACGCGGCACGATCCTCCTCGCAGATATCCGCGAGCATCTCCTCATAATCCATATATCTGCGCCCTGCCGTTCCCGGCTGCCCGTTCCCGCGATATTTGCGCGGCACCCTGAAACGCCGCTGTGCAACGTCGTACTCTAGCGGGAATTCATCGGTGACCTCTTCTAACATGCTGTACTGCTCCTCCATCAGGCGCAGTTCTTCCTCCAGATTCTTCCGCTTGTCTATGTTCCAGCTTACCAGGATATAGTAAGGTACCGCGTCCCGGTAATAATACAGTCTGCACCGCATCAGTTCCCAGCAGACGCCGCCGCTCTTCGTGCGGATGCGCAGTTCAATCTCCTCCGTGGTTCTTAGTTCCCGGCACACTTCGATGGCATCCTCGAACACACCGGTATCGTCCCGGTACAAATACTCCACAAACGGCGTATTTCCGGTCAGTTCCTCCCTGTCATACCCCTCTGCATGCAAAAATTCCCGGTTCACCATCTCAATATACAGCTCATTCCCGCCGCGGACTACCGCTATTCCGACCGGCATCTCGCCGATCAGATCTTTTCTCTGCCCCCGCTCCATGTCTATTGTATTTATTTGCGTATCCCCATACTCCATAAAATCAATCTCCTAGGATGCAATTTCCTCTGTCATACTTAAGATAACTCCGATTGCCTTCCCGTACATTATATCAAATTTTTAACGAAATCCAAACAATTTGTCACAGCGTGAAAGCCCTTTTTAATAAGAAGTTCCGGTTGCATTTCTCCGTATTTTTTAGTATGATACGAATTGGTGCAATAAAAGCAGGTGATTTACAAGAAAAGTTAGGAGAACATAAATATGATCAGTACAAGCAACATCACTTTACGAATCGGAAAAAAAGCTCTCTTTGAAGATGTCAACATCAAATTCACAGAGGGCTGCTGCTACGGTCTGATCGGTGCAAACGGCGCCGGAAAATCTACGTTCCTCAAGATTCTGTCCGGCCAGCTTGAACCGACGAGCGGAGAAGTTATCATCACGCCGGGTCAGCGTCTTTCCTTTTTGCAGCAGGATCATTTTAAATATGACGAGTACACGGTACTCGATACCGTTATCATGGGCAACAAGCGTCTCTACGATATCATGAAAGAAAAAGACGCGATCTACATGAAAGAGGATTTCACGGACGAGGACGGTATCCGCGCCAGTGAGCTTGAAGCCGAGTTCGCAGATATGGACGGCTGGAATGCCGAGTCCGATGCAGCCACCATGTTAAACGGTCTTGGCATCCCGACGGAGGATCACTACACGCTCATGGCGGATATGCCAAGTGCCTTAAAGGTCAAGGTTCTCCTTGCACAGGCGCTCTTCGGCAACCCGGACATTCTTCTTTTGGATGAGCCGACCAACCATCTGGATCTCGATGCGATCAGCTGGTTAGAAGAATTCTTAATCAACTTTGAGAACACGGTCATCGTTGTTTCCCACGACCGCTACTTCTTAAACAAAGTCTGCACAAACATTGCAGATATCGACTACGGAAAGATCCAGCTCTACGCCGGCAACTATGATTTCTGGTATGAGTCCAGCCAGCTTCTCGTAAAGCAGATGAAGGAAGCCAACAAGAAAAAAGAGGAGAAGATCAAGGAGCTGCAGGAATTCATCTCCCGTTTCTCCGCGAATGCTTCCAAATCCAAGCAGGCGACTTCCAGAAAGCGTGCCCTGGAAAAGATTCAGCTCGACGAGATCCGTCCGTCCAGCCGTAAATACCCGTATATCGACTTCCGTCCGAACCGTGAGATCGGCAATGAAGTTCTGACCGTCGAAGGCATTACCAAGACCATCGACGGCGTCAAGGTGCTCGACAATGTCTCCTTTATCGTCGGACACGACGACAAGATCGCGTTTGTCGGAAGCAACGAGCTGGCAAAGACAACGCTCTTTAAGATTCTTGCCGGTGAGATGGAGCCGGATTCCGGCACCTACAAGTGGGGCGTGACGACCAGCCAGTCCTACTTCCCGAAGGATAACACCGAGATCTTTGATACCGATCTTCTGATCGTTGACTGGCTGACACAGTTCTCCGAGATCAAGGATGCAACCTATGTCCGCGGTTTCCTCGGACGTATGCTGTTCGCCGGAGATGACGGTACCAAGAAGATGCGCGTTCTCTCCGGTGGAGAAAAAGTACGTGTCCTGCTCTCCCGCATGATGATTATGGGAAGCAACGTGCTGATCTTAGATGAGCCGACCGACCATCTGGATATGGAGTCCATCACCGCATTAAACAACGGACTCATCAAGTTCCCGGGCGTTATTCTATTTGCCTCCCGCGACCATCAGGTTGTCCAGACTACGGCGAACCGTATCATCGAGTTCCTGCCGGACGGCACCTTTGTCGACAAGGTATCCACCTACGACGAATACCTCGAGAATGATGAGATGGCAAGAAAACGTCAGGTATACTCCATGTCATCGGATGACGAGGGCGATAACTAAGACCCGATCTTTTTTACAAAATCACACGGGAGCGCTGTGCCAGGAAAATCTCCGGCATAGCGCTCCCGTTTTCTGTTCTTCTAAATTCTGTTTTCACTCCCGCCGATTCCGCGATCCTGTTCTCCGGCGCCCCTACGCTTCCTTCGGCTTCCGGTACTCTGCCTCCCGCATACCGAGCGCAAACGCTCCCATAATACCCGGATTTTCTCCAAGTGCCGGCGGCACGAGGTAGGTATCGATCTCCTTTAAGATTTTCTCATTGGAAATATACCCGCCCAGCAGTTCCTGCACTTTTGCGCGCACCATCGAAAAGAGCTGGCTCTGGTGCATAATTCCGCCCCACAGCACAATCTTCTGCGGAGAATACGTCAGAACATAATTTGCAACCGCCTCCGCGAGATAGAACGCCTCCATCTCCCAGACATCCTCCCGGTCCGCCAGTTCCTTTGCCGGTCTGCCCCAACGCGCCTCCACCGCCGGACCGCTTGCAAGCCCTTCCAGACAGTTGGCATGGTACGGGCATTTTCCGGCGTAGGTGTCTTTCGGGTGACGCTGCAGAAGAAGATGTCCTGCCTCCGGGTGCACCAGCCCGTGCATGAGCGCCCCGTTACAGTAGACGCCCACGCCAACGCCGGTGCCGACGGTAATATAGATTGCCGTGTCGCAGTCTTTTGCGGCTCCCCAGGTAACTTCGCCAAGCACCGCCGCATTCACGTCCGTATCAAATCCGACCGGGACGCCGAGCGCCCGTGAAAAAATTCCCACCATATCGACGTTCTGCCATTCCAGCTTCGGCGTGCTGGTGATATATCCATAGGTCGGGGACGCACGGTGCAGATCCACCGGTCCGAAACACCCGATTCCGAGTGACGAGATTCCTTTTCCCTCAAAAAACGCAGTCATGCGCGGCAGGGTAATCTTGGGCTTCTCTGTGGGAATCGTCACACGCTCTGTGATTGTGACCTGATTTACTCCCGGCTGTCCTTTGTCTGTCTGCACTTCCCCGATCGCGCACACCATCTTGGTGCCGCCCGCTTCTATTCCACCAATCCGCATCCTTCTCTTCCTCCCTTTTCTTATATATATACCACTTCGGAGTTCTCTCCGCCAGTCATATTTCAAAGAACCGGAATATTTAAGAGACAGCAGCCCTCCCGGATGGATTAGAAAATTCTCCGCACCGCCAGCACGCTGCGGTAGGTTACCGGAGAAGTCAGCGTAATGCCTGTCTTTTCATTGCTCGCATGAATCAGTGTGTTGTTGCCCGCATAGATGCCGACGTGACCGCTGTAGCAGACAATGTCGCCCGGCTGGATTTCCGACAGGCTGACGGCATATCCCACACTCCGCTGTTCCGACGATGTGCGCGGCAGATTGATTCCAAATGCCGCATACACGCCCTTGACAAATCCGGAGCAGTCGGTTCCGTTTGTCAGGCTGTTGCCGCCGTATACATAAGGATTTCCCAGAAACTGTCTCGCGTAATCGACCACCGCCTGACCGTTGGAGGAAGCCGTCTGCGCACTTTGCCCAGCACTGCTGCCGGAGCCGCTTCCCGTGCTGCTGCCGCCTGCTGCCGCACTGCTTCCCGCGCCGGATTTTTTCACCTCCTGTTTTTCTGCCGCTTTGCGGGCTGCTTCCTGTTCTGCTGCCGCACGTGCCGCCTCCACCTCTCTGGCTTTGCGCGCTTCCTCCGCCGCACGGGCTGCCGCCTGCCGTTCTGCTTCCTCTCTGGCAAGCCGCGCCTCTTCCTCCGCTTTTGACTCTGCATGAATGTACTCTGTGGACAACGTCACATAATCCAGTGCCACATAACCGTCACCGTCCGCGGTGGACACCTTCGCCCAGCCTTCCGTCGACTCGTCGGTTACCACAACGTCATCGCCGTCCGGCAGCATGGTAAGCACCTTCGCCTCGGTTGTCGGCTCCGTCCGCACGAACAGGGTCGTCGTTGTGACGGTCGCCAGGCGCGTTCCCACACTTCTGGCAAGCTCCTCATCCCCCACGACCACATATTCCGCCTTGACATATCCGTTCACATTTCCGGACGTAATCCGGTACCACCCGTCCTCCGTCGTCTCCAGCACAGTGGCTGCGGATTTGTCGTAAAGTTTTCCAAGAATTTCACTCTCCGTATCCGGTTCCTGCCGCACGTTGACATAGTGATTCACCTGCGCCACTGCAATATCCGCAAACTCCGATGCGGTCTGCGGAAGTTCATTTTCCGCAATCTCCGCCGTCTCCCACGCTTCCTCTGCCACCATCTCCGGTTCCATCATCCGCGCCACAGCCGTGTTACTTTGCAGTTCCTCCACGGCATCCACCGTCTGCGCCTGCACTCCTTGGGCTTCCTTAAGCACCTGTGCCAGCGTCTGTGTCACGCCCGCCACCGGCACCTCCCGTTTTTCCTGTCCTGCCTGCACCATTCCATAGCTTCCCAGTGTGACGGTTCCCGCCAGCAGAAGCGCCAGTATTGTCATTCTTTTCTTCATTATGTAGAATCCTCCAGATTTATTCCATATGCTTCCATATTGTTACTTATTTGTTACAAAAATATTTCATTTCCGTGACAACCGTATTGTAACAAAGGAACCTCATGGAATCTACAGGGAACTCTTTCCATTTTTCGCTTTCTTCTGTCCGGTCTGCCGCTTTGTCCCACAACGCAAAAGGAACCCGCAGGTTCTTTCGTCCCTGCGGGTTCCCTTCGTATTTTCCTTCCGGTTTAACCCAAACTTCCTTACTAATAACAAAAGCTGTGTCCGCCGATCTTTCGGTCCAGTCTCGGCGTCAACGGTTCCGTAGAAAAATATAACGTATCATTTCTTAATATATGTGTATTTCCATTCAATACCTCATGAATCGAAGTGTATTCCTTCTCCGTGGGGTTCGCCCGCTCTCTGTTCTTCCAGGAACAGAACTGCGTCGGGTTTCCCTGACTGAGCACGTCATACAAGGTATCTGGATATTTTTCGGAAGCCATCCGGTTAAAAACTACCTCGACCACGGCTTCCTGCCCTTCTGTCGGTTCGCCCTGCGATTCCAGCCAGACGATTTTTGCCAACAAATCTATCTCCTCCTGCGTCAATGTGATATTCCAGCGGTTCTCTGCACCGGTCGTCGTCTCTACCGTCGCAGGCTTGCTCTCTGCCGCCTCCGGTGCCTCTGCTTCCCCCGATGCTGCCTGTACTTTGGCTTCCAGTGTCTCTGCGTCCTCCGTGGGTGCCTGTACTTCTTCTGCCGCATCGGACGGCGCCGTGCTTGCTACCATTATTCTGGGGTTCTTTGTGATTCCTGTCGCTTCATCTGATTCTGTCGTAAATGAATATCCGGATAAAACACGGCACACACCCGCAACCGGAACCTCTGTTCCGTCTGCCGCAGAAATTACATACGCGCTGCTGATCTCTTCTCTGCTCTCCTGTATCGTGTTCTTCTCCTCAATGTTGGCCGCAACCATGAGACAAATGCATAAAGTGCACAGCATTGTCACGTCCAATATTTTTCTGTTCATTTTGCTCCTTTCCTCAAGAATGATACTCTGTGAGCTGCTCTCGCACTCGTTGTTTCATCATACTAGATTCTTCCCAAAAGTCAAATTTTCCATTCACAAAATTCTGGAAAAATTTTCTTTACATTTTCCCAGAAATGCGGCAAAAGCGTGTTCTGTCGTATCCAATAATTCCGAGGAATGCTTTGATGTGTTAAAATAGAACTGCTCAAACTCACAAAAAAAACATCCCGAAACGGGATGTTTTCTATATTCCTTCCAATATTCCTGCGCGGTTTCTGCTGTCGCAAATCCCGTCATTTTTGTACCTTTTCCGGCACAATCTTCCTCTGCTACCGTGTAAGAAACAGTTCTTCAAACACCGGGATTTTGTGTTCCGGATCCGCCTGAAAGATCGCAATATGCGCGTCATCGGTGCTCCTGTCGGCAAATGCCGGGTATAAAAAACCGCAGACCGGCCGCCCCGGCTCGTACTCTCCCACCAGCGGAGCGACTACACCGATCAGATATTCATATACCTCCTCCGATTCCCCCTGCCGCTCCTTGTCTGATGCCTTCACCGGCACATCATAGCGGTCGTGAAAAATCAGAACCGCATACGGCTCTCTGCTACGGTACCGTGCACCCACAAGCTCGTAGAACGTATACAGCAGCGCATCATTTTTCAGTCCGCACTCGCGCATTCCGTACAACAGCTGGCGCATTTTTCTCTGCTCTGCGCCGTCGCCGAACGCGTAACTGCGCAGGTTTACATTGGTTGCCGCAAACGGAACCGCCTTGGCAATCGCCAGATTTTTCTCCTTTTCCGCCGCGGACAAATTGAGAAAATTCACATTAAAGCTCTCATCGATCTCTCCGTCCGGCTCCATGTATCCGCCTGCCACACGCGTAAAGGAAGTACGGCTGGGCGTCATTCTGCGTGTCAGTTCCAGCATATCTTCTCTGTTTATCATAATTTCTCCCGTCCCGTGTTTTTATGATAACATTTCATTGCCGGCACATCCATGCTTGTCTTCACCACACTTATGTTCCGCGCAGGAATGCTCATGCTCATGATGAGAACATCTCACATCGGGATTGTAATCTAATTTTCCTGCAAGATAAGCTTCTACCGCTTCATCTGCCGCACCGGACACTCCACCATACAGCTTTATGCCGGCAGTTGCAAGTGCGCTTTGCGCACCGCCTCCGATTCCGCCACAGATCAGCACATCCGCACCCGCCTCCGTCAAAAATCCGGCAAGTGCCCCGTGTCCCTGTCCATTTGTGTCGACAATCTGGGATCTTACCACCTGGCTATTCTCAATATCATATAATTTAAACTGTTCCGTGTGTCCAAAGTGCTGAAATATTTCTCCATTTTCATAGGTAACTGCAATTCTCATCTGATCTGTTTCCTTTCTTTGAATATCATCTTTTCCGACGGACGTTGAGGTGCGCCTGCATATTTTATTGCAGCAAAACAGGGCAGTTCCATCACACAATCGATAATTCCCGCCTGAAATCTCCAATGTCTTTCCATTTACGATGCTGTCTGCCATTTTGTATCTGGCTGACTCATAAATTTCGGTCACTGTTGTGCGGGCAATCCCCATCTGCTTCGCACATTGTTCGTGCGTACACTTCTCAAGGTCTACAAGACGAATCGTTTCATACTCATCCATCGTCATAATGACTTTTTCCCTTGCCGGAACACCATTCGGGCAAAAATTATCATATGCCGCTTCCATACAGATTCTTCTTGCTTTTGTCGGTCGTGCCATCTTTTCTCCTCATACCTATTTCCGTCATATGTCAAAAATTATTATATCGCAATTTTCTTTTTTTTACAACTCTCTATGAAAATTATGCGTACCCGATATACAGATTATCTGCCGCCATCACGCTGCAATCCAGTTTACAATCTGTAAGAATATGCAAAACGCTCGTATTGTGATCCCGCCTTTGCATATAACATGAAATGCAACATGGCATAAAAAAAACACCGAATTTACGGTGTTTTTAGAGCAGGGGATGAGAGAATCGAACTCCCACCAAAGGTTTTGGAGACCCCTATCA
>ERZ791840.962-NODE-962-length-15913-cov-15.826964_pt1 | contig 15913 bp, 16 predicted proteins | sample MGYA00510291_ERZ791840 | MGnify/ENA primary metagenome ERZ791840 (study PRJEB30046, sample SAMN00715256) | human gut metagenome | study: EMG produced TPA metagenomics assembly of the A metagenome-wide association study of gut microbiota in type 2... | reverse complement strand
GGAAGCCGGGAACAGGAGGTAGAAATCTTCTACCGCTTTATCGGCAAAATTGATTGAATGACACCAATATCTTTAACTATGTGATACCGGGGAGTCCCTCCCGGATGTGGAGAAGAGCCGGCTGATCGCGGAGGTGTTTGATGTGACGCTGGATGAACTGGTCAATTATGAGGGCGGGGAGACACGCCTGCCGTTTCCGCCGAAGGGAAAGCATGCGTTTGGAATGGTGAAGGTCGGTGAAAAAGGGCAGATTGTGATTCCTGCAAAGGCGAGAAAAATTTTTGACATAAAGCCGGGGGATGTATTGATGGTTCTGGGAGATGAAGAACAGGGAATTGCGCTGTTAAAGGAGCAGGATTTTATGGCGATGGTGCAGGCAATGCGGCATATGGAGACGTAAAATTGTGCAATCCGGTGCGCAGAGGATTGCAATATGTAAAATAACACAGGCGAGACCTTCCAGAGCGCAGGTCGGAAGTATTTTATTTGCGCTGGCGTCGGTGATTTATGTGCTTGGTTTTTTGCGGAGTTCTGCCGCATTGCGCTGCCAAAAATCATTTACTGGTTTGAGTCGGCATTTTCGGTGTTCTCCATGTATCTGTTGTTTACCACGGAAGAGCTGGATGTTGTGCGCGCTATATGGAATTCGATGAGATTCTGCGCGGACACGGGCAGCGGGTGCCGATCAAGGAAGCAGAGATTCAGAAGTACGCAAAGAAAGTTGCGGCGCTGTACAAGGAGAAGATTGCCCTGCTCCCGGATCACGTAAAGTCTTCCATGTCCATCGGTGCGGTGGTTGTTGACATCGGGAAGCATAATACCGCAAGAGATACGTTTGAGCAGGTTTACCGCAGCGCAGAGACGGTGTGACGCACGGCGCATCAGAGCAGTATTTTTGATCTGCGCAGCAGAAGGAAGCCCAGAATTCCGGTGAGAACATCGGAGACTGCCTGCGCGAGCAGAATTCCCATGTAGCCGAACAGGGAAGAAAAGAGCAGCATACACAACACGAGCAGCACGCCCTGGCGGCTGATGGACATCAGAAAAGCGGGAAGCGCCATGCCGGCTGCCTGGAACAGTGTGGTGAAGACTAAGATCATGCCGATCACAGGGGCGGTAATCATGAGACAGCGGAGCATCAGGGCACCGGAGGCCACGATGACGTCATCCTGCATGAAGATGCGGATGATGTGCGGAGCAAAAATACAGGCGGCGGCTGTGAAAACGAGCGCAATGAGAAGCTGCACGAGCAGATCAAAATGCAGAAACTGTTTCAGGCGTTCGCGGTTGTCTGCACCGTAGCAGTAGCCGAGGAGCGGCTGCGCGCCGAAGGCGAACCCGACCAGAATCAGCATGGTGATCATGTTGACTTTTAAGGCAATGCCAAGAGCGGCAACTTTATCAGAACCGTAAGGTAACAGAAAACGGTTGGTGAGGAGTACCGCAAAGCTCTGCATCAGGTTCGTGATGGAAGCTGGAATTCCGATCAGCAGAATGTCACGGACATGACTGGATGAAATATGCATTTCGCGGCAGGACATCGACAGATGCCCTGCCTTTTTGAATACAACCCACACGAGATAGCAGTCGGCAAGCAGATTGCTCAGGATGGTGGCAAGTGCGGCGCCGCCGGCACCCATATGCAGAGAGAAGATGAAAATGGGATCTAAAAAAATATTAAACACAGCGCCGATGACGGAACCAATCATGGCATCATTTGCCAGACCTTCTGTGCGGAGCAGATTCCCCGGGACAATATTAAAGATAATGGCAGGGCAGCCGAGAACCAGAAAGCGGTAATAGGCGCCGGCATAGGCGATGGTATCGTCCCTGGCACCCAGAAGATGCAGAATGGGTGTCTGAAAAAGCAGCATCAGAACGGCAACAGCAATGCCGAAGAAGATGGAGCCGAGAAGGCAGAAAGCACTGATCCGCCGCGCGGTGCCATAATCTTTTTTCCCGAAAAGTCTTGAGATGGCGGAACTTCCGCCAAGCCCGAAAATATCACCGAATGCAATCATGAGACTGAACACCGGGGCGCAGAGAGAGACGCCGGCGACGAGGCTGGTGTTCTGGGTCTTTGCAATAAACCATGTGTCGACCATGTTGTATACAAGGCTGATGACCATGCCGAACACCACAGGCAGAGCCATCTTGAAATAGGCTTTCGGTACGGGCATGGTTTCAAATACATCATTGTTCATCTGAGAGCTCCTCCATTTCCTGTAACAGGATCAATGCTTAAAGTATATCATATTGATAGAAAAAGGTGACGGGAAAATAAAAAACTTCTTGACATTGCCACATTAGTGCGATAAACTACTGACAAATAAATGAGAAATCGTTGAGCAAAAGGAGTACACTGTACGATTCTTCACAGAGAGCCTGGGGCGGTGGGAGCAGGCAGGATAGTATGGATGGAATGGATTTGCGAGAGCAAAGTGAAAGGCGGATAACAGCAGCCGAGTAGCGGAAGCCGTGTCCTCACGTTACAGGGGTACGATATAGAGAACATCTGTATCTGAGAGTCTATACATGATTGGTGGCGGATATTTCCAGTTTGGAGGTATCCGCTTTTTGTATCTTCTGTCAGATGAGTCCGGTGAGGACGGCTGATAAAAAGAGAGAAGCTAAGCATGGCAAGAGAAGAAGGGTGGCACCACGAGACATTCGTCCCTGATCCGGTTTACCGGGTCAGGGATTTTTTTTAATTCATGGGAAATTACGTCCAATGAATTAAAAAGCCCTCCGGTCAGGATTCTTTCTTGATGGGACGCATTTTCTATGAATTAAAAGAAGAAAGAGGAGGATTTATGAAGCGCATCTATAAGGTCTACAAGAAAACAGTCAGCATTGTGAACGAGACGCCGACGGCGATGTACGAGAATCTGGTCGGAAGCAGAAAGGGATTTCTGCTCGAGAGCTATGACAAGAACTATGACCGGTATACGTTTTTGGGGGAACCGGAGGAACTGATCTCCTCGGAGGGGGAGTCGCTTGTCATCACAAAAAAGAGCGGGGAGCGCGAGGTGCGCAGGGGCAATCCGTTAGCGCTGTTAAAAGAATATTATGACGAATTTGAGATTCATAAGGAGAATGACGAACTGAATTTTTCTGGCGGACTGGTGGGCAATGTCAGCTATGATTTTATCCGCTACTCGGAAAAACTGCCGGAGAAGAATCCGGATGAGATCGGGATTGAGACGATTCAGCTGATGTTGATGAAAGCGTTTATCGTGATGGACTATGTGGCGGAGACGCTGACCGCGGTTGTCTTAGAGGAGGAGACGGAGGAAGGAAGAAAGCGTGCCGGCGTGACGGCGGAAGAGCTGATCCGGCTCGCCATGCATCCGGAGCAGATAGAGGGAGGATGTGACAGCAGGTGTGAAGAGAACACCGGGCACGGGATGAAAGAGGCGGCGCAGCCGGAGGGCGGAAAAAGGGACGGCGTCATCCGCAAAAAGTCGGATACGCTTGCCGCTTACAGCGCGAAGGTGGAGAAGATCAGACACTATATCAGAGAAGGACATATCTTTCAGACGGTGCTCTCCCAGCGCTGGACGGTGGAGACCGGACGCGACGGTTTTTCTCTCTATAAGGAGCTTCGCGAGTTGAATCCGTCGCCGTATCTTTATTACTTCCAGTTCGGTGATTTTGAGGTGATCGGAAGTTCGCCGGAGATGTTAGTAAAACAGCAGGGCAAGCGTGTGTTTACCTGCCCGATCGCAGGAACCAGACCGAGAGGAAAGACAGTGGAGGAGGATGAAGCACTCCACAGAGAACTTCTGGCAGATGAAAAAGAGCGTGCCGAGCATGTGATGCTGGTGGATCTGGCGCGAAACGATATGGGGCGCATCTCGGAATTCGGAACAGTCAAGGTCACGGATTTTATGAATGTGCGGAATTATTCCCATGTCATGCACATCGTATCCATGGTGGAGGGAAGGAAAAAGGGCAGCTATCATCCGTTTGATCTGCTGGCATCCTTCCTGCCGGCTGGAACGTTAAGCGGTGCACCCAAGATCCGGGCGATGGAGATCATTGAGGAACTGGAGGAGGTGCGGCGCGGGCTCTACGGCGGCGCGACCGGTTATGTCGATTTTTCCGGCGATATGGATTTCTGCATCACGATCCGCACGATGATCAAGAAGGGCAGAGAGGTCTATCTGCAGGCGGGCGCGGGAATCGTCGCGGACTCCGTGCCGGAAAAAGAATATCAGGAATGCTGCAACAAAGTGATGGCGCTTGCAAGAACACTTCTGGAGGAGGAAAACTTATGATTCTTTTGATTGACAACTATGATTCCTTTACCTATAACCTCTATCAATATATCGGAACCTTCACACCGGACATCCGGGTGGTGCGCAACGATGCCATTACGATCGGGGAGATAGAAAATATGCAGCCGGAGCGCATTGTGCTCTCCCCGGGTCCTAAAAGTCCGAAAGAGGCGGGAATCTGTATGGACGTGGTAAAACATTTTTACAAAAAAATACCGATTCTTGGCATCTGCCTCGGACATCAGTGCATCGGCGAGGCGTTCGGAGGAACCGTGAGCTATGCGAAGACATTATTCCACGGAAAACAGTCCGAGGTCACACACTGCCTGGACGGTGTTTTTACCGGAATCGACACGCCGGTTAAGGTGGCAAGGTATCATTCCCTGGCGGTGCTAAGAGACGATCTGCCGGAGTGCCTGAAAGTCACCGCACAGACCGCGGACGGCGAGATTATGGCGATGCGGCACAAAGAGTATCCGGTGGTCGGTCTTCAGTTCCACCCCGAGTCCATCTACACGGAACACGGAAAGCGGATGATCGAGAATTTCCTGTCGGGTGTCATTTAAGGGAGGAGCAGCGTATGATACTGGATCAGATTGTGAGTGATAAAAAAAGAAGACTGCCGGAGCATAAGAGACGGATACCGGAGCAGGAGATGCGAAAGCTGGCGGAGGCGTATGAGGGCAGCCATCATGATTTTAAGGGAGCGCTTGAGGGAGATGTCATTTCCATCATCGGAGAGTTCAAAAAGGCGTCCCCAAGTCTCGGTAAAATTAAAAGCAAGATTAACTTGCTGGATAGAATTGAGGAATACAATGCTTCTGTGGATGCGATCTCCTGCCTGACGGAGGAGGATCATTTTGACGGAAGCACGGCGTACTTAGAACAGATCCGGCAGATGACCGATCTTCCGATCCTGCGCAAGGATTTCATGATTGATCCATACCAGTTCTATGAGGCGCGGGCGATCGGTGCAGACGCGGTGCTTCTCATTGCGGCAATCTTAGACGACGCGCAGATGTATGACTTTTACCAGCTTGCCGGGGAGCTGGGGCTGGATGCGTTAGTCGAGGTGCACGACGAGGCGGAGATGGAACGGGCGTTAAAGCTGGATGCAAAGATCATAGGCGTCAATAACCGCAACCTGAAGGATTTTTCCATCGACCTGCACACGACGGAGCGTTTAAGCCGCATGGTGCCGCAGGAGAAGCTTCTGGTGGCGGAAAGCGGCATCGTATCGGATGAGGATGTGGAGTTCTTAAAGGCATGCGGCGTGGACGCATTTCTGATCGGGAGAGCCTTTATGGAGGCGGAGCACCCGGGAGAGGTGGCAGCGCGCTGGAAGCAGCGGTAGGGAGGATGGACATTGACGAAGATCAAGATCTGCGGCATCACAGGAGAGGATGAGATAGCAGCGCTCAATGAGACAGGTGTGGATTACGCTGGGTTCGTGCTGTACGAGAAAAGCAAACGTTATGTCACAGTGCAGAAAGCAAGACAACTATTTGAAAAATTAAATAAAGGTATAAGAAAAGTAGCCGTGACGGTCGCGCCAGAGAGAGCGTTGATTGAGGACATCGGGCGGGCAGGATTTGATCTGCTGCAGGTGCATGGCGTGGACGCCGCAGAGGCGGAGCGGATCGCAGCGCAGACGAAGCTGCCGGTGTGGCTGGCAGTCAACCTCCGTGATCCTGCCGAGGTTCGCCGATGGCGTAGAGAAGAATATCACCGGATTGCCGGGATTGTGCTCGATGCCGGGGCATACGGCAGCGGAAAGACGTTCGGATGGGAGCAGAACGGACAGGATGAGATGTGCTGTGCCGTGCGTGCGTTCCGGGAGGAACTGCTGGCAGAGGGGCGTACCTTTGTGCTGGCAGGCGGACTTAACGCGGAGAATGTGGCGGAGGGAATCAGAATCTTTGCCCCCGATGTCGCAGATGTCAGCAGCGGCGTGGAAACGCTGTGCGATGGAATGAGAACAAAAAGTATAATCAGGATTAAAAAATTTAAGAAAGCCGTGCAAAAAACAGAAGGCGTGTGAGCAGGAAGAAGACGGCGCGGCGGAACGTGATCAGGAAAGGAAAGACGAGACATGAACAGGAAAGCATATTACGGAGCATTTGGCGGACAGTATGTGGCGGAGTCGCTGATGAATACCCTGGAGGAACTGGATGCGGCATTTGAGGAAGCAATCCGTGATCCGGAATTTCTCAAACAATACCACTATTATCTGGAACAGTATGTCGGGAGAGAAACCCCGTTATATTACGCGGAGCGTCTCAGTGAAAAGTACGGCATGAAAATGTACTTAAAGCGCGAGGATTTAAATCACACCGGCGCACACAAGATTAACAATGTGATCGGACAGATCCTGCTGGCGAAGCGCATGGGAAAGAAAAAGGTGATCGCAGAGACCGGAGCGGGGCAGCACGGCGTGGCAACGGCGACCGGTGCGGCACTTTTTGATATGGAGTGCACGGTTTATATGGGAGCCGAGGATATCAAAAGACAGGCGTTAAATGTGATGCGCATGGAGATGCTCGGCGCGAAGGTTGTCAGTGTCACATCGGGAAGCAATACACTAAAGGATGCGACCAACGAGGCGATCCGTACATGGGCAAAGACGGCGGAGGATACCTTTTACATCATCGGTTCTGCTGTGGGACCGTATCCGTATCCGAAGATGGTAAAAGAGTTTCAGAGCGTCATCAGCCGCGAGGCGAAAAAACAGATCCTTGCGGCGGAGGGAAAGCTTCCGGATGTCGTGATGGCATGCGTGGGCGGCGGATCGAACTCCATCGGCATGTTTGCGGATTTTATTGAGGAGAAGGGGGTAAAGCTGATCGGCGTGGAGGCAGCCGGAAAGGGAATCGAGACCGGGGAACACGCGTCGGCGATGGCGCTCGGCGAGCCGGGAGTTCTGCACGGCATGCGTTCCTACCTGCTGCAGGATGCGGACGGCAATGTCCAGCTTGCACATTCCATCTCAGCGGGACTGGATTATCCGGGCGTCGGTCCGGAACACGCGTACTTAAAGGAGAGCGGACGTGCGGAATATGTGGCAATCCGGGATGATGAGGCGATGGATGCGCTGATGGAGCTGTGCAGACTGGAGGGAATCATTCCAGCGATCGAGAGCGCACATGCAATTGCCTACGCGATAAAGTATGCGAAGGAGCGCAAAGAGGCGGTCGGTGAGAAGCAGGCGGCAGAGGAGACCATGGTCATCTGTCTGTCCGGCCGCGGCGATAAGGATGTCAATACGATCGCAGATTATCTTGCAGGAAAAGGATATTTAAATTGAGCCGGAAAGTTGTCCGGTGAGGGAGGATATGACAGATATGAATCGAATAGAAGCGCGCATGAACGCCTGCAGCAAAAAGCAGGAGAAAGCATTTATTACTTATATTACCGCGGGACTGCCGGATCTGGCAGCCACAAAAGAAATCATCCGGGCGCAGGAGCGCGGCGGCTGCGACGTGATTGAGCTTGGCGTGCCGTTTTCCGATCCGGTGGCGGACGGACCGGTCATCCAGGACGCATCGTACCGTGCGATCTGCGGCGGGGTGAATGTGAAGAAGATTTTTGCAATGATGCAGGAACTGCGCACGGAGGGTGTGACGGTACCGATCATTTTCATGATGTATTACAACACGATCCTGCACTACGGTGTGGAAGCGTTTGTGAAAAAATGCAATGAGGCGGGGGTGGACGGACTGATCGTTCCGGATCTGCCGTTTGAGGAACAGGAGGAATTGATGACGGTGCTTAACGCATCGGATGATACGATCTTAATCCAGCTCGTGTCACCGGTGTCCGGGGCGCGGATTACGAAGATTCTCGCCGGGGCGCGGGGATTCGTCTACTGCGTATCGTCCATGGGTGTCACGGGACAGGGAGCGGAGTTTCACAAGGAGGTAAGAAGCTATCTTACCGCAGTCCGTGATGCGACGGATCTGCCGGTGATGATGGGGTTTGGCATCCGGACGGCGGCGGACGTCCTGCCGCTTGCGGATCTGGTCGACGGAGCGATCGTCGGAAGTTATTTTATCAGGCTGCTGGAGGAGCAGGGCTTTGCGCCGGAGGCGGCGGAGACATACTGCCGGACCTTTAAAAAGGAACTGAACGCATAGAGAAGGAAAAAGGGATGAAAGAATATATTGCAAAGGTTGCTGAGGGAGAGAATCTGACTGAGGAAGAAGCAAAAGGGGCGATGGACATCATGTTAAGCGGTGATGCGACGCAGGCGCAGATCGCGGCGTTTCTGGCACTGGAGCGCGTGAAGGGTGAGACGCTGGATGAACTGGCAGGATTTGCGGTGGTGCTCCGCGACAAGGCGGAGACGATTACCCCGAAAGTTGACAATTATATTGATCTGGTGGGAACTGGCGGAGACCGCACATTTACCTTTAACGTGTCCACTACGTCGGCGTTCGTGGTGGCTGCGGCGGGACTTCCGGTGGCAAAACACGGAAACCGCTCCATCTCGTCGAAATCGGGCGCCGGGGATGTGTTAGAGGCGCTCGGCATCAATATCATGGCAGACCCGAAGAAAGTGGAGGAGTGTGTGGAGAAGACCGGAATCGGTTTCATGTTTGCGCAACTTTTTAACAAGTCCATGCGCTATGTCGGGCAGGCGCGCAGCGAGATGGGAATCCGTACCGTCTTTAATATCTTAGGACCGCTCGCTAATCCGTCCCGCGCAAAAAATATGGTGGTCGGTGTCTACAGTCCGTCACTCACGGAAAAGGTAGCGACGGCGATGAGCAGACTTGGGGTGGAGCGCGCGTATGTAGTCAGCGGTGAGGACAACATGGATGAGATTACGCTGACAGGAGCGACCACGGTATCCGAGATCCGGGATGGAGCGGTGACAACATTTACCATCACACCGGAGCAGTTCGGTATGAAGCGCGTATCGCTGGAGGAGCTGCGTGGCGGAAGCGGCGGGGAAAACGCAAAGATTACGAGAGCCATTCTGGACGGAACGGAGCGCGGCGCCAAGCGTGACATCGTTCTTTTGAACGCAGGTGCAACTCTTTATGTCGGAGGGGTTGCGGAATCTATGGAAGCGGGTGTAAAATTAGCGGCAGAGGCGATCGATAGCGGCGCGGCAGCACGGAAGCTGAAGGAGCTGGTTCGCGTCTCAAATACATAGAGAAAAGGAATCAGAAAGATGATACGGTTTAACAGTGATTACACAGAGGGATGCCATCCGGCGATCTTAGAGAGACTTGCGGCAACCAACATGGAACAGACCCCGGGATATGGGGAGGATATATATTGTGCGGCAGCTGCGGAGCAGATAAAAGAGGCGTGCGCCGCACCGGAGGCAGCGGTGCATTTTCTGGTGGGAGGAACACAGACGAATGTGACAGTGATTTCGGCTGCATTAAGACACTATCAGGGTGTGATCACTGCGGTGACCGGACACATCAACGTACATGAGACGGGAGCACTGGAGTCCTGCGGACACAAGTGCCTTACGATCGAGACGGCGGACGGCAAACTGACAGCAGAACAGATTGCTGCATATACGGACGCGCATTATGCCGACGCAAGTTTTGAACACACGGTTCAGCCGAAGATGGTCTATATTTCCAATCCGACGGAGATTGGCACGATCTATAAAAAAGCGGAGCTGGAGGCGATCTATGATGTCTGCAAAGAGAGAGGGCTTTATTTGTTTTTAGACGGTGCAAGACTGGGCTACGGTCTTACATGCCGGGAAAATGATCTGACACTTGCCGATGTGGCGGCACTCACGGATGTCTTCTACATCGGAGGAACCAAGGTCGGAGCGCTCTTTGGCGAGGCGGTTGTGATCACAAACGAGGAATTGAAGCGCGATTTCCGTTACAATATCAAGCAGCGGGGCGGCATGCTGGCAAAAGGCAGACTGCTCGGCATCCAGTTCCTCACGCTATTCGAGGAGAAAAGGTATTTTGAGATCTCGGCGCACGCATCAAGGCTTGCGGAAAAGATTCATGATGAGCTAAAGGACATGGGCGTAAAATTCTATGTGGACTCGCCGTCGAACCAGCAGTTTGTGATACTTCCGGATGCGGTGCTTGAAAAGTTAAAAGACGATTTTGCATTTGAATATCAGGCGCGTGTGGACGATGCGCATAGCGCCGTCCGCATCTGTACCTGCTGGGCAACCAAAGAGGAAAACGTGGAGGCGCTTCTTGCTGCACTGAGGGGATTATTACGATAGAACGGAGAGAGAGTATGCAGCAGAAGAAACGTATTTTATTACTGGCAACCGGAGGAACAATTGCGTCCAGAAAGTCGGATAACGGCTTAAAACCGCAGATTACACCGGAGGAGCTGATCGAGTATATTCCGCAGGTAAAAGAGATCTGCGATGTCGAGGCGGTTCAGCTTTTAAATCTGGACAGCACCAACATGGAGCCGTCGCACTGGAAACTCATGGTTCATGCGATTTGGGAGCACTACGACGATTTTGACGGATTCGTGATTGCCCATGGGACAGATACGATGGCGTACACGGCAGCGGCGCTTTCCTATATGGTGCAGAACACGAAAAAGCCGATTGTGATTACCGGTGCGCAGAAGCCGATCGACCTGGAGATCACGGACGCGAAGTCGAACCTGATCGACAGCTTTTTATATGCTGCCGATGACCGCTCACAGGGGGTACAGATTGTGTTTGATGGAAAAGTCATCGCCGGAACCCGCGCCAAGAAGGTGCGGTCCAAGAGCTACAATGCATTTTCCAGTATTGACTATCCGTCGCTCGCCGTGATACAGGACATGAATATTATGCGCTATATCCCCATGCTTCCGTACGAGGAGGAAGTCCGGTTCTATGAGAAGCTGGATGAAAATGTTTTCCTGATGAAGCTGATCCCGGGAATCCGTCCCAAGGTGTTAAAGAGTATTTTTGAAAATTATGACTGTATCATTGTGGAGAGCTTTGGCGTGGGCGGTATACCGCAGTCTATCGCAGAGGAGTTTTATCGGCTGTGCCAGGAGCATCCGGACAAGCTGGTGGTCATGGCGACGCAGGTGGCGCACGAGGGAAGCGATATGACGGTCTACGAGGTCGGCCACAACATGAAAGAATATTGCCGCTTCTTAGAGTCCTACGATATGACGTTAGAGTCCGTGATTGCGAAGGTGATGTGGATGCTTGGCAACTATGATATATCGTCCTGTGATATCGAAGAGGTTTTCTATCACAGTATCAATTACGACTTGATTTTTGGAAAGAACCGGAAATGCAATTAGAGGATTGTCAACCTCGAGATAAAACAGGTTGACAATTGACAAAAAAGTGTTATGATTGTTTTTGCAGACAGAGAGACCCACAGGGGATTTCTGCGCGAAAAACAGCAGGAAAGAGCGGTAAAATATGCGATTCCTGCGGAAATGAGGAGAATCATGAAGATTTCAACAAAGACAATTGTAACAGTGGGTATGTTTACGGCAGTGCTCAGCGTGCTGTCCATCTTGACGATCCCGATGCCGACCGGCGTTCCGGTGACACTTCAGACTTTTGCAATGGCGCTGTGCGGCTATGTGCTCGGCTGGAAAAAGGGAACATCATCCACATTGATCTATATCCTGCTCGGTACAGTAGGCGTTCCGGTGTTTGCGGGAATGACAGGCGGACCATCCTGGCTTGCCGGCTACAGCGGTGGATTTATCTGGGGATTCATTTTCCTGACAATGCTCTGCGGCGTGGGCATGGCACAGAAGCAGATCTGGCTCCGCGTGCTGTTAGGACTTGCCGGTCTTGCTGTGTGCCATCTGCTCGGTGTCATTCAGTTCGCCATCGTGGCTGCCACACCGTTTCCGGCTGCTTTCGTAGCGGTATCTGTTCCTTACATTGTGAAGGACGTGATCTCCGTTGTGGGCGCGTATCTGGTGGCAATTCCGATCCGCAAGGCGCTTGCAGCAGGAAATATTCTGGAAGAGAAGACAAAAGCGGCAGTTTAGGAGTGTACAGTTGCTATGGCAGACAAATTCAGAGGACATCACATCGTCTGTACTTCGCTCTATGAGGGAAAAGGCTACAGCGGTGCGTTTTGTGAAAATATGACGGCGGTGGTGGAACGCCTGCGAAAAGATCCGGACGAGGAACTTCTTCTGGTGGCGGAACCGGATATGATCTGTGCGAACTGTCCGAACCGGACGGAGACGAACGAGTGCGTCCACAACCACAACCGTGTCGTGAACAAAGACCGCCGGGTCATCGAATTCTTCGGACTCGAGGAGAACAGGGTCTATACATACCGCGAGATGTGCAGACACGCACGCGCGGCGATGAACATGGATTTCTTTATGGAGAACTGTGGGAAATGCGACTGGCGCAAGCAGGGGCTCTGCAAGTACGAAGATCTGCTCGCACAGCTCGACCGTTGTATCGAGAAAGAATAGGAGATAGAAAAGCGCTGCCACACGAGGCGCTGATTATTATGAGTGATACCAGGAAAAATAGGAGCCAAACGTTCCGGATGATATCTGTCCAAGACAGATCTGACCGTAAAATCCGGTATTTCTAACCATGCCGCGTCCGGCATCTTTGATGATCCGTGTCTTTCCAAGTCTGGAGCACTCCACGGACTGTGTCCGCAGGCCGGCAGACAATTTTAGGGGCGCTAGAATGCCCGCCCATTGTCTGCGGCTTGTCGGACACACTCTGTGGATTGTCCAGACGCGGCAAAGACACAGAATAGGATGTCAGACGCGGCATGGAAGAAATACTCAGATTTTACTTCAAAGATCTGCCTTGGCAGATACATTCGGAACTTTGTGCCCTCTAATCTCCTATCCTGTTACTCATGACAAGCAGCGCCGTGTGACGGCGCTTTTCTATTCCTGTCTAGTGCGTCTTCTTGTTGATATAGTTGGTCTTGTACTTGGAGTAGACGATCTTCTGGCTCTGGTAGAGACCAAAGTAGCCGGACAGCATATAGCTGAACGCGATGGCGAGAAGGAAATACGGCATACCGTCATATCCAAACAGCTCAAAGCTGATGAGCAGTGAGGTGATCGGGCAGTTTGTCACGCCGCAGAAGACTGCGGACATGCCAACCGCTGTGCACAGGGTCGGCGAAAATCCAAGAACATTTCCGAACAGACAGCCGAATGCCGCTCCGGTAAAGAGAGACGGGACGATCTCGCCGCCTTTGTATCCTGCGCCGAGTGTGGCGGCGGTAAAAAGCATTTTCAAGAAGAACGCCTCCGGGCGGACGGTACCGTCCATGCAGCGGGCGATGATGTTGATGCCCGTACCGTTGTAGGTCTGATCCCCGACGAGCAGTGTCAGCACGACGACAACGCATCCACCGGCGAAGACGCGCAGATAGGGATTTTTGAAAAACTTCTTATACAGATGATCTGAACCGTGCAGCATCACGCAGAAGAGAATGCTTACCAGCGCACACAGGATAGCGAGGATGGAGATCTCGACGGCGGAGCCGATCGTAAAATCCGGAATTTTTCCGAGCGGGAAGCCGTCCGGGCTCACGCCGAACGAGGTGGCAATCGCGTGGGCGATCAGCGAGGAGATCACACATGGCACGAGGGCGGCATAGTACATGATGCCGACACTCACCACCTCCATGGAGAAGATGGCGGCTGCCATCGGAGTGCCGAACAGCGCGGAAAACGCAGCGCTCATACCGCACATGATCATGATGTGCTTGTCCTTCTCATCAAAATGAAACAGACGTCCCAGACCGTTTCCAATACTGCCGCCGAGCTGCAGGGCAGCACCCTCACGGCCGGCAGAACCGCCGAACAGGTGGGTGATCAGCGTCGAGATAAAAATGAGCGGCGCCATGCGCAGCGGCAGTTCATCGCCGGAATGGATGGCGGAGAGTACAAGGTTTGTGCCGGTATCGCGCTCATCGTGAAGCAGGCGGTAGGCACCTACAATGAGAATACCTCCGACCGGAAGCAGGAAAATAAGCCACGGATTTTTGGTGCGGACGAGCGTGACGAGCGCCATGCACAGATAAAAAAGTGTGCCCACAGATCCGACCAGCACACCGGAGAGGATGGCGAATACCACCCATTTCAGGGAAGTCTTTAAGCGGTTGACATTGTGGGTTATCTTATGTTTGATGATCTCTTTCATAATTGGATGTGATTCCCTTTCCATAACATACTCTTATATCTGAATTTTAGCATTTTCCAAACAGATTTACAATAGTATGCCGATACGGTTACCTTGGTAATAAGACTCCGTGTGATGCATCAATATGACAAGGAAAGTTGTCAAAAATGTATTGACAACTTTCCTTGTCATATCTATAATAGCGGTGTGAGAAAATGTGCCGCAAAGAAAGCGGTGCGTTGTGTGAAAAGCACATCGGGATATGGAGGATTTATGCCATTATACAATCATTTAAAAGAATATCGGGCAAAAATCAACGTCAATCAGCATGAGATGGGACAGCTGGTCGGAGTATCCAGGCAGACCATCAGTCAGATCGAGCGCGGGGATTACTCGCCGTCGGTGACGTTGGCGCTCAAGATTGCAAAAGTGTTTGAGGTTCCGGTGGAAGCCATTTTTACCTATGAGGAAGAATCAGAGGAAGAAAAATAGCAGGCAGGGAGGAGAAGCGTATGACAGATGGGACAGAGAAATGCAACCCGAAGATTGAGGAGAATCAGAGAGAGGATAGGAGAGCATTCCGCAAGTTTATCGTGCTTCTTCTAGTATCCATGGTTGTGGGCGGTATAACAGGCGCGTTTTCGACCATGGCGGCAAAGGGACAGGCGGATATCGGCGCAGGAATCACAGCGGGACTTCAAAAGATCGCACCCTATGCAAATCTTGTGATCGCGGCAGCTCTGGCTGTGTGGATGACGGGAATGCTTCGCGGCGCCAGAGCAGAGTACAGGCGCTGGGACGGCGAGGAAGAGCAGTTGATCGAAAAGATCGAGCGGAAACTGGGCATTGGTGTGATTGTCACGAATGTGGCGCTCATTGCCGGATTTTTCTTTTTTGCAGCCGGCATGAAGTCCACCGGCATAGACAGCGGCTGGGAGGAAGAGATTCCTTGGGTGAAAATAGCAGCCACATTTCTCGGGCTGATTGCGGTTATGGTCGTAACGGTAACCGCCCAGAACCGGATTGTGAATTTTACGAAGGAGATCAATCCGGAAAAGAAGGGAAGCGTTTATGATCTGAAGTTCCAGAAAACGTGGATCGCAAGCTGCGATGAGGCAGAACAGCTGCAGATATACCGCGCGGCGTTCCGTGCCTACACCGCAATGAATTATGCGGCGCTCGGAATGTTTCTGGTCTGCTTTATCGGGATGCTGTCCTGGAATTTCGGGCTGCTTCCGCTTACGATGGTGCTTTTTGTCTGGCTGACAGGCGTGATCGTCTATGGGGTAGAGAGCCTTCGCATGACGGGAGGACGATAAGATCTTTGATCAGACAGAATGTGCAGGATGAAAGGTTGCTGCAATGAGCATATCTTGCTTTGATAAGTGATATTATTAGAAACACACTTGGGGATTTCATGTGGAAATGCAGGTGGAAATTCGGTTGAGAAAAATGTGAGCATTTCTTCCAGCTGAATGTTTACATCGAATTCCGTGTCTCTTCCACGTTTGGACAATCCGACGGGTGCATGTCCGACACACCG
>ERZ791840.956-NODE-956-length-16067-cov-7.399138_pt1 | contig 16067 bp, 9 predicted proteins | sample MGYA00510291_ERZ791840 | MGnify/ENA primary metagenome ERZ791840 (study PRJEB30046, sample SAMN00715256) | human gut metagenome | study: EMG produced TPA metagenomics assembly of the A metagenome-wide association study of gut microbiota in type 2... | reverse complement strand
AAGATGTTCATCAGCAGGATGGCAAGCATCATACCTTCGGGATAACCCGGATTCAACACACGGATAACGATAGCCATCACACCGATCAGGAAGCCGTAGATGAACTTACCCTTTTCCGTACGTGCGGAAGTCACAGGGTCGGTAGCCATGAACACGGCGCCGAAGCAGAAACCGCCCAATACGATGTGTTCGTACCAAGGCAACTGAGCCATCATGTTATCTGTAGAGCCGAATACATTGAAGATCAATCCCATCACGATACCACCGGCAAAGACAGAGAACATGGTCTTCCAACTTGCCACGCCTGTCCACAACAGGATGATGGCACCCAGTGCGATAGCGATAACGCTGGTTTCACCGATAGAACCCGGAATCAAACCTACAACCATATCCCACATGGTAGCGGGAGTACCGTTCACATTAATCAGTTCGCTTGCACCCGGAGCGGCTGTAGCAGCCTGTCCCAACATCGTAGCGCCGGTAAAACCGTCCACTACCTGTCCGCCACCGATACCGAAAATGCTGTCAGTGCTTACCCAAACGGCATCACCGGACATTTTGGTAGGATAAGCGAAGAACAAGAAAGCACGGGTAATCAATGCAGGGTTGAAGATATTCATACCTGTACCGCCGAATACTTCCTTAGCGAAGATAACAGAGAATGCTGTAGCGACAGCCAGAATCCACAACGGACATTCCACAGGAACGATCATCGGGATCAACAGACCGGATACCAGGAAACCTTCCTGAATTTCTTCGTTCTTCCATTGTGCCACCACAAATTCGATTCCCAGACCGACTACGTATGATACGATAATCTTAGGCAGAACAGCCAGGAAACCATAAATGAACTTTTCAAAGAAACCTGCCTCCTGGCCTACAGCCAAGAAGTGCTGGTAACCTACGTTGTACATACCGAACAACAGGGCCGGTATCAACGCAATAACCACCATTGACATGATACGCTTGCTGTCAATCGCATCATGAATGTGAACTCCTGTTTTCGAAGTGCTGTTGGGTACGAACAAGAATGTTTCGAAACCGTCGAACACCGAACGAAACGCGTGGAGTTTGCCGCCCTCTTCAAAGTTTGGCTTTATCTTGTCGAGATAATTTCTTAACGCTTTCATTAACTTTTTATTCTTAGTTTTTAATTACTTAGCACATTTCCTTGCGAAGCATGTCCAGACCTTGACGCACAATACGTTGCAACTCCAGTTTAGAAGAGTCTACAAACTCGCATACTGCAAAATCTTCGGGAGCCACTTCGTAAATACCAAGTGCTTCCATACGGTCAATATCGCCGGCAATGATAGCCTTAATTAAATATTCGGGGAAAATACTCATCGGGAATACTTTGTCATACTCACCGGACATAATCATGTGGCGTTCGCCACCTTTGATACGGGCATCCAATGTGTATTCCTTATTTCCGCATAACCAGCTGAAATAACTGCGGCTCGCACTGAACTGATTGGTGCGGGGCATGATAAAGCCCAGGAATTCGTGTCGGTCATCGCCTTCGGGAATCACGGTAAGACTTGTGGCACGTGCGCTCAAATATCCATTAGGTTTGACAAGCGTACCGGTCAACACGTTTCCGTTAATGTAGCGTAAGTTTGCACCTTCGGTTACACGTCCTGCAAATACATCTGTCAGCGACGCTCCTACTTTCAACTTGCAGTAAGCCGGTTTTTTCACTTCCGAACCGGTTAATGCAATGGTGCGGGTCAAGTCTACACGACCTGTATTGAACAAACGTCCGATGAAGATAACATCTTCTGCACGAAGAGTCCAAACGGTTTCGCCCTTGTTGATAGGACTGATGTGGTTAATCTGAACGCCAACGTTTCCGGCAGGGTTAGGACCGTCGAAAACTGTCACAGTCACATTCTTGGCGCTTGTCAGTGCAGGATTCTTCTGTTCTACGCTGATATTCAGATACGTCTTCGCCATTTTAGCCAATGCATCGAGTCCTGTCTGGAAGTCTTTTTCCTGACCTTTCAGAACGAATTCGAAATCGGCAGCCAATGGGTTGGTATCAAATGCAGAAACGAAGATGCCTTTCGGCTTGGCATTCGGGTCGGCAACCACGATATACGGGCGCTGGATGATGAATGAAAAGAGTCCGGCTTCAAGCAGGGCAGCCTTTACCTGTTCGCCTGTCATAGTCGAAACATCTTTCTTTCCAAACTCTTCGTAGTCCTGCTCTGCTGCCGCAGCAACGGAGATGCTAAGGACTTTACGGCGTTCGCCTCTCTCAATGCATGTCACGACACCGCTAACAGGAGAAACGAACTTTACTTCGGGGTGGTTCTTGTCTACAAACAATGTTCCCCCGGCCATCACATATTCCTGTTCTTTCACCACCACTTTAGGAGTCACGCCATGAAAATCATCGGGCACCAACGCATAGATGTCCGGCTGCTTCACGTCGAAAATCTCCTGAGCAGGTTTTCCTTTCAGGTTGATGTTCAAGCCTTTGTGTAATTTAATCACATTTGCCATATTGGGTTATAAAAAATGGTTTTTAAATTTGAGCGCAAAAGTACAGAAAAAAAATGTGAAAAAAGAAAGATTTGGCGGTTATTATGGAAAAAAATCCGTAATAATATAAACCTGTGTAATTATAGGGATTAACGGTACGCGAATTAAGATATTCCGGCATCGAAATACACGTACGTATGCAGGGGGCGATGCATACGTATGTGCAGGCTCATACATACGTAAGCGTAGGCTTATGCATACGTACGTATAAGTCCTCGCTTACGTACGTGTTTTCTCCCGCAGTTTCTTGTGCAGTTTCTCCCGCAGTTTCTTGCGCAGAATTTTGCGCGAATGTTATCAGTTATATATTATATTAATTTATTATATATAATATATATTCTCCGAAGGAGATTCCCCTGAAGGGGAAGTTCTTCCGAAGGAACCTCCCCCTTCAAGGGGGATAACCATCCGGATGGGTATACATTCGGAGCTGCAAATTTTGCATGCCGATTTGCAAATTTTGCAGTTCCGTTTTTTTTATTATTTTATTATTCTTCGTTCGCAAACATCGGGTCCCATGCCGGCAGGCGAATCGGTTTTTGCTTGAGGATATCCAGCACCTTGGCAGGGACATATTTCTTTTCCGCCACCACGCGGAACATATACTCATCAAACCATTTGTCCGTCATAATGAGATGGCCTTTGTATCCGTTGGTGCTTCCCCAACTGTTTTCCACCATCCATTTTTTCGGTTTCCCGGCCTTATCCAAATCCACAGCCATCAGCGTCATGGCATGGCTGCTGCCACTGGCAAATGTCTGGATACGCTGTTTCTTGTCCATACCGAAAGTTGTCCCCATCAGTGACTCATAATCGTAATTATCAGGGTCCAGCAGTCCTCTCTTGCTATCAAGGAACTTACCCACATCGCAAGAAAAATACATCATTGTGCTGTCTTTGATGGAAGCAATGGCTATTTCCTTGATATCTTCTATAGGCAGATTGACATACGTCCAGTTCTTACCGTCATAGCTATGGCGGTCATAGTCTATCTCGTAGCATTTATAAAACTCACGGCTGGGGTCATTCATCAGCATCACGTAATTATTGGTCAGGTCATTGCCCAGAAATTCCTTGTAGAAAGACAAGGGAGTGTACTCTTTCGCTTCGCCTTCCTTCATGCTCCAAGTGAACGTAGACACCGGCTCACCGAGTGTCAGCACCAGCATGCGATAGACCGTAGCCAGCATTTCCGTTTTCTTTTTTTCCAGTTCGGCGGGCTTGGCTCCGGCAGCAGCAGCCTCACGGAGTTGTAAGCCGAATTCTTTCAGTTTCAGTCCTATCAGATTATTCATTTTTCCTGTGTTGTCACTGCTGAAAGTCTCCACCATCGCGCTCTTCGGTACAAGTCCGTATTTACCTATAATATCCGACACACCAGTAAATTGCCCTCCATCGCTCAAGGGATGCTTAAAGAGCCACTCCACCATCTTGTCGTCCATCGGCTTTTCACGCGTATCAATGATTCCCTGTAAGAAAAGATTCGATTTTTCCAGCTGGTCATAAAAGAAGCAGTAGTTCTGCGAAAACTCCATTTCATCCAGGCCGTACTTGGCTATCATCTGGCTGCGAAGCACATTCAGTCCCGTAAACAACCAGCAGCGTCCTGACGAGCGTTGATTGGTAATGCCTTTCGATAAGACTTTATTAGAGAAATGAGTGTCAAAGTCTGCCTGATTTTCCTGATTAAGTGCCAAGGTATTGATACTTGTTCCGCCTAAAGCATTGCGGATTGCCTTGTCGGTAGGAGTTGCCTGATAACTTTGTTTGATTTGATTCAGCATCTCGCTCGAAATGCCTCCCTGTTGTGCCTGCGCGGTCAATGCTGCCGCAAAAAGCAAGGCAAAAGTGATGTGTCTCTTCATAATATGAAAATATAAATTGATTATTTTTAGGTCTGTAAAAATACAAGTTATTTTTGAAATCCCCACTCTTCGGGACATTTTTTTCCCAGTGTACCCATTCCTGTCTGCACACCGGGAAAAAAATTATTCGGTTATTTTCTTCTTTATCTTATAACCGATAACCGCCACCGTGATACTCATCAGCGGACTAATCAGATTAAAGAAAGAATATGGAAGATAAGTGAGTGTAGGCACACTCAGAATAGTTGCCTGAGTCATACCGCAGGTATTCCAGGGGATAAGCGGTGAGGTGACTGTTACAGAATCTTCGGTGGTACGGCTCAGTAATCGGCTTTCATATCCGTTTGCCTCATAAATATCCTTAAACATATTGCCGGTCAGAATAATGGAGATATATTGGTCGGCAGTGGCCAGGTTGAGGAACAATCCCGATGCAACGGTAGAAGACACCATCCCTATACGTCTCTTGGTGAAACGGATAAACACAGAGGTGATACTGCCCAGCATGCCTCCTGCCGTCATAGCCCCTCCAAAGCACATGGCACAGACAATCAGCCAAATGGTATTCATCATTCCCGACATACCGCGTGTGGCAACCAACTCATTTATCTCTGCACTGCCTGTCTCCAGTTGGGTGCCACCGAAGAGCATGCCCATGCCTCCTTTGAAAAGTGCAGTAAGACCTGCTACCCCCTGCCCTGCTATCTCGCGCAACAAATCCGGCTGGAATATAAGTGCAAAGACAGTGGCCAGTGTGGTGGAAATAAACAAAGTAATGACCGAAGGAACCTTGCGGGCAATCAAAACTCCCGTCACGACGGGAACAATCATCAGCCACCAGGAAATATTGAATTTGGAGTCGAGTGCCTGCATGTATTCGGTAATATGACCTGTGTCCGTTGCCTCGTGAGACAGTCCGGCAACAGTGAAAATAATCAATGTGATGACCAATGAGGGGATGGTGGTTATCATCAAATAGCGTATGTGTGTAAACAGCGGAGTGTCCGTCACAGAAGACGCCAAAATAGTGGTATCGGACAGCGGGGATACCTTATCGCCGAAATAAGCACCCGAAATAATCGCTCCCGCTATCCAGCCTTCGCTGAAACCTTGTGCCTTGCCGATTCCCATCAATGCGATGCCGATAGTGGCTATGGTTGTCCACGAACTGCCTGTCATGACTGAAACAATGGCACAAATCACACAGGTAGACACCAGAAAAAAGTGAGGATGTATCACCTGAATGCCATAATAAATCAATGTGGGAACCACGCCGCTAATCATCCATGCCCCCGACAAAGCACCGATAATCAGCAGAATAATCAATGCCGTACTTACTCCGGCTATATTATTCGTAATAGCCAGTTCAAAATCTTTCCAAGCTCTTCGGTACCCTGCCATCCCTATCAATACACAAACAGCCGTAGCCGTAAGCAAACAAACCTGACTTCCGCCCGACAACGCATCGCTGCCAAAGACACGGATGGTGACAAACAATAATAAAATAAGTACAAATACGGGTAACAAAGAAATAAACGGAGAAGGAATTCTGTTATCTTTCATTCTTTTTTTATTCAGTTTTTATTCAAAAATGCTAATAAAGTGAATCTTTTTGCTTTCACCGTGCAAAGTTCGGAATATTTTTTGAGTTCTAAAAGTCAAGTGCAGCTATTTAAATACTTTTTTTGTATTTATGGGCAAACATTTTTGTATAGAGGACGTTATTAGTTGAAATTATAACCTAAAACTTAACAAACATGAATGAATTAGTTGGTGGCTTGGGCTACGCGGTAAAGAACTGGTGGATGTCCCTATTATTGGGATTGCTTTACATCGCAGTAGCATTATGCCTTTTGTTTGCTCCCGTGAGCAGTTATGTGGCACTGAGTGTCATTTTCAGTATTTCAATTCTGGTCAGCGGTATCCTCGAAATCTTTTTTGCCGTCGGCAACAAAAAGATTATCAACAGTTGGGGATGGTATCTGGCAGGCGGTATCATTGATTTGCTGATAGGTATTTATTTGGTATTCTATCCGCTGGTAAGCATGGAACTGATTCCGTTTATCGTCGCATTCTGGCTTATGTTCAGAGGATTCACCCTTTGCGGTTATTCCACCGACCTGAAACGCTACGGCACCAAAGACTGGGGATGGTATCTGGTATTCGGCATTCTGGCCATTTTATGTTCCATGGCTATCATCTGGCAACCGGGACTCGGAGCAGTCACTGTGCTTTATATGCTGTCCGTTACTTTCCTCATTATCGGTTGTTTCCGTATCATTTTCTCGTTTGAGTTGAAAAGATTGCATAAAAACAAGTAAAAATCCAAGTTTATTTTGGGCTACTTCGGACGTATTTCGTACCTTTGTTAGCCCAAAATAAGCAATGATATCAAGCAAAAGTCTTAAATATACAGTTCGCATACTGCTAGGTATTCTCTTGGGAGTTTATCTGGGGATAATTGTGCTTCTGAACATTCCATACGTTCAGGACAAATTGTCTTATATAGTGACCAAAGAGCTCCGCAAAGTGCTCAACACGGAAGTTTCTGTAGGAAAAATCGACATGGGCCTGCTGAACCGCATTATTGTGGAAGATGTGTTGCTGGAAGACCGCCGGGGCAGGGAAATGCTGAAAGTGGCGCGTCTGTCTGCCAAATTTGAAATACTCCCCCTGCTGAAAGGGAAAATCACTATTACCAGTGTTCAGCTTTTCGGCTTTTCGGCCAATATGGAGCGGGAAACGCCTCAGTCTCCTCCCAATTATCAATTTGTTCTGGATGCTTTTGCTTCCAAAGACACGGTGAAGACTCAGACAAATCTGGATTTACGCATCAACTCTTTATTGATAAGACGCGGACGTATCACATACGATGTCTTGTCGGAGCCCGAAACCCCCGGACGGTTCAATACCGGCCATCTTGCCGTAAAGAACTTCGCAGCCACCGTTTCGCTGAAGGCGCTCCGCAACGACTCGCTGAACGCCTCCATCCGTCGTCTGAGCTTTGAAGAGCAGTGTGGATTTGCTTTACAAAAGTTCTCAATGAAAGTCACTGCCAACAATAAGCGACTGAATATAAAGGATTTTTCCCTCGAGCTTTCCAATTCTGCTTTAAGCATTGACAGCCTTTCCATGCGTTACGACAGTTTGCCGGATCTTCCTAAACTGACAGACAATGTGCAATATCAAGGAAGCGTCAATGCCTCTGTCGTACTCAAAGACATAGCCCCTTTTGTCCCGGCTTTGGCCAAGTTCGATACTCCGTTACATTTCAACATGGATTTCTCCGGTAAAGGAAAGAATATAGACTGCCCTACCCTGCGACTGACCGACAACCACAGTCTGATGATCAACGGAGAAGCATCCGTTGCCGACTGGAACGCAGGAAGAAATATGTATATCATGGGAAAGCTGACCGACGTAAACCTGAATAAAGAAGGCATCAGCACCGTTATGAGTAATGTGGCCGGGAAAGTTCCTCCTATTTTTCAGCAGTTGGAATATGTACGTTTTAGCGGTGATGCCACCGGATATCTTCACGATTTGATTATCACAGGACTCCTGCACACCGGCGTAGGTACAATCAAAGCCGATGTTATGATGAGCATTGACAAACAACAGAACCGTACCTATTCGGGAAATATCGCCAGTGCCGACCTGAATGTGGGCAAACTGCTTGATAACGAAAAGAAATTCGGTACGGCAGACTTCAATCTGGAATTGAAAGGGTTCAACTATAAAAATCACTATCCCGAATCTTATATCAAAGGGAATATTGCCTCTTTCGAATACAGCCAATATAAATATGAGAATATAGCACTGGACGGCGTGTATAAAGACGGAGGCTTCAACGGCAAGCTGGCAATGGATGATGACAACGGCTCTGTTCAGATAAACGGCAATTTCAACGTGGCGTGCGCCATACCCGAATTCAACTTGAAGGCCGTCTTAAAGAATCTCCGACCGGATAACCTGCATTTATCCGACAAATACAAAGATACGGACATTTCCCTGAACGTGACAGCAGACTTTACCGGGAAGTCTATCGACGACATGAACGGAAAAATCCGTTTGGACAGCTTGCAAATGAATACCCCCGAAGGGAACAACTATTTCCTTGACAACCTTACCATTACGGCAGGACAGGTAGAAGGACAAAAAGAAATACAAGTGCTTTCCTCGTTCATGACGGCTGTCATACGTGGAGACTATTCTTATAACACAATTCCAGCCAGCATATTGCAGACTGTTCAACGCTATATCCCTTCCCTGCTGACGCTGAACGAAAACATGCCGGTTCCTCACAACAACTTCAAATTCGACATCAGAGTAAATAATACGGAGTTCTTTCAAAAACTTTTTCAAATACCGCTGGAATTAAAGTTCCCTGCCTCCATCAAAGGGTATTTCAACGACCGCGAAGAGAAATTGCGCGTTGAAGGACATTTTCCGGCTTTCAAATACAATGGAACCCATTATGATTCGGGGGTACTCATCTGCGAAAATCCGTCAGACTGGTTCAAATGTTCCCTCAGAACCGGTATGTTGATGAACAGTGGTGCAATGGTGAATCTTACTGTCGATACCCAAGCCAAAAACGACCGGCTGGAAACAACTGTCAATTGGGGGAATAACACAAATGTCACTTACGGAGGTAAGTTTGCTGCCGTGACCCGATTCTATAAAACGGAGGGGAAACACCCCATCTTACAGGCCGACATTAACATCAAACCCACGAAAGTGGTATTGAACGATACGATTTGGAATATACATCCTTCGCATATTGCCGTAGACTCCGGACGTGTCTATATCGACAATTTTCTGTTTGAACATGAAAACCAGCATTTACGCATCAACGGAAAGTTGACAAAAAGCAAGGAAGACTCCTGCCATATCGATTTAAAGAATATCAATTTGGAATATGTACTGGATATAGTGCATTTTGATGATGTGGCATTCAACGGCTTGGTTACCGGGACTGTCAATATGAAGGGAGTAATGAAAGAGCCTGCCATGCACACCAAACTCAATGTGCATAATTTCTGCCTGAATAAAGCATTGTTGGGTGAAGCCGATATTACAGGCGTATGGGATTCGGAACTGGGCGGAGTACGCCTTGATGCAAAAATTGCGGAAGAAGGTATTTCGGCCACTCATGTCACCGGATACGTATCTCCGAAAATGAAAGGACTGGACCTGATGATTGAAGCAGACAGTACCAATATCGGACTCATCCAGCCCTTTGTGGAAGGCATATTCAGCGATTTAACCGGACGTGTCAACGGTCATATCAGACTCTATGGAGACTTCAAGCACCTGGATTTGGAAGGAGAGGCACGTGCCAATATAGATACCAAGATTGATGTACTGAACACCTATTTCCAAATACGCGATGATTCGGTACATATTTCCTCCGGACAATTATTGTTTACCGATGTACACGTGTACGACCGCGAAGGAAACAGTGGAGTAGTCAATGGCTATCTGCATCATACCAAACTAAAAAACCTGATGTATCATTTTAATATCAGTGGCGACAATCTGCTGATGTATGATACCCACGAAGGCGGCGATATGCCTTTCTACGGCAAGGTGTACGGTTCGGGAAGCGTCATATTGGACGGAGGAAACAATGCCATGACCGTAGATGCCTCACTGACAACAGGACACAACACCTCTTTTACTTATATCACAGGCATCACGACAGAGGCTACCAATACCCAGTTCATTACCTTTGTCGACAAGACCCCCAAACGTATCCATGATAATGTGGAAACCAATCTGTACCATCACTCGAATGTGCAGAAAGAAAAAGAAGAAGAGGGTCCTCCCATGGACCTGCGCATCAATATGCTGATTAACGCCACCCCCAATGCCACCATGAAAATCGTGATGGACCCGGTGGCAGGCGACAATATTACAGCAACAGGCAACGGCAATCTGCAAGTGAACTACTTTAATAAAGGAGACTTTAAGATGTTCGGTAACTACATTATCGACCAGGGAATGTATAAGCTCAGCATGCAGGAAGTGATTCGCAAAGATTTTACATTGAAGTCCGGCGGTACAGTCACCTTCACAGGTGACCCATATCAGGCCAATCTGGATCTTCAGGCGATTTATACGGTAAACTCTGCCTCATTGAGTGATTTAGGTATCGACACTTCACTTTCGCAGGGACAAAGCACCGTTAAAGTAAACTGCCTGATGAACCTGACCGGCAACCTGTCCAGCCCCGATATTAAATTTGACTTGGATTTACCGACAGTCAGGGAAGAAGACCGTGATGTGGTGCGCAGCATCACCAGTACAGAAGAACAAATGAACACACAAATCATCTATCTGCTGGGTATCGGTAAGTTCTACACCTACGATTACGCCAACAACGACCAATCTTCAAACGCTACCAGTTCATTAGCCTTCAGCACTTTATCCGGTCAGCTCAATAATATGCTCTCCCAATGGATGGACAATAAGAACTGGAACATCGGTGCCAACCTGAGTACAGGAGACAAAGGATGGACAGATGTAGAAGCCGAAGCTGTCCTTTCCGGCAGGTTATTGAATAATCGACTGATAATCAATGGTAACTTTGGTTATAAAGATAATGCAATGGCAAACACCAACTTTGTAGGTGACTTTGAAGCCATTTGGCTGTTGACTAAAAACGGAGACTTCCGTCTACGAGGATACAATCAGACCAACGACCGTTATTTCACAAAATCAACCCTGACCACACAAGGTATCGGCATCATGTATAAAAAAGATTTCGATAAATGGAATGATTTGTTCCGTTGGTTCTTATGGAAAAGAGCCCATAAAAAAAAGGAAAAGGAAGACACCACCTCTTCCTCCCCTGCTTCGCAAACAAAGCGAAACGACAACTAATTACATGCTTTCATATTGATATATGTACATGAAATTCTGTTTTTGTCTTAGATAATATACTTTTGCGTATTTATCTGACATTAATTAATAATAAGTTCTTGATAACGATTTGAAAACATTACAGCCGCATTAATCTGCTACATTTTACTAATAACAAACAATTCTGAAACAGAAGTAGCCAAATTCCTTATTAGGAGCAAACAATTGGTCACTTTTTCTTACTGTTTATTCTTATTCGTTTCATAGTGGAAAGAATTACACTATTTCAACTTTAATCTTTATATTAAACATATTGGCTATACGTTCTATATCCCGTTTCTTGGTAAGCGTATTGCTACATGTCATCAGATACCAACCATTACCGACAGGCTTTTGTGAACTTTTATATTTCTTATCAAGCGTATTGGAAATCAAAGGCACTTTATTTTGTTTCATTCCTAAAGTACGAATGCGTTCGGCACCTACTTCCATCACAAACTTACGAAAAGTCTCAGCTGCTTGTGGCTCTTGAATCACGTGACCATCAGCAAATGTAATCTTTAATCGAGTAGCCGGTGCAATTTCGCCTTTCGGCCCGGTCTTACCTATTTCCTTATGTTCCACCTGTGGATCAGGAAGAATCTCTTTGGCATCCGCTATATCTGCTGTGAAATTTCGTTTGCGAGACAAATGTACGCTAATAGGCGAGCCGGGTACATAATCCACAACAAGCACTAATTCACGCTGCACTTGCTTTAAAGCCGGTGCAATCGTCTCGGTTACAATCGGAAGGATTTCTTTTTTGATGATGTTCTCTTCCAAATCACTTACTTGTTTTTCGAGGTCTTCATTTAACGAAAGACCTTCTTTGCGCAATGTTTCCATTGCTTTATATAGGTCACTTAGTCGGGACATAGATTATTTTAGATTTTTCTCGATTGGATTTAACCGATTGAAGAATAAACTCTTAGCGAATTATTTGAGAAGTAGCAGTAACGAGTCAGTAACCGTGCGAATTTCAGCGCTTTACATTGCTATGCTGTCAAATAACTCTTTCATTTGCAAATGTAACATCTTTTTCTGAAAGTACGAACTATCGGCGGCAATTTTATAAAATCGGTTGGCAAAAAAATCATTCAGCCCATTCACGGGCTGTAATGTGTTAGGGGAATCTGCTTTGTCATTTTGTTACCGGAATTTATCCGCATGGAGGGAGAACCACACCGATCAGCCAAGTATGTCGTTTCATTATGCAACAGCCGGCAGAGCGTTTTTGGGGTGTAATACTCCGATATTACTTTCTTTTTGTTTTCTGATATGTGCAAATGCAAAAAGCCTCCGGAGAGCTACCTTGCCGGAGGCTTTGTTTATCTCTGTTTTTCCTTACTTTTCCCGAAGTAGAACTTTGGAAAAACCGGATATTTATTGATATCTGTTGCTGTTGGTTGATGACAGTTCTTGACCGTTGAAATAGAGTCATTCCCAACTCTGAAGTTACAGTGAAACGGTCAAACTATCCGGTACGGCCCAAAAACGTGATTCATCCGTAGTTAGTACTGATTTGTCGCTTAAGTCAAAGCCACTGAACCCTTTAGGAACAAGTATTATCTCGCGGTCATGGTTGCTGAATGCAGGATTATTATCTTCACGGCTATAACTAGTTACCTCCCAAGATATAAACCAATAGAGGTTTTTGGCCCAATACATCTTGTAATAATTGAAATTATTTTCTGAATCTAATAAGGGGCGGTATATAATTTCTTGTCCGTTTATGTAACGTTCGCGCATTTCAGCGAGAGAAAGAGGTGTTCCGTTTTCATCTTCTGCCCAAGCTCTCATATCGGAATCAAGCATAGCCCATTTTTGTATTTCGGGTAGCCATACTTGATTTACCACATGACAGTCAGAATCTAACGAATCAGCGGGAAGGCAAGTGACAAAACGATTCACTATTCCTTCCGACAGCAATAACTCATGCAAAAGGATTGAATGGAGGCGGCAGTTAAAAGCTGGCTCTATCGTGCGGGTATATTCCCAAAGTCCTATTGCGTTACATTTCTTTGGATAGTTATTTTGATTGGCATGAGGAATATTCTTGGCTACGAAACGTGCCAATGCAATAGCTCTATTCCATGTGACTTCTGTAGGTTTCACAATGGTATCTAATCTGAAGTATTCACGGATTTGCTGTGCTTTGGCAGTATCTTGCTGATAAACAAAATTATATGACACACTATCTGGTGCATACTCACCAGCGTTCTTTAATAGTTCTATCTTATCCTTTCCTAAGGGTTCATTTAATTGTCTGTTGAATACATAACGTACTAACAATAGGGCTAATACAGTTAAGAGCAATAAGCCTAATATGCTCAAACTAAAAACTTTAAATATCTTCTTCATGATGTCAATAATAGGAATTAAAACTTCTGTTTATTTAACTGCAAATATAGTGAAAAAGCAATTCGTAAGTATTATGAACGGCTCTTTTTTCCAACAAGATAAAACGGTTATATCTTCATTCCCCTACCTTTCCTTTGTGGTTGTATATGTCGGCGCATGTTCTGCCTTAACTTCTCGAACTGTTCCTTGAACCACTCGGCAATGGGCTTTCGGTCAATGGCAAGAACCAGTCTCGTCCCGTCCGTAGGGTCTTTCACGACTTGAAACCCTGCCTTTTCGGTCGTGAATTTCCGTCCGTGTTCCTCCGAGTAGAGTTTCCCTGCATACTCCAAAGGCTTTCCCTTGACGAGTGTTTCGGTCTGCCTTTCATCGAATCCCACGAGTCGGCACAGTTTTTCAATGTGCAACATTTCACGCAGGTAGGGAAACCATGCCGCCTTTGCGATTACCGTTTTCAGAAACGATATTTCCTGCTTGTGCCTTGTGTCCTTGTCCGCTATCTCCCTGCCGTGCTTCTGTTGCATTTCCCGTATCTCCCGGCTGTGGTCTGCCTGCATGGTCTGTATTCTGTCTTGCAGGGCTTCAATGGTTTCCTCGTGGTCGGCTACTTCCCTATGCAGGGCGGTGTTCTCCCCTTTCAGCGTCTTTACCTTGTTGTTACCGAAAAGAGAACCGAGGCTCTCGGCGATGTTGGCAGCTGCGGTGGTTGCCGCCCCTTTCAGCTTCTCGGTCTGTATTTCTTTTTTCGCCCGTCTTAGTTCCTCCCGTGCCGTTTCTTTCTGCTGCTGCAAATCCACCACTTCCGCTTTGAGGTTATCGGCGAGTTTCTGTATATCCCGATAATACTGCTGCGTGGAATTGTGGCGAGCTTTCGAGCCGTCTATGCCTCTTTGCAGCCCGTATTTCGCCATCGCTTCGGCATAGGTATCTTGGTAGGACTTCAATTTCAGCCGTGTCATAATATCGTCTGCGCACAGCCTCACGGTGTCGGTCGGCTTCTTGCGGTATCGCTTCTTCGTCTGTTCCTCCCTTTTCCTGCGCTTGCGCTCTCCCTTGACGATGGGGACGAGTGTAACGTGTATGTGCGGCGTTTCCTCGTCCCTGTGCAGGTGAGCCGCCACGATGTTCTCCTTTCCGAACGTGTCGGCGAAGTATTTCAGATTGTCGGCGCACCACTCGTCCAAACGCCCCTCTTCCTCTATCCGCTTCATGTCCTCGTGCGTTCCCGACACGTTGATGCGGATAGCCCGTACTTGGTTACTTCCGATTTTGCGTGTCAGCCCCGCTTCTTCTAATCTCTGCTGTATAGCCGCCGAACGGTCTTTTATCCCGTCGGGGTATTCGATGAGCCTGCGGTTTAGGTGCGTGCGTGTGGGGTCGGCGTTCTTCGGTATGATGAAACGCTCGATATGTGCGGTCGTTCCGCTGTCGCTGCCGTGCGCCTTTTCCATGTGTAAAACTACGAAACCCATATATTCTTCCTTTCTTTTTTGGCTTGTGAAACAATGATTTTTTGTATCTTCGGGGGCGGCAAATGCCGTCCCCGATGGGGTGTGCAGAGGGGCTTGCCCCTTGCCTTATTGGGGAATTTTCAGCGATACGTAGTATTGCGGCTCGGAAAATTCCCTAATAAGCTACGGTATTTTCTCCGTAAATACCCTGCAGCATGCCGTCTGTCTGTCCGTCTGCCTTTTTGCGGTGGCTGTTCCTGCCGCCTGCTTACCCATATAACCCCACCTTATTTTTTCCCTTTCGGTCGGTGGGTGGCGGGGCGGTCGTTTCCGTTTTCAAAGGCTCTTTTGCATGGGGCGGTCGGATACAAGGTTTTCCCGATAAATACGCTCGCAGCGAAGCGAGAGGAAGATTTATCGGGAAACGGCGTAGCCGCCTGACCTTGCAGCCGACGTAAAGCCCCGTGCTTGCTTTGCCTTTGTAAACGGGAAATGATTGCTCCGCTTTTCCTGCGGTTGAAAATTTGAACCTTTTTCCGTTCGTATGATTGTATGACCGTATGATTGACCAACTGACTGTATGACCGGCTAACTGACCTGTTGGCAATCCAACCATTATGCCATCCATCGGTGTTTTTTCCTTCCATCCGAAACAACCGACACGAACACCGTCGTTTTTACTTTTCGCCCGTGCATAATCCTTTCCAACAACACTTTGCGGACTTTCGATGCCCCGAACGATTCGATACGGAAAGCGAGGGCGGCTATCGTTTCGAGATTGTAAACCTCTATGCTGTATTTGTCCGATAGGCGGATAATACGCTTTATGTCATGTATGCTCAAAACTCCGCTTTTGCAGAGAACCTTTATCCCTGCCCGAACCGTCGGGACGATAATCCCGAACAGTTCGCAGATTTCCTACTCGGTCATGGCGGTT
>ERZ791840.942-NODE-942-length-16200-cov-5.081387_pt1 | contig 16200 bp, 29 predicted proteins | sample MGYA00510291_ERZ791840 | MGnify/ENA primary metagenome ERZ791840 (study PRJEB30046, sample SAMN00715256) | human gut metagenome | study: EMG produced TPA metagenomics assembly of the A metagenome-wide association study of gut microbiota in type 2... | reverse complement strand
TCTAAATATCGGGCTCCAGAACTTGGCAATGGAGCATCAGCTATATTTGACGCAAAAAATGATATAAATAATCTGTTACGCAATATCATTAATGCCGGCAGGGAAAATATAAAACAAAATAAGATGACTGTAAACCTTCAAGATAAAAAGAAAAATTTCTGGGAAGTATAAAACATATACCACCTATCCGCACACTGTCAAGGTAGTACAAGATCTCGTACCTCAATCTTGTCTCCACCTTGACAGTTTAGCTCAATGATAGGTGGTATATAGAAAATATCAAAAATTAAGGAGGAATAAAAATGCTTGTAAAAGATTATACTGAAAACTGTCTTAAGTTTGCAAAGGAAACAAAAAAATGGAATTCCCTGAATCCTTATAGCTATTATTTAACTAATGGCTTTTCTTGGAATGAAACTTGTGACGGAAACGGAGGAGGATTAGATGTAAGCTGGGCGTTTAATATGCCAGATAATGAAATCAAAAAACTTGCACCACAAAAATTTGTAGATTTAATTCACGAAGAAATCATAACAGCAATTGATAATGACCTGTCAGCTGATGAAATTGGTGAATTAGTAGACATGCTGTTAAAATAATAGGAGAAGAAAAAATGATTATGTCATTCCCAGATTTTGGTATCTACCCAGAAGAATTAATTAAATGCAATAGATTAATTAGCAGTATTGCGAAAAACTATAACCTTACTGAAAACGATTTAGATGATGCTGATGATATTGCAAAAGATATTATCAATATCAGACTAAGAGAAGAAAAGTATCCGTTAAGTAAACTTACCAACACAATTAACTTATGCAGATTAAGAGAAATTATCCAAAAAGCTTCTGAAAAAAATAACATACCAATCACTGATTTCAATTTCGACGCTGATGGTTCTGATATCTGGGCTACATATAAAAATAAACCAATCGAAATTGAATAATAAACACTGTACCTTAGCAAAATTGCTAGGGTACTTTTTTATTATCAAAAATAATATTATAACTTGAAAAGGAGTTGTGTCATTATGACAAAATCAGAGAAATTTGAAAAAGCTATCAAAGAAGCGTTAGCAAAAGTAGAACAGCACCGTACATTATACTGGAAATTATGCCATGAATATGCAGCGAAATCCGCAGAAGAAGGAAGTAATGAAGAATTAATCAATCAACTCAGCGCATTCCTCTTTGCTGCAAAAGCAACAAACCTGGAGGCACAAGCTGTGTGTGCTTGCTATATCGCATATACTGACCTTTTTGAAGCACAAACACGAGAGAATAGTCCGCGCCTGCAACCTATACGTGACGCAATCCGCGCCGCTGGATATTCCGTAGACTATGATCCTACTACAATAGTCTATAAATCAGGACAGAATGCAGTAAGCGCAAGTTTTTCTGTCGGGCCATTGAGCGGTTCTAGTACCTACACCTACGGTCGCGGTCGCTTGCTAAACGGTGACTATTTGCGCAGCGAACTAAAGCGACTAAAAGAAGCAGATAGCGGAAAAACGCCGGCTGAAATTATCAACGACGCAGAAGCAGCGGCCGCCGCTTGGCAAATGTTGAAAAAGCAACGCAAGGACTATCAAAACAATATTCGCAAACTGCGTCAAATGCTGAAAGGCATATCTTTTTATAACTGGGCTCAAATTTGGCATGTATAAGCACATTTTAAAATCTCAAAGGATGATGAAAAATGAAAAACACAATCAAAGAATATATTACAAAAAACATGCGTAAATTAACTAACAGATACGTCAAAGAATTCAAAAAAGATCTGGAAATTGACTTAAACACATTAAATGAAACAACGACATTTCCTGAACATCTTATTTTTATAGCACGAACCTGCGGAACATATCTTTTATTCAGAAATAAGGATAGTGCAAATATTATCATCAACCACTATAAGAATAAGTATGGAACACATTACTTCGTATTTAATACAAAAAAAATGTACCCTATAAAAAAGTAAATTGGGAAAAAGCACTTGAATATATAAAAGAGTATCCAGAAAAGGAAAAACAACATGCGTAGATATAAAGAACCAATATATACAAGCAAATATAAGAAATACAACTATCCAGGCACAAGAATAATCTATACTGGCTGCAGTTATAATACAGCTTGCTATGCTCTATCAAAAGATTTTATGTTTGACGAAGAAAAAATTAAAATTAAAAAACTCAATACTGATATATTTTTAATTGAAACTAAAACACACAAATTTATTATTGATGAATTTGCAGAATACGATAACAACCAGGGCATAGTTGTTATGTGTTAAAAACGATTTTAACACACCTTGAGCTTTAACTGTCAAGGGATTTCTGCGAGCACTCGAAATCTATTTCCTTGACAGCAAGCTAAGGTGTGTTAAGTTTTGCGTATAAGAAAGGAGAATAAAAATGGAACTAAGTGTAACAGTAAACAAAAACAGCTTTAATTGGGGAACGGAAGCAACCCAAGCTATTAAAAAATTTTTTACAGTCGAAAGACAAGCAAAAGAACTTTTTTCAGAAAAAAATTTAAATGAAATCATCAAATTCTACACATCAGATAAGGTAAAAAAAGTCTATGAAGTTTTTTGCGTCGTGGAAAAACATAACGAAGTAGCAGATTTGAAAGTGTCAATCTTTGCGGAAGGCGAAGAAGGCTGCCATAGAATTTCGTTTTACGAAAGCGACTATGAATCCAGAAAAAAAGGAAGAGCAGCCGAGAAGAAGGCATTAACAGCAATAGAAGAATACATTGCTTATATGAGAACAGATACAAAACCTAAAGCTAAAGCATGCTAAGGAGGAATATCAAATGATTTTATTAAGTTATACAATGGCAGCTATTACAGTATTAGCATACTTAATTGTATTTATCCTTGTGCTTACTAAAAAAACAAATATTCTCAAATAACCAAAAGAAGGAAGGTAATAAACATGGCAGTATGGCCAAACGTAATCGAAGAAGAAAATGGAAGAAAGACAGCCTACGACATTCCATCAAGGCTATTGATGGATCGTATTATTATGCTAACTGAGGAAATCAACAGCGCAACAGCAAACTCGATTGTAGCACAATTGCTGTTCCTGGAAAAAGAAGACAACAAAAAACCCATCACAATGTACATCAACAGTCCAGGAGGCAGCGTAACTGATGGATTCGCAATTTATGACGTAATCCATCAAATCAAATGTCCAGTAAATACTATATGCGTAGGAATGGCTGCTTCAATGGCAGCTTTTTTGTTAGCATCAGGAACAGGAAAAAGATATGCTACAGAAAATAGTACGATAATGATCCACCAACCTATGGGTGGAACAAGAGGACAAGCTACAGATATTACAATTTATACTAATTATATCTTAAATCTAAAGAAAAAACTTAACACTATTCTGGCAGAAAAAACAAGACAAAAATACGAAACGATTCAGGAATATACAGAAAGAGACAAATATTTTAATGCTGAAGAAGCAAAAAACTTTGGTTTAATTGATGAAGTATATAGGAGGGAGAAATAATGTTTAGAGTGTTTATAACTAACCTAGGAAAATATACTGAAGGTAAACTAGTTGGAAAATGGCTAGATTTACCATGTAATAACATAAATAAAGAACTAGAATCTATATACATTAAAGCAAACTCCCAATATGAAGAAGCTTTTATTAGTGATTATGAAAACAATTGGAATTACGAAGTAGGAGAATATGAAAATATACATAGGCTGAATGAATTATCAGAGAAATTAGAAGAAATCGAAGAAGAAGGAAACAAAGAATGGCTATTAGCCTATTGCAGCGCATTAGGTGAAAATCTGCAGGATGCAATAGAGAACCAAAAGTATCAAGATAGCTGCTTCTACCAGAATGAAAAAACTATTGAAGTAACAAGAGAACTATTCAATGAATGGCTTGATACAATAGAAGATAAAGAATTAAAACAAACAATCAAATGGCATTTCGACTACGAAGAATATGCCCAGGAAAAATTAACGGATCGCTACTACGATACAGAATACGGTTGTATTTATATTTAAACTAGAAAGGAGCAAACACCCATGTTAACCTACGAAGAAATAATCAATACTCTAGATAGCCAAGAAGATGAAACCTTAGTAAATCTCCATAACACATATTGTGAACAAAAAGACAAAATGCACCTTTATATCTATGATAATACACCAAATAATGTTGAGATGCTTTTACCAGAAAATAAATATGACTGTTTATTAGAAGGTCAATATATTAGAGATACTTATGTACAAACCGATAAATGGGTACAAATAGATGAACAAGGACATATCATTTCAGAAAATGAAGCAAAAGGAACCTTATTGTTTCTATCTAATATCGTTGTGTGGTTGCAAACCTTCGAATTTAAAAACATAAAAGAATTAGAAAAATACATTAAACAATACAAGGAATAAATGAAAAAAATATTTTTTAACTACGAATCTATCAAAAAAGACCTGATAAATGCAAGGTAGTACAAGTCTCCACCTTGCATTTATCGGGCTTTTTTGATTTACAAAAATTAATCTAAAATTTAAGGAGGTAAATATGTTTAACAATAACTTTGATTTTGAGAACTTTGAAGAAGTTCAAGAAGTACTTACACCTAGAAAAATCAAACAATTTCTTGACCAATACGTAATTGGCCAGGAAAAAGCCAAAGAGATTATGGCAGTAGCTGTATACAATCACAAAAAAATCAGCTACATGAGAGAACCTATCGAAAAATCAAATATCATTATGGTTGGTCCAAGTGGCAGTGGAAAAACGCATATTATTAAAAACCTTGCCAAAGTGCTAAACGTGCCTTATTGCATTGCTGATGCAACTACATTAACAGAATCCGGCTACGTGGGCAACGACGTAGAAATTGTACTGCAGCAGCTCATAAACAAAGCCCTAGAACAGATCAAATTCTACCAATCACCTGAAGCTGCTTTAGAAGAAGCTGTTAGAAGAGCTGAAAAAGGCATTGTTTTCATCGATGAAATTGATAAGAAAGCAACCAAAGGAGAAAACAGGTCAGTAACACGCGACGTCTCCGGTGAAGGAGTACAACAAGCGCTGCTAAAACTAGCAGAAGGTACTGAAGTTAAAGTGCCATTGACAGGCTCCAGAAAGCACCCTCACATGGATGATAGAGACAGCGTGACCATTAATACTCAAAACATCCTTTTCGTTGCAGGAGGAGCATTCCAGGGCATAGAAAATCTGATTGCCCAAAGATTAGGATACAAAAGTCAAAAAACAAGAATTAACTTGCTTGAAGAACCTAAAATTGAAGAACCAAAAAGTTTAAACTATAACCAGCTGATCGATGAAATCAGTGCAGAAGACCTGAAAAACTTCGGAATCATCCAAGAATTTGCAGGAAGATTCCCCATTATCTGCCCACTGCAGCAGCTTACCGAGAAAGAAATGGTTAGAATCCTGACAGAACCTAAAAACTCCATCATCAGACAGTATCAGAAACTACTAGCAGAAGATGAAGTTCAATTAGAGTTCCAGGAGGACGCTTTGGCCATGATTGCAAAAAAAGCAATCAAAAATAAAACTGGTGCCAGAGGCTTAAGAGCACAACTTGAAGAATTGCTAAGGAAAATAATGTTTGAAGCACCAGAGTACCCAAGAAAAACCAAAATTATAATTACGAAAGAGGATATCGAAAAAAACTTAAAACAAAATAAACTAGTAGCTTAAAACTGATTCTACTAAAAAACAAAGTGCAGACAAGGGGTAAATGCAAGCACGCTACGCGCCCCTTGTCAACACACTTTGTTTTTTAGTTATATTTAAAGTATCTTAAATTAAGAAAGGAAGATTGATTATGAACACTATTTACATCGAAGGAAGACTAGTTAGAGAACCCGATATTATCTGGACACCGAGCGGCATTTGCGTCGCTAACTTCCAAATCGCTGAAAACGTATATGCCGGCAAAAATGAAGAAGGAAAGACACAATATGAACCTATTTTCCATAGATGCGTAGCATTCGGAGTCGAAGCTGAAAAAATCGGAAATGACAGCCAAAAAGGAAGAATCTATAAAATTAAAGGCACAATCATTCCCAACAACTACGTCAACAAAGAAGGCAAAAAGATTTATGGCTTTAAATTTAAAGCAGAATTCATTGAATTTGGTGCCTTGCCAAAGAAAAAAGAAGAAAAACAACCTAACAAAAAAGAACAAGCAGCATAACGAAATAACAAAAGCCCTTTCAACTAATGAGAGGGCTTAAATTTTATTTAAATAACGGAGAATAAAAAAATGAAAGAAAAATTAGAATTATATTTAGACACAAAAGAATTAATTAAAGCCTTAGAATTCACCACTAAAGTTCTGAAAGGCAAACCAACATCAGAAATCTATGCGTTCAACAAATTCATCGCTAATGGAGATAAAGTTGATATCGAAGCTATTGAAATGTACGAAGCTGCTAAAACCTCAATCAAAGCACAAATAAATGGAACAGGAGAATTTATCATCGATCCAAAACAACTCTTAATAATGGTCAAGAATGTAGATATTGATGAGATTATTATCACAAAAGAAGCAGAAAAAAATTACATCGAAATCCAAAGTGGATGGAATATCACCAATATGCCCATCGGCAATATCGAAAGTTATCCCAATTTTCCTAATATCAACGACACAGAAGAAATTGAATTTGATACTGAAGAACTTAAAGAATTAATTGAAAGTACAACATTTGCCTGCAGCACTGACGAAGCTAGACCAATTTTTACCGGTATTGAATTAGATACTGCAAAAGCTCAAATTGCAGCAAGCAATACCCATATGCTAGCAATTAGTAGTTTTAAAGCAAACCATAAGCCCGAAAACAGTAAAAAAATCATTATACCAGCAAAAACACTTGATAAGCTGGTAAAAACAACAATCAAAGACAAAACAGTCAAAATTAACTTTAATAACACTAATTTATACATCACATTTGACAATACAACATTAGTAAGCAGACTTATCGACGGAACCTATCCTGATGTGAATCGAGTAATCCCTAAAAACAGCAAGGTAAAATGCAAAATCCCCAAAAAAGCATTTGAAAAAATGCTCAACAGAATCAAAGTTTTTTCAGATAATGATAATAATATTATTAAAATTGAAATTAACAATGAAGAAAAAACTCTGATTTTAAGTGCATGCTCACAAAAAGGAAGTAGTAAAGAAGCAATTAAGTTAGAAGATTTAATTACAGATAATGAAAAAGAAAATTTCAAAATTGCCTTCAATGCCAATTACATCACAGAAATTACCAAAAGAATTAAAGAAGACAACATGGTTATGCTATTGAATACAAGCGTTAGTCCGGCAATCATTGCAGAAAATGAATACAGCAACAATAAATATATAGTGACACCACTCAGAATGGTTCAATAAATCAATTATATCGCAAAAGCATATGCAGTCACGATAGTAGCCTCGCAAGCTCGGCTCTCCAACGTGACAACGCATATGCTTTTACGATTATATAAAGGATAAAGAAAGGAGGAAAAAAATGATTAGAAGAACACTATCAGGAGAATTAGTAGCTGAATTCGGCTTGTGTAAGGATAGGCACGAATATCCGGTAAATGACTGTATTTATCCAGAAACAGTGCAGCGGATGAACTTCGCTCGCCTGGAACTGACAGCTATCAGTGTTTTAAAACCATTAGTAGAACAAGGAATCAAATCTATAATCATTTATGCCAGCGGCTGTATCGAAGCTATCTTAGCAGTATACAGTGCAGCTTTAAAGCTACATGTCAATAGCTTTACTGTAATGCATTATGATCCAATCTACGAAAATTATGCAGCACAGCCATTAGCTGCATACAACACATTAAGCGCATAAGGAGAAGAATAACATGAAAAAAGGAAAATTTTTGTTTATTGAAAACACGAAAGACGAAAAAGCAGAATATCAAATTTTCGTTTTATATCCAGAAAGAACAAAAAACGATAAAGCAGATGAAATCTATAAAAAAATCTGTCAAGCTATCGGCAATGTAAAAACCATAGTATTTGCTAATAGACTTGATAACAACCAAGAATATGACGAAGAACAACAAAAAAAGTTACTGAAACAAGAAATGATCTGTCTTCCTGAAGAAACTTACGTAATAATCAACAAGTTTATCATTAAATAATCATTGAATATGAGGCAAAATATGAAAAAAGAATACGAAATGGTATTTATTGTAAAACCAATTGAAAAAAAGCAATTTGAAGTAGCAATCCAAAAAATTGAAAATATTATCACAGATAACGGAGATGATATCAAAGTAACAGAACGTTGGGGCAAAAAACACATTGCATACCAAATTAATGGCTTTAACGAAGGCTTATTTGCCTTTATTGTATTCCAAGCTGAAGACAAAACCGTAAAAAATTTGGAAAAAATGATTAATCATACTGATGAAATTATTCAGCATATGATTATAAAAAAGGAGATGGAATCCTCGAAACAACTATATCGTTTAAAATAATGTCTATATTAAAAACAAAAATACATTTCGTGAATAAAATAGTAAAGGAGCAAAAAAATGAAAAAATACTATGAAATCATGTACATCGTTAAACCTATCGAAGAAGATGCATTTAAAGAAGTAGTTGCTAAATTTGATAAGCTTATTACTGAAAACGGCGGAAAAGTAGAAAAAACCGATTGCTGGGGTAAAAGACGCCTTGCCTATGAAATCCAAGACCTAAAGGAAGGTCTCTATGTCCTTGTAACATTCCAAGCTGAAGCTGCAGCTGTTAGAGAACTTGATCGTGTTATGAAAATTACTGATGAAGTACTGAGACATATGATTATCAGCAAAGACTAACAAAATTGAAAGCTGCTATAAAATATGAATTATAGCAGCTTTCCCATTTCCAAAGGAGAGATTATTATGCCTAATTGGTGCAACACCCATATAACTTTTTACTCAAAAAATGAGGTAACAGTTAATGACCTGCACTCTAAACTGATGCAATACAGTTCGATACCATGCAAAGGTTGTAAAGATGCTATTTGGCTGGGCAACATTTTGCTTAATGCCGGCATCGGTACGCTTGAAGAAATCAAGGCTGAAAATACGGATACTGCCGCGGCTGGCTGGAGGATATAGGAGATATAGAGCAATCTGACGTCTACTATAGCTTTTTTGTAACTGTGGAAGATGCATGGGCACCGCATACAGAGCCTTTTTATCATCTTCTTGGTAAATTGTATGGCCATGAGGTCAAAATGGCGTATGCTGCCGAAGAGCCAGGCTGCGAGATTTATCAGAAATATGATCCGGACAATTTGTATTATGCCGATTGCGAATACGTCGTTGACAGCTATTTTCCATCAGATTCTGCTGCACAATATGCAGACATTGCTGATATGGACGGATTACAGTCTTGGGACAGTTTGTGTGAAGCATTTAAGGTCGACAGCTGGCAGGATGTTACCGCTAAAGCTGACGAGATTACTGATATATTGCAAGATAAATACGGAGACGGCTATGTCTATGTCCATAAATACGATATCCTGGACAATCCGTTCTAACAACTGTTTACTTGGCAGCTTCTTTATTGAGGATGCCATTATTATAAATTCTTTTAAGGAGCATATTATGACATTCGATGAATACAATAACAAAAAACAGGAAGATTATAACAAATTCAGCAAAGGAAAAATCTTCTACGCTTTTAATACAGAACAATTCAAAAAAGGAATGAAAAGTATTGGATTAAAACCAGAAGAAACGAACAAAATTGCTCACCTATATGCTGGAGCATATATCTTGAAAAATGAAATTGAAAACTATATAAAATTCCGTAATAAACAACATAATGAATTCAATAAAAAAATGAAAAGCTTTAATTTTGCAAAAAGTGCTTTTAAAAGCGAGCTTGCAAACCACGAATACGGATATACAATGGATCCATACGACGCAATTACTGCCCTTGGCTATACAGAAGAAGAAATAAACAATGATCCATTACTGTGCAAAGCTTTACAAGCAGCAAAAGAAGAATACTTAGACGAATATTAAAACAAAAATTAAATTACACTGGAGGCTTAATCCATAAATTTGACTATGTAGAACCTGAAAATATAAAAGCATAATAAAAGTCCTGAAATGAAATTTAATCACTTCAGGGCTTTTAATTCACTCAATTTCAAGCTGCTGCTTCAGATTAATAAGTTCGTCATGCTCTAACATCCAAGCTTTCTCAAAAAAAGCAGCACGTTCTTCAGCCTGTTTCAATTGAGCTTTAAATTTTTCTACTTCTTCAGGAGTATAAGAATACAATACAGTCACAAGAAACACCTCTTTCTCAATAATAAAAAAAGCACCTGCCAAGCTCGACAGATGCCACTGGCTCACACAGCCAGACACGACCTCAACGCTTATGCGAAGCTACCCGTGCAACTAAGCTAAGTATAACACAAAAAATTAAAAGAATCAAATAAATCTTAGGAGGAAAACTATGGAAAGTTTATATACCCTTACAATTCCAAACAATGAATATTTAGAAATCGTAGAAGTTACAAAAGAAAAACTTCAAAGTTATGATTACAAAGTGATTCTTAAACTTAACCGGGGTAAAGACGAATATCTTTTTAAAATCAAACATCCATATATTCCAAATGGAATAGAATATTTTACATGTTATTTAGATGTACTTACAATTGACATATTAGCTTATGCTGTAGGGCCCAAAGCAAGAATTCAATATAAGAGTAGCTTTCGTTACAATGATGAAAATGATGGAGTGATAGCATTTCTAAGAAAAGTACTAAAACCACTCGCACAACAAATCAAAACAAAAATTAGAAACCAGTAGAATTTTAACATATCGCAGATGCAATAGGGCAAGGCAAAATAAATCGTTTGCGTCTCTCTTTCCGTTCCTCCATTCGAGCCGCAAACGTCCTTGCCCAATTGCCTGCGATATGTTTATACGAAAAACATCTAACAAATAGATATATTAAAGAAAGCAGGTGTAAAAATGAATGATATGTTAGATATTATGCAAGAAATGCTTGAAGAAGGATTTACTCAAGAACAAGCACAATTTATTGCTGCTGACAGATGCTTTGGCAGTATTGCATATAATGACAATAATTCTAAAAACAACATTCAGGAGGAATAATCATGACTAAATATTATAGCACTCAAAGACCGATAGGACCTGGAACCTATCCAAAACCCCAAGATAATAATATTATTGAAATTAAAAACTTCAATAAAAAAGAAAAAATCGAAAAAGAAGATATCAATGCCTATGGCTACATTGAATACGAAAAACCACTTATGCCGGCTGCAGCAAGAGCATACGAGCTAACGTTAGCATTAGCGGATGAAACAGAAAAAATCGAAGAAAATAAAAAAGCTGAACAACCAATTACTAACCTTAATACAATGACCGATGAAGAAATCATCGAAGCAGCAATCAAGAAAATCCAGGAACAACAAGATGGCTGGAATGATGTATTAAAAAATTTCCTGCTTGAACAAATACCTAAAGATATCCAACTCGCAAAAGGTGTACTAGATCCGCTAAAAAGCTTAAAAACTCTAAATAACCACCTAGGCAAATGGGCTAAAGAAAAAATGGAAAAAAATTCAGCTGCATTTAATCTAGGAGATACAAAAAGATTAGGTTGCGCAATAATTAGTGATGAAGTGTTTAGTGAAGCTATCCATTACTTCATTGAGGTAGAAGAAAAACCAGAAGAAAAACCAACATCAATTAAACAAACAGTTTCTAACAGACCTACATTAACAACAACGCCTTTAACTAAAAAAGAAAAAATCGAAGCACAATACGCATGCTCACTATTCTAAAAAAGAGGACATAAAAATGGATAAAAAATTATTAAAACAATGGATATTAGACATCCCATCTATCAAATTAATGATAGACAATTACGCTGTAGATATTTACAAAAAAAATAAAATTAGAGCATTAGCTGTTTACGAAAAAGAAAACCTTAAAAATGCAAGATATGGAAAATTAAAATTCATCCATTTCATTGAAAGAGAAAAATGGACAACCTATAAAGAAGGAAAGTGGTATCCAAGAAGCCTTAATTTATTAACATTTGGAATATACTGCTTAGAAAATAAAATTAACCAAAACAAAAAAATTGTAAAATACATCAACAAAAAAGAAAAAGAAATTATTGATAAAAAAAGAAATGACCAATATACTAAAGATATTAATACATTTAAAGAATTTAATAAACAGGTACCTGAAGTGCCTAAAAATTTTTATAAATTCATTAACAGACAAGTAATGGATGGATACGCACTGTACGACAATGAAAATCACAAAGCATATTGCACAACATGTAAGAAAAATTTTGAAATCAAAAAATTAAAAAGAGATGATATAACTACATGTCCACACTGCCGAAAGAAAATTAAGGCAAAACCAATCGGACATTACAGCTATTATCAACAAAAATACAGCTGCTTAATTCAAAAAACCACAAGAAATAATCTGGTATTAAGATACTTTTCATGCATAAAAAGTTCATCAAGTAGCATGACTAAAGAAAAAACATTTATTGGAGAAGTAAAAAGAGTATTCTTTAATATTGAAACTCATAAAACAGAAATCTATATTAAAGAAATCTACAAAGGTTCACATTACTATGGATTCATTCCGGATAAATACGAAAAAGGAACCCAAAATTATTGGCAACAAAAAGATTACTGGGTACAAAGAGGAGTACTTTATACCGGCAATTTAAAAAATATCCAAGAAGTACCTCTAAAATACATTTTCAATTCAAAATGCACAAAAAATACTATTGATTTTCTGCAAAGTCATATTCAGCAGTCAATCAAAAATTTATTAATCTATCCTTTTGTCGAAACATATATAAAAGAAAACAGAATCGACATATTAGAAGCATTAGGAAAATGTGAACTAATATTACCAGAAACTAAAGAACCAAGCAAAGCACTAAAAATCAGCAGAAACATTCTAAAAAAACTACCCCAAAAAATTGATGATACATCTTTATTAGCCAAACTGCAGTTAATAAACAATTCGATAAATACTCTTGGAGAAACAGAAATAAAATACCTAAATAATTATAAATTATGTAATTATGAATCACTCAAAAATGTATACGAAATTTTAAATGAAAAATTTGATAAAATAAGCAGATATTTAGAAAAAAACGATGCTACAATGAGTGACTATTACGATTACTTAAAAAATCTTAAGGAATTACATGTAACAATCAATAAAAAAAGTGCTTTTCCAGACAATTTTTGGAAAGCACATGATGAAGTCATTGTAGAATATTCGAAAGGAAAAACTAAATTTAAAGATATCCAAAATAAGGAAAAAGAAATTAAATATAAAGAAATCAAAGAAAAATCAATATACCAACCACTGATTATAAATAATTTACTCATCAGATTACCGGAAAATTTAGAAGAAATAAAAATAGAAGGAATTCTTCAAAACAACTGCGTAAACAGCTACGTAGACAGGATCATAAATAAACAGACAAATGTGCTATTCGGAAGAAAGGTATCTCATCCCAACAGTCCGTATATTACCATTGAAATTAAAGACAATAGGGTACTTCAAGCACGTTACAAGGGTAATATAAACTGTACTCCTGAAGACACAAAAACCATCGAAAGCTATATAGCAGCAATACAGGCATCTAAAAAAGAACTGGCTGCATAAATAACACTTCTTTTCATTATAAAGTAACACAGGGCAGGCAGTTAGTCAATAGCTTTCCTTCGGACTCTGCTATATGACAAACTGCCGGCACCTGTGTTATAATTTTTGTAATAGGAAAGGAGAGATAACATGATTATCGAAGAATTAGGCCCAAAACAATTTAAAAATAAAAAAACCGAAAATACTAAAACTCAAGTAATACCGAAAGACAAATTTCAGAAATATTGGTTAAAATTACCTAAATACATTAGAATGATACTAGTAGTGCCTATGCTATTATTTGCAGCAGCATATCTTGCAGTAACAGAAACAATGAAATATTTATGGAAAAATAAATATTGGGTAATAGGAATTGTAGGAACAATCGCAGCAATCTACTCTACGCTACTTGCAAAATATGGAGCAGATAGATTAGCAGAAGCTGCCAAAGTATTACTAGGAGGATTTTTGTTAATAATAATCATCAAAAACTTCTTTTTTATACTATCCCTTTTATTTTACAGCGGTATCATATACTTAATATATTGGGCAGTAATGCATGCGCTGACTCGCTAATCAAAATCACTATCAAAATCCTCATCATTAAAATCTAAGCCATGGATATAGCTTTTAATAGCACTATCAATATCCATAAGAGAATCAGAATCATCCTCTATAAAGCGGTAGTTATCTGCTTTACTACCAATAAACTCAAATTTTTTTACTAAACAAAAATTAAAATAAAAAAAACGGCCATCTTGATTCTGACAACGCTTGGTACGCCAAGAAGCACTAGAAATTAAAATAGATTGACCTTTATTAAAATTATTATATATAACTCTAGCTGTATTATTCCATGCAACACAAGGGATAAAATCAGCTTCCTTTTGAGCATAACTTGATTTACAGGCTATAACAAAAGAACAGCGAGTAGAATCCTTAGATACAGCCAAATCAGGCTTCCTTACAAACCTGCCTAAGAGTTTAACATCATTCACAATACCACCTCAAAAATTAATATACATTAATTATAAACCCAGAATAGAAAAAAAGAAATAATAATATAACACATCTTATTATATGCTGTTAAGGAATTCCTGCGAGCACTCGGAATTTGGTCCTTGACAGCATAATAAGATGTGTTTTGCTTTATGTAATTCAAATAAAAGGAGAGGAATAAAAAATGTCAAAATTCAAACTTAGTTATGATGATTATAATATAACAAAAAGTATCATAGACGATATCATTGAAAACTATCAGGAAAATGGCTACGAAAAAAACCAGATGAGTACACAGTTAACAATGATATAGATTGGAGCACTTACCAGGAAGAATATCAATGGGCATGGGAAGACTTCCTTACCGAATTAGGAAAAGCTTTTTACTCAAGATACAAAACCTGCTGCGCTAAAGTAGAAGGTAAAAATTTAAATTGGCGTGGTGCATCAGGAAGCAAATATATTAAAATCAAGAGCGAAAATTACTATGAAGCTGGATTAGAAATTATTCAGCAGATAGAACCTAATTGCGATTTCTCCGTCGAAGTAACATTAAATAAAGGAAGATTGCTTATAACTATCTATCACCATGATTGCCCAACCGGAAGTCTTTTTTTACTAAAGCCTTGTGCGTATAGTACGTATGAAAGAGAGTATGCATAAAATCTAAACTATAACATTGCTTAAAACGAAAGGAGTAAAAACATGAAATTAACATTCAATGAATTAAATTTACTTATGAAAACCTTATCTGAAAAACAAAACGAATTAGCAAACCAAAAAAATAATATGCAGAAACAAGAAGAAAAAAACTTTGAATCTGAATGGGATTTTATTCCAAGTATAGAATTGCAAAAAATAAAAGAAACCTACTATGCACTTTCTAAATTAATAGAAAAAATAGAAAATAATATAAGCATAGGAGTAGAATAAAAATGTACTACAAAGAAGATTTTTCATTAAATTGCAATAAAAACAATTGTACCGGTATTGCAATTGCAGAATATCATTCCCTGATCAGCACTAATCCCTGGACAAGTAAAAACATAAAAATCAAATTCTACAATGAAAAAAAGAATAAACAATATGTAGCAGTAATAGATATGTCAGAAATTGCCCAAGCATATAAATTAGAAGAATCCTTTATCTATGTGAAAATTGATAGATATTATAGATACTCTAAAAAACAAATGATGTATTTAGCAAACTTATACAAGAAATTTATTAATTACTGTATTTTGAACTATGCAAAACAAAATAATATATACTGTTCATGCGCAATAGAACCATATGCAATCGAATATTACAAACTAAAATAAATTCAATAACACATCTCATCAACTGCTGTCAAGGAATTTCTGCGAGCACTCGAAATTTCATCCTTGACAGCACTCTGAGATGTGTTCTGTTAATTTTACAATAAAAATGTCCTGAGTAAGACATATAAACTGCTCAAATATTTAATATAAAGACTAACTATAAAAAGTCAAGGAGGTAAAGATAAAAAACTTAAACCAAA
>ERZ791840.941-NODE-941-length-16206-cov-3.332611_pt1 | contig 16206 bp, 23 predicted proteins | sample MGYA00510291_ERZ791840 | MGnify/ENA primary metagenome ERZ791840 (study PRJEB30046, sample SAMN00715256) | human gut metagenome | study: EMG produced TPA metagenomics assembly of the A metagenome-wide association study of gut microbiota in type 2... | reverse complement strand
CCGGCAGCGTATCCAAGAAGACCAGCTATCTGGTCGCCGGTGAAGCCGCAGGCTCTAAGCTTGATAAGGCCAACGCTCTGGGGATTCCCGTTCTGGACGAAGCAGGGCTTAAAGCTATGGTAAACGGGTGAGGTGGCATCATGTACGACACTAATCGTATTGCTCGTGCTGCTGGGCCTTGCGCGTACCATGAAGCATTTGCTGAGGATATGAGACGCTGCGACAATGCGCTCGGTATGGGCGGACTCATGGGCATCAACGCCGAATGCTGGCTCGATGTACTGAACGGTATGACGGATGCTCAGATTGCTGAGTATGTCAGCACCAAGTATAAGCCTGGTATCCTGAATCCGTTCAGGGACACCTCGCTTTTCATCAAGCACTAATCTTATCAGCCGTTCCACCTCTCGGGGTGGGGCGGCTTTTTCTTTTGAAATATTGTCTTGACGGCATTTTCGAACAGCATAGAATGAGTATTGTACAATAGATACCAAACCACGACCAAACATTTATAATCTGATAAAATTCAGACAGGCACCAATCAGGTGACCTGTCTTTTTTGTTGCAAGACCGCGCAAATGCGGAGAAAGAGAGTCTGAAATGAAAGCCATTAAATCCATCATTATTTTACTTGTTGCGATTCCCGCAATGGCTGTTTATGCACTTTTCGAAGCCATCATCGCATTGGCAATCGAGATTGACTTGGTTCGTATCCACACCATGATGCGTTGCTGCCGTAAGTTTAAGACGCTGTAACTACAAGTCGCTCATTTTTATTTATCACAAGCCTCGAAAATACGAGGAGAAAGAGAGTTTACTATGAATGCCAACACCATCAATTCCAAGAATGTCATTTCCGGCGTCAACGATTTGGCTACCAAGTGTCCTAAGATTTTCGCTATGTGGAGTGCAAAGAACACATACACCCCCAGCGAAGTATCTGTAGGCAGCAACAAGAAAGCGTGGTTCGTATGCCCCAATTGTAAGCAGGAGTTTGAAGCCCGTGTTTTCCATGTCGCAAGGTCCTTGATGCGTGGTAATACCGGTTGCCCTGTTTGCGCAGGTCGCAAGGTTGTTCCCGGAATCAATGATTTGGCTACCCAGAGTCCTAAGGTTGTTCCTTTGTGGAGCGACAAGAACGATTATACTCCCCGCGAAATTTCCGCTCGTTCGGAAAGACGCGCCATCTTCGTATGCCCGGATTGTAAGAAAGAGTTCGTGACAAGCGTTCGCGCCATGACGCGGGCTATTGCATCCGGTGCTACCTGCTGTCCCGACTGCAAAATGCGGATGCGTACTATCAGTGCAGCTCGCAAGGATGAGCACGATTATGCGAAATCCGTCGGCACTACGATAACGATGAAGGATGGCAGCAAGGCTACCTGCACCGCTTATCACGGCGTTAATAACATTACCGTCGAATTTGAGGACGGGTTCGTTTTATATCATGCTCGCTGGAACCAGTTTGTCCGTGGTGCCCTTCATCACGGGCAGAAAACCGTCAACAAATGACAGAATTTACAGTCGTAAAGCTTCTCCTGAAATTTGGACGCTGAACGACTTCGAGGAGTTTGAAGTGTGGTTCAAAAACCATAAAAAAGAACTTGAAGTCGAAAGCCGATAGAAAGGTTACAAGAGCAAGCACAAAACCGCAGCAAAGAAAGCTGCCTAATGGATTACAAGACTTCTGACGAATTCAGTCGTCTTTTTACATAGATAGCATATCCTGCCGTTCACCCATAATCGGGTGGGCGGCTTTTTTATTTTTTGTGAAAATCGGTGTTGACAGCACTTGCGAACGGCATAGAATAATAATCGTACCAAAGATACCAGCCCATTACCTGTATGGGTAGTGCAACAATAGCCATATTCACAATCCTCTTTCTCTAAAAGGACAGACGCTCGCCATGGGTGTCTGTCCTTTTTCTTTTGGAGGCTTTTTGCAGACTATTTTTGGTTTTGCAGGAGTAATCCTGCATCGTAAAACACCACGATACGGTGATTATAATATATTTTCTCGTCACCAGACGAGACGTACACGCTGCGTTAATGCGAAATTCGTTGCTTTGCCTCAAATACAGCAAGCATCTTTATACATATCCCAGCCGCGAACGCCGCGTTAGAGCATCTTTTATACATGTTCCAGCCGTGGGTACAACGATAAAGTGCGTTAGCATAAAACAAATATCAATCAAAAAAGGAGAATCCTGTATGTTTAGTTTTGACAAGATAGTTTAGCGAGTGGACGCCTTTCTTAGCAGCCATAAGATGTTACGCCATCTTTTCTAGCTGCTGATAGACCGCGTGATACTCGCGCTTATCGACCAAATTCCAATTCCCGCAATTATCGTGACCGTGATTGCTTTAGCAGCGGTCACGATTTTTATCGCCTGTCTGCTTCCTAAAACAACAGATAAACACAAAAACAAATAACAATAAACCCCTATCTTGGGGCTCTACCTGCTGTGGAGATGATTTCAAGAGCAGCACGTTGGCCCCACGATACGGGGTATACTATGAAGGCACATATTCTCAATGTTGGTATCACCAAGAACTACTTCAATGCCGTTTCCAACCAGTTCCTTCCGATGCAAAGCGCCGCTTGCGAGCCTATGGACAACATCCTATCGAACAGCACTGGTCCTGTAAACGCTCTGGTTGCGTTCGTACCGGGCTCCGAGAAGGACCTAATCGGCATGGTTACTGCCGACTGGGGCAACGGCATGGACATCGACGAGGTGAGCGAAAGCATGCAGTTTGGCTCTCGTCACACCGATGAGGGTCCTCTGTGCATCCACGGCGTAGGTCTCAACAACTTCCTGCTGGTCGCTACCCGGAACAAGTATCCGTGGTTCATCGCCACCAAGAAGCCGGAAGAGGATTCCTACCACCTCGTTGACGGCCCCTTCGATACCAAGATGAAGATTGTTGAGCAGCAGGATATCCCTCTTGCCGACATCGTCATGCGTGATGCCTACAAGCCTCTCGGCGCTCCCTCCACCATCATCTATGTGGAGATGGACAAGAGCACCGCGAGCACTATGCTGACCCAGAATGGCAGCTGCGCTCCGAGCAAGGTTTCCAGCCTCAATGTGCTGCGCCGTTCTATCGCGGAGCATTTCGGTGTCAAGTATCGCAACTACCTCAAGCCCGATGATTCCGGTGCCGCTCCCGCCCGTATTCTGATTCCCGACTATCAGATGGCGAACGGCAAGACTTGCGATGTTTTCGTCAAGCCTATCTTCCAGCGCTACAAGGCTGTGACCGGGACGCATCATCTGAGCGTGAACTACAATGGTCACGATATCCCTGTTTCCGTTGAGGTCGGTCTGCTCAATGCGGCCGCCACCCAAACTCGTGCAGTGACCGGTGGTTACGCCCTGAAGCACTATTATCAGGGAAATATGAGCACCCAGGGTGTGGATATCCAGCTCGGCGACCGCGTTATCGCTACCGCACAGTTGGATACCATCTGGGACCGTGCTCGTCATCCCTCCTTCAATCTGTTCACCGGCACCATCGCCATCGATATCTCTGACCTGCCGCGTGGGTTCCTGAACACCCTCGCAAACAAGTCCAACATCGATTTGAGCGATGAGGGCTGGCGTGCCATCTTCGATGCTGTGAAGGATGCTGTTCCTGTCGTGGAAGACAAGACCTGCCCCCTCGAGGAGTACGCCAAGCAGTTTGCTGAGCGTATCATGAACAACACCGGCAACAAGGTCGAGCTCCAGTTCCCGGTATATGCGAACCGCACTCGCATCGATGTTCTTGAATACATCGACGAGAACCACTGCAACATCTATGATTTCATGAGCACTGCTGCTAACATGAAGTCCGTTGCTGAACTGCGCACGCATTGGGACGGTATGGTCTCTCAGGGTTGCCAGCCGGTTTCCGCTACGATGTTCACTACCAGTCGCGGTCCTATGCTCAGCCACACCTGTGAGGAACTGAACAGCCTTATCCAGTCCATGCCTGATGACAAGATGAAGGCAGCTCTCAAGGTTGCGAAGGGTGATGTTGCGAAACTGCCTCACTACAACCTCGAAATCGTGGTAGACAAGAACCTGCCTCGCTAATCACACCAATACACTTGGCCGTTGCCCTTAGGGGTGGCGGCTTTTTTCGTTGCCGTCTTGGCAAACAAAATGGTTCCTGTCCTCACCCAAAATATAATGAGAGGTATAGCATTTTGTGCAAATACGTGCTATAATTGGAATAAAAAGGGAGGGACCGGTATGGCTGAAAACAATAATAACAACGGCAAAAAAAAGAATGACATTTTTACGAAAATCAACGATACTATATCCACTTTTCTCGATGGTTACCCGCCTGCCGTTCAGACCGCCGCAAGGGTCATCGTCTTTGGCGGTATGTTCCTGCTCGTCATTGGTATTCTCCATCTCATTTCGCCTATCATTATAACGGTTGTTGGCAATCTCATGAGCCTCATCTTTACCTACGGCATTTTGGCGCTTATCGTCATTTATATCGTGTACCGGGCAAAACTCGTAATGACCCGCGATGAGAACTCCTTCCTGCTGAACGAACGCTTGAAGTATCAGAAAAAGGAATACGAGGAACGCGAGCGCAGAAGAGCAGAACATAACAAAAAACAATAAAATCCAATAGCATTTTCGCTGTCCAGCTTCGGTTGGGCAGCTTTTTCTTTTTTTAGCGATAACTTCCTGTTGCCAATACTTGCGAATCGCATAAAATTAAACTCGTAGGAAGGATGTGGTTGCTTTGAAGCTTTTAGAATCCGTATTAGGGAAGGTAGCTACCATCGGAATGGCTGGCTATCTCTTTGGCTGGCTTTGCTTTATTGCCTGCGTCATCTGCACGCTCGCAAAAGCCGCACGGTGGCACGAAGTAGTCGGCTATTGCGCGTTTCTTCTCGGAGGCAGTTCGTTGCTCATTGCCGTTGGCTTTTTAGGGCTTGCGGTCATTGGTCATATTCAGTACAAACAGAATCAAAAAGGAGGCAAGGCACTGCTTAAATAATAAGACAGTGCAAAAACAGTATGCAACACAAGAAAATTCTATTCGCCGCAGCTGTCATGATGGCATCCGTAGTGATGTTTACCGGCTGTGCATCTCAGGAGATTCAGGACCGGAAAGCGGCTTCTGAGGCAGCGGCTATCGCGGCCGCACAGCCCACTGCCACACCGGCACCGACTCCTGCACCTACGCCAGAGCCCATCAATGCATGGTCATTGCTTGACAATCTTCCGGAGTTCGCTGTAGGGACTCTGGATAAGCCAGATATGACATGGACGGATGGGTTGCCTTTAGGTGTAAATCCTCTGACCTATGAGGACGGCGCATTCGTTTCAGGACTCTATTCCTCTGCATCCGGCAGCTCTACACAAATCAAGAGCGTGTCCGTGAAGGATTTGAACGAGATGCCGATTTCCGGATACCTGAAATTGTCCGTTCTGGAAACGGGGGAAACGGTCATCGACAGTATTGAGGATGCCGTGACCGGAGAAGGTCTGGAAAAAGATATCTCGGATTTCTGTGTCTGTACCGAGGGTGAGAATGGAGAATTCGCCAACTACTACCAGATTGGCTTCAATGGTGGTCCGGTATCGAATGTCATGGACAGCACCACGGCTGCTTCTGACGGCATGACTATCGGGAACGCCTTTGAGAATGGGCTTTTCTATTCGACGATGAAGCCTTCCGCTCTGAAGGATTTTCCTGTTGACGGCACGCCCGAGGAGAAGTTCAACGCCCTTTATGCGGTGTTCGGCACCCCGAATGGCCTTTATTGGAAGAACAGCCCGACCGGCACGCAGTACGCTTCCTTTGATGAGTTCCGTGACGCGGAGTACAATAAGGAGACCGGTGCCAAGTCCTTCTACCTCGTTTGGAACTATGAGGACTGCACCGTCGTGGCATCCTGCAGCGACCAGTTTGACAGTGCCGATGTGAAGGGCACGGCTATCACCGATATCTATGAGTTCCCGGTATTGCAGGGCACCGAGTACATCAATGAAGCCAGCACTGATACTTTCTGGGGGTATCTTGGCTACGGTGACGCGCCTGTCCGTCTGACGGGTCTGTATGCGACTATGCCCGGCGCACCTGCTGAGGACGCTGCCGCTGTTCCGGAATCTGATACAGCAACCGAGTCCGGTGCTGCATCTGATGATGAAAACGCTGCGAATTCTGATGCAGCCGCGAGTGAGAGCACCGATTCATCGTCTGAGGCTGTAAATTCTTCTGTCACTGTCCAATAATTTTCTCAGATTTCACCTTTAAGCCCTTGCGCGAATGTGCGAACCGCATACAATGAAAAATGTACGATGGATACCAACCGAAAGGTAATTCACACATTCACAGTTCTGAACCGTTAAGGCAGACTTTCCAGTCACATGGAGAGTCTGCCTTTTTGTTTTGGAATTTGATTGCAGGAGCCTTTCGGGGTATGCATCGTAAATTTATTTTTTAAGGAGTTTGTTCAAAATGGACGATAACGCTTACCTCGACACTATCAAAGACATTAACTGGGATACCTTCTACCAGCAGAAGATGGCGCTTGAAAGCCTTACCGATTACCTACACCGCAACAAGGAACAGGAAAACGGTATGTTTGGCAGAGCCGCTGCCTGGATGGAGGGTATCCTGACCATGATGGACGGGTTCACGGATGCTGCTGCAGACGAGAACGCGTTCAGTTATCCCGCCCGTGACGAAAATGACCGGCACCTAGATTCCCGATTCAACGATGTTCTTGACCAGTACCCGCAAGCTTCGGCTTGAGATTTCTGATTAAGGAGGAATTTACAAATGCGAATTCGGGAAGGGTGTATTTTAACCGCCACCAATAGCAGCGACGAAAGAGTCAAGTCTCTTATCGGCTGCAAGGGTGCCTTGCATGTCGTAAACGGCGAGCCTCTTCGGTTTGTCGTGGGGACAAATGAGAACGCTCGCTCTTTTACGACTGCCACGACAAAGCGCCTCGGCGTGATTGGCGTGAATATTTTCGTTTCAACCGTTACCGGGACCGAATACACATTCGAGTTCCGTTGATTTCACCAAATACGGCTGCTGTTCAAGAAAAGCAGCAGCCGCGTTTTTTGTTAAAGGAGTTGATTTTTTTTGAATATCATTACTCGTGCTTCCGTAAAGGAGCGCATCCATGTCGAACAAATCATTCGCAGCCAGCCGCATATGCACAACAGCGGCCTTGTCGATATTGTTACCATCCCGGTTCGAAAATGTTTAGGACTTTCTATGGATGTCTACAAACCAGTCGGAGAGGTCAAAGAACCACTACCCATCATCCTGGATATTCATGGCGGGGGCTTGATTGCCGGCCGCAAAGAACAGAACAGGAATCTCGGTATCCAACTAGCAAGAAGAGGCTATATCGTTTTTATCCCCGATTACCGTCTGGTTCCCGAAACGGATATCTTCGGACAAATCTCGGATATTCTCGATGCGCTTGCAGTCATTGAAGCGAAAGCGGCAGAGTTCGGCGGCAACATCGAAAAACTCTTCGTTACCGCAGACAGTGCCGGTGCTTTCTTGGCTTCTATGGCCGTTGCTTCGTTACACCATCCTACCGAGATGCAGCCGGTCATCCGCCGCCTTGAAAGGTATATCCCGCAAAAGGTTCAGGCTCTCCGCGTAACTGCCATGGGTTTTCAGAGTGGGATGTTCTACCTTTACAAAGGTCAGGTTGGATTGCTGGCGGACAACTACATGCAGAAGGGATGGCGCAAAGAGAAGTACGCTTCCTATATTCGTCCCGAATACTATTGCAAGCTGCTGCCGCCGTGCTTTCTTTGTTCCGGAAAAGGAGATTTCCTGAAAGGACAGACAAAACGTTATGTGAAGCTGCTGAAAACCAACCACCAGTACCATCAATTCGTATTCTGCAATGTAAAAGAAGCCGACCACGCTTTTGCCGCACTTCATCCGGAAACGGCATGGGGGCAGATGGCAAACGATGAGATGCTGGCGTTCTTTTACCGCTGCGCACGATAAGATAAGGAGAAATCATGGCACACAAAAAAATTATCGACTCTGTGAAAAAACAGGGTCAAGTAACCATCAAAGACCTCGATGAGTTCCTTCGCTTCGTTATCAACGAATACGATATGCGGACATTAAATAACAACTATATCAGCATTCTCATTTCCATGCAGCTCGATGTCAACAAGGTGTTTGGACTCGATGTCTGCAAAAGAAGTGATGACGACTATGTAATTTTGTATTCATGCTGGTATCTGAACAAGGATGTTTTCGGCAGACAATTTGAAATGCGGCTGTACCACTACGACAACTCTAACGACGATGACGACCTCGGACTCGATATTGTTATGACACAGAGTCAGTACGATGCAGTCCTGCAGAGATTTGAGGAGCAGTACAAAAAGGCTTACGGAGTTGCCATTGAAAGGGGCTGGAAAGACTCTCTTTTTGACTGCGGCGAAAACGAGGAGGAAGAAATTTGAATATCAACCGTTACGCACTTTGCAAGGAGCGCTCCTTGCAGAAAATCATAAGCAAGCAACCGAAACCCAATACCACCGCAATCGGAGTTTGCAGCGAGACGCAGGTCACACATCACATCATCACGAAAAGAAGTGATGAGTGCTTGCCCATCTCTGCGTATGTTCCGAAGCACAAGGAAGGCGACGGCAAGAAATTCCCTGTCATCATCGACATCTACGGCGGCGATTTCGTTGCAGGACGCAGTGCCCTGAACCGGAATTTCGGAACATGGTGTGCGGAGCATGGCTATCTGACCTTTATTCCGGAATACACCCCGGTTCCCGAAACGAATCTGTTCGGGCAACTCGGCGACCTTTTGAAGGCGTTCGTTGTCATCCACCGCTGTGCAGAACGGTATGGCGCAGATATGTCCAGAATGTATCTGGTAGGTGACGGTGCAGGTGCTGCACTGGCTTGCCTCGTATACGCTCTTCTCTGGAACCCTGTATCCATGCAGCATCTCGAAGATGAACTGCCATTCGATGTACCGCAGGAAGCAAAACTTTCGTTCAAGGGTGTCTGTTTGCAGAATGGTATTCTTGACCTTTCCAGCAGAAAGATGAACGCTATCGCGCCTTATCTCATCGAAAAGGATTGGAAGAAGACCAGCTACGCTGAGTGCCTGTCACCTAAGACTTACGCCAAGATGCTGCCTCCGTGTTTACTCGTCACGAGCATTACCGATGCTCATAAGCGTGACACGAACCAGCTGGCTTGGCAGTTGAAGTTGAAGGGTACGAGGTATTCGGTACATTCCGCAAACAATCTCTTTACGAAAGAAAGTTTTGCTGCACGGCATCCTGAAACGCGGTATGCGCAGGCAGCTAATACGGCTATGCTTGCATTTTTCGAAAATAAATAACACCAAAAAAAGGAGAAATCACAATGGCTAATTATCACAAAAGGAACAGCATCCGTGCGGTCCAGTGGGCCCCCGAAAACGCGCAGAGCTTCGAGGACATCAAGAAGCTGATTGCCGAAAATCCCGGTATTGGCTGGAAGGCAGATAACATTGTCCGTAACGACGCCAGCGACAACATCATCATTCGCAGCTTTGGCATGATTGTACTGCGCATCAAGCCCTACGAATATCTGGTGGAGGGCAAGAAAGACAGCCTTTTCACCGTTTCGCCTGAAACTTTTGAACTCATGTATAAGTCCGACGAAAGCAGAAAGTGGTGAAACACAGTCAATAACCCACGACTAAAGTCTCGGGCTTGCTCCGGTAAGTCTGCACTTTAGAAGTGTCCGCAAGGATATGTTGACTACCCTTTGCACATTAAGTTGTGCCCCGTTATAAGCGAATAGACAGTTACCGTACGGTGTAAATCCTAGCCGTGCGCTCTAAGACAACAACACATCACGTAAAGCTGAGGCAAAGCCGACAGGTGTGGCTGTATCAAGCCGTTTATAACCTTGGGGAAGGATTTTTACCCTCTTCGGAGTGATGTGGTAGATTTGCTTTCCACGCGCAGGCAAAACCGCCGTTCAAGACGCTATCATAAGACCCGTTACCGTGCGCCAAGATTTGATGCAATTATATGAATCCAAACACAGTCAAAAAGAAGGAGTATTTGCTTCTTCACGCTTTTGATTAAAACGCAATGGTGAAAAAAATAAAAAATTAAGGAGAACAGACAAAATGGTTAATAATTCTAATATCGTTAATGCAATGGTTAAGTATCACTTTTCCGATGGTATTCACACTTTGCCCTGCAAAGTAAACAAACAGACGCATGAAGTCTTTGACATCAGTGGAAAAACGCAGCTCGTGAAGGAATTAGTCGAGGATGATGATTTTTCCTTTGATAGTGACGAAGAAGCCACTCTCTTTGAGGTATACGATGACCTAGATTATGCAGAAGTTGAGGTTGATGGAAAACTCTATCCGTTCCAGATTCTTGAAATGATTGATGAAGCACTCCAAGATGGTGGAATGAATCCTATTGAAGAGTACAGTGCCGTCGAAAAAAGCGGCGATTACTGGGAAGCAGTGGATGGAATGTCGCTGACTCAGTGCATCCGTTCTTGGCGTTGGTGGGAACTAAAAAATTCCATCGAACACAACCGTACAGCAATTGCTGATTTTATCGGAGCCAATCCCGGAAGTGCTACCTATGTTAAGGTCTTGAATGGGAATACAAACCAGACCGAGATTTGCGATATGCTAGACAAAGCTGAGGCTCAGATGCCGGAAGACAAATTTATGCAGTTCTTTAACAAGTACGATAACCCGAATATTTGGGATATTAACTAAAACTGCGATTCCAAGTTGTTTCAGCCAAAAATCAAGGAGAGTAAAAATGGAAAGAAGCATCAGAGCTTAAACAGCAACGATACCGTTGGGCAACATCTGCCGGATATCCTAACGGTTCTTCCGCTAAAAATACAGCACTGTTTTGGAGCAGACCTTTAAAAGATGAAAAGACTATCTTTATTACAGAAGGTGGTTTGAAAGCATCTGTTGCAAGTCATCTGTCTGGTGATTTGTTTGTAGCAATCCCCGGTGTAAGCTGTATTGCAACATTCAAAGACTTGCTTCAAGTTTGCAAAAAAAACGGAATTTGTCTTGTCGAAGCTTTCGATATGGATGGCAAACTGCTTCCAAAAGAAGTTGAAAAAGGGCAAAAAGGAAATCACATTACGGTTGAATCTGCGAGAGAAAAATGACATCAAGAAAAGCCATGTAAACGATGCCCGTTGTATCAGCAAGCATCCATTTGCTGAACCATGCAGTGTTTGCTATCGCACAAAAGCTATAAGGCATCACAATCGTCAAACCCATAAAGCAAACTTCTCAAAAGGTAGCATTCGCAAAAGAAGCCAAATGCCTTATGTTGTCGAAGGCTATCGTCTTTGGGATAAGGTTCTCTACAAGGGGCAAGAGTGCTTCGTTTCCGGTCGTCGTGCATCAGGAAGCTTTGCTCTCAGAAAGCTTGATGGCACTGTCGTTACAAACAGTATTTCATTCAAAAAGTTGCAGCTATTAGAACCTGCAACAAATTATCTAATAGAAAGGATGTGAATGGGCAATTCCTCCCACGCCTAAAGTCGCGGGTCTCCTTGCCCTGATTTACAATGATTGAATTCAACAAACCTTACGACAAAGCTTACGGATTCTGGCATGTCACCACGGAAGGTGATTGCGAGGGCCGCTCCATCACCGACCTTGGTGTCTTTGAGGGAAATATCGATACCATCGCGTTGGCGCTCGCCGACAGGTGCTACTATTACACCCTTTATTTCACTGCCGTAGACCCCACAGCCTATGACAAGGCCCCGAAAAAGGATGAAATCAACATTTCCATTTACGGTGCATCCGGCATGTACGACATGACGAAAGAAGAGCGTTTGGACGCGATGCGGAATATGCTGAAAGACCGTCCCGTCTTTGTGCGGGATGGCGACCGCGCCGATACCTTCATCATCAGCCCCAAGCAGGAATCGCGGGAAAAGCGCAGGCAGAAGGTTCTCGATAAACTGACTGCCGAAGAGCGCGAACTGCTCGGCGTTTAACGAGGCTGTGTAAATTATGAAGGACCGCAACCGGGAAATTGCGTTAATGCCGGAATTCGATAGCGAAGAGGCGTTTGACGCTTATTTTGCAGAGAAAACCGCAGCAGTGGCACCGTATCGCGATAGGCAAGGACGGCTCGTTCTGGACGATATCCATGACTTGCCAGAGGTCGTTGAGAAGGTGTTTGCCGGGCATCCGGAATTCACGCATACATTTTTCCATGAGGGCAATTAAACATTTGCATCTTCGTGCGAGTCGGATATAATTGAGATTGTACGATAGATACCATTCTACTAAGGCGCTGACTGCGCTCGTACAATTCACAATTTCGCTTTAAGGCGGACTTCCCGATGTTGGGAGGTCCGCTTTTTTGCGTCAATTTCAAAAAGGAGTGTATTAAAATGACTAACACAAATGAAATGGCACAGAAAGGCTTCGACACAGGTTTCACCGATGCCAATGACAACGAACTTCATGTGGGTGACTATGTCCGTATCTGCGGCCATATTGGAAAAATCGTTTTTTCTTGTGGCGCTTTCGGCATCTTCATTGCAGATGAAGTTCCTTGGGATGCCCTTGAAGAACTGGTTCGGAAAGACAGCGGTAACCGCCCCTCTTTCTTGTACAATGACACATTCATCAGCTTTTGGGAGATTGTCTGGAACTTGAGTGAGGACACGGACGAGCCGTGCTTGCCCTATGTTGAGAGCATCACCGCGACCGGCGGCATTTTCACCGACGAGAACGGCAATAAGGATGTCTTCATGGGCTGCATCAACGGTTGCTTCGCCACATTGACTCAGTGCGAACACACCTGCGGACGCTACTACACATGTGATACCGTAGCAGTGGCAAACGACCTTCTGCGTGACGACAAGAAGCATGAAAAAGAAAACAACTGACGGTTGGGACGTTTCTCAACGACCGCTAAAAAAGAAAGTGAGGCATTACCATGGCAAAAAGCCGTACTAAAGAAATTGCTCGGGAGAAAACTCCGCAGGAACGCGTAAAGGATAGCTACTCTTACGAGAAAGCCTGTAATGCAGCAAAGAACTCTGGCACACCCACATACCATTTTTCTGTGGGAGACAGGGTGCAGGTTGGACATCTTCCTAACTGTGTTGTCGAAGAAGTGATGGATGATGGCGCAATGTATCTCATCCGCGTCACCACCAAGAACAATGTCGAATATTCCTGTTGGGCTTGGACGAGTGTTCGACCGTTGGATGACGACAAAGACACGCATTTCGCAAAGCGTGATTCTGCACTATCCCGTCTGCATTACTCGAACCGCAGCATGTACTCTCTACTCAGCTTCCATTACCTGTTCGGCGTTGATTTCAACCCCGATTATCAACGCGGTTCTGTTTGGGATGAGGAGGACAGAGAGAAACTGCTGGACAGCATCTTCGCAGGACGCGAAATTGGTCGTTTCGTCTTCAAACAGTTGCCCTTTAATCGCACAAACGACGATGGCAACTACTACGAAATCGTCGATGGCAAGCAGCGTATGTTGACCCTGCTTGCTTTTTACGAGAACCGATTCCCGTACAAAGGCGTATTTTACAACGACCTTTCCGTTCTGGATAAAAACTGGTTCATGGATGCTTCCATTGGTGTTGCTGAACTTGACCAGAATACGACCCGTGCAGAGGTTCTGGAAGTCTTCCTCGCTCTGAACGAAGGCGGTAAGCCTGTCGCAAAGGAAGTCCTCGACCATGCACGCGAGCTTCTGAAAGGGGAGACGGACAATGGCAAAATGTAACTGTTGTGGGCGCGAAATGCTGACTGCTAACGGCTGCTCGTATAAGCGCGTAGTCGTTAAAGGCGCACACAAGGAAACTTTCAAGCGCATCAAAGTCGGCGACCCCGATGACTGGTACGAAAAATTCGTTGGTACTCCGGAAGAAAAAGATATCCGATGTGGCGATTGTGGAGCCAAAATCGGCTACTATCACCATTATGGCTGCGACATCGAGAAATGCCCCATTTGTGGAGGTCAGTTCTTGAGTTGCGACTGTTTGGAAAACTTCGATTCTGCTGTGCTGACAATCTAAAGAGGTAATATAAACTATGTTGACTTTTACTGTTGAGGAACTGATTCGTTTTCTCTCAAACTGGACCATGACCTTTTTTGAGGGCGCAAAACGCAGCGATGACATCGTGTTCTCCCACTATTACTCGTTTTTCAAGCGTCCGGTTTTGGTTAAGGAACATCAAGTTGAATCGCTCTATGTGATGGTTCAGGACCGAGATTCGTCGGACAATAAGAAGCCATCCTTTTCACGATTCGCAAAATGGGAATTTGGCGGCTTCATTGTGGATAGCAAAACTATTTACATGGCCTCCAAACCCGTAAAAGCGTTGCTTCAAAGCAGCGATTTCATCGACGATATGGATGTCTTCGAGAAACTGGACAGTATCCGTATCCCGCTGTTCCGAAAGAACATTCCGGCAGACCCCGCAATGTTTCAGGATAAGGATACAGTGGATAAAGCAGTCCGCAATGCTTGCTTCGCCTTTCTTTTTGGAACTCGATGCAATGAGTTCTCCAACCTGATTCGAACTATGTATCCTCTGAACGATGACAATGTGATTCACTATTTGTCATCTCCATCGGATTGGGCTGAAGAGACAAGTTCTGTCATTACGGCAAGCAACGGAACGGCATCCAGAATTTATTACATGGCCCGGCTGATTGCCATTGATAGGATGTCGGAACTATTCCTTACGTTTTATGAGCACGACAGTGCCGACCCTAAGGACATCACCAATGTGTGCAAAAGCATGATGGATGCTGTCGAACCTTATAAAGTCGTCACTCTCGTCATGGACTATATTGACGACAAGAAAATGGGTGAGCATCTCGAGGTGGAGTGTCCCAGACACCTTATTCGTGATGCGGATGTGATGCGTAGGAAAGGAATTTCCGTGACTCGTATCAGCACCTTCGCGAAGCCAGAAGACACTCAGCGGTTCGTTTGCAAGCACCCCAACCTCATTAAACGGGTTGAGAAGGGGACCAATATGTTCGATGTCTTTGTTTTTCCAATCAATTGTATCACAAGCATCCGGGCTGGAGAGAAGACTCTGTGGACCAACCCGGCTACATAATGCCAGCAGCATCTAAAATGCGCTGACAATCTGAAAAGAGGTATAAAGAATGCTTAAACAATCCATCGGTATGACCGAGAGCGATGCAAGGCAGATTGCCGAGATGTATCTTTCCCGCTACAACCCCACCTATTGGGACGGCAGCGGCGAAGTTCCTTCAGAAGCAAACTTTGACATTTGCCGGGTTGCGGTAGATAGTATGTACGAGGGCTGCACGCTTGAAATCCAGCTTTGCAAACCTGATGCCTGTCCTTGCTACGCCGCCTCCATCCATTTGTTTGAGGGCGGTTTCTGGACGGGTTTTGGAGTTGGCAGCTTCAACAAAACGGCGCTCTGCTACGATATTGGCTCAGCTTCTGCTCTGGCAAGCGCTATCATGCGTATCTGCGCCACCTATGAGAATCTCACCAATTTTCGTAAGGTTTTTGTCGAGCGCCTTGTTATCAGCAAAGAGCGCATGAACGAAATCAAGCAGTACACCGACGAAGGCAAAAAGCAGGATGAGATTGAATTCGAATCCGTTACCTTTGCCGATGGTATGTGCATGGACGTTCGCTGCATCCCGCGCAAGAACGGTCCCTCGTGGTGCGAGGCGGCTATTTATAGCAATGATGAGGACATCGTGACCTCTGAACCCAGCAACTCGTTTTATAATCATTGGGTCTGCCAGACAGCAAACGCCACCTATCATCTGTACATGGGTATCGCCGACAAATAATTCTTGACCCGCTGTGCGATTGGCGTAAAATAACAGCTGTACGATAGATACCATCTACTAAGGCGCTATCTGTGCTCGTACAATTCATATTTTCGCTTTAAGGGCGGACTTCCTTCTCGGAAGCCCGCCCTTTTTTGCGTCAGAAAAGGAGTTTCGTATGTTTATTGTTGCAAAATCTTTCACCAACAAAAATGGGGAGATGTTTCTCAAAATCTTTCCGAACCAGTACCCGTCCATCGAAACGGCTCATGCCGCTATGCAGACGGACTATCAGGAAGAACTCAAAAAGCGCCACCTCGACCGAAGTGACGAGGAGACCGCTTCCAGCTCGTATTATATCGACACC
>ERZ791840.939-NODE-939-length-16208-cov-3.851173_pt1 | contig 16208 bp, 18 predicted proteins | sample MGYA00510291_ERZ791840 | MGnify/ENA primary metagenome ERZ791840 (study PRJEB30046, sample SAMN00715256) | human gut metagenome | study: EMG produced TPA metagenomics assembly of the A metagenome-wide association study of gut microbiota in type 2... | reverse complement strand
ATCCACATCAGAAGATATTTAGTTACTGTGAACGGAGTGAACAGTAACGATATTTATGAGGAAACAATCCCTCCGGTTACAGAAGAATGTGGAAATTAAAAAACTCAGATAAGATCTATGAATGGAAGATGCCAGACTATTTGGATACGATCTGATCTGAGATAATAGAAGAACTGAGACAAAAGAAAGGAACAATACGAATGAGATTATTGATCGTGCGACATGGAGATCCGGATTATTCCATTGATTCTCTTACAGAAAAAGGCTGGAAAGAAGCAGAATATCTGTCAGAAAGATTGTCAAAACTTGATGTAAAGGATTTCTATGTATCACCTCTTGGAAGGGCAAAGGATACAGCCTCTTTTACATTGAAGAAAATGAACCGTACAGCAGTTGAGTGTGACTGGCTGAGGGAATTTGATGTTCTGATCGATCGCCCGGATGTTACTGACAGGCAAAAGAGATTATGGGACTGGCTTCCACAGGACTGGACACAGGATGAGAGATTTTACCAGTATGATCACTGGTATGAAAACGAGAGACTTCAGCAGTCTGATGCCAAAGGATACTATGACTATGTAACAGGAAAGTTTGATAAGCTTCTTGCCGAACATGGTTATGTACGTGAAGGACATTATTACAGAGTGGAGAAACCAAATGAAGATACGCTGGTATTCTTCTGCCATTTTGGTCTGGAATGTGTGCTTCTTGCGCATCTGATAGGTGCTTCTCCAATGGTACTGTGGCATGGATTCTGCGCAGCACCAAGTTCAGTGACAACTGTCAATACAGAAGAACGAAGAGAAGGAATCGCAAGTTTTCGTATTAGTGCATTTGGTGATATTTCCCATTTATATGTGCATGATGAACCACCGGCATTTGCTGCAAGATTCTGTGAAATGTACAGTAATACGGATGAGCGCCACGATTGATTAACCAGGTAATTCACCTGCGGAGCCATGCATTTCCTGCAGGAACTGGTTCTGGTTTGCAGGAGCAGGATGTGCCTGTGCATGGCTGGTTGTTATGGTAGCATATTATAAACGCAGGAATATTCTGAAGAATGAAATGTGGCAGCTTTTGCTCATATCAGTAATTGCGATCCTATGGGACCGGTTTACCGGATGGAAGGGCTGGTCTGTGGATTTTGTGATTCCTTTCGGGATATTGGCAGTGCAGTTTTCTGTTCCTGTGATCGCAAAAATAAACCGTCTGGAAAGGGAAGAATATCTGTTTTATCTTGTACAGGCCGGAATTGCAGGACTGATTCCGATGATATTGGTTTGGACTGGAATTGTGCAGTTTGCCGTACCTTCAGTAATCTGTGCCGGAATCAGTTTTCTGACATTGGCTGCACTGTTTATCTTCTGCAAGAAGGATACGATGCGGGAGTTTCATAAGAAACTGAGGATGTAGAAATATGGTCTTGACACACATGGGATAAAAGATTATACTTTACCCATGTAAAGAAAGGGGAGCTTGTGAGTGCAGGCTGAGAGGAAGTCATCAACTTCGACCCATATACCTGATTTGGATAATGCCAACGTAGGAACCTATAAGATATGATTTTAAAGGGAGATGACTGGCATCTTCTTTTTATTTATCTCATGCATTTGAAGAAATTCAGCTGTCCGGTAATCAATCTGTAATAAGTGAGAGAAAACCGGGGGCTTACAGGGAAATTTACATTATAACAGATGAATATTGGGAAAGATGAGAGTGAACAGAGTTCATGAAGGGGTGCACCACCGCGGGTGTATTCTTTTGTGGACTCTTTTTTATGTTGTAGAGGCCGGACCTTCTTTTCCCGGAAAGGAGAAAGTATGCTTATTACTGTTAATGGAAAAACAAAAGAATTGCAGAATACTCTTACAATAGGGCAATATTTGGAGGAAAACAGCTATGTGCCCAGCCAGATCGCAGTAGAATTAAATGAAAGAATTCTGTCAAAAGCCGAGTACAGCACTACTGTTTTACATGAAAATGACATACTGGAAATAGTCAGCTTCATGGGAGGTGGAAGATAAACAGGAATATCCTGATATCACATTATAATATACGAAAGAAGGACTTAAATTATGAGTACAAATAATGAAGACAAACTGATTCTGGGAGGTCATGAATTTACTTCCCGTTTTATTCTGGGATCCGGAAAATTTTCTCTGGATCTGGTGAAAGCATGTATTGAAAAGGCAGATGCGCAGATCATTACTCTGGCTCTGCGTCGTGCCAATGAAGGTGGACTGGCAAATATTCTGGACTATATTCCGAAAAATGTTACTCTTCTTCCTAATACTTCAGGTGCCAGAAATGCAGAAGAAGCAGTTCGTATTGCCAGGCTTTCCAGAGAAATCGGATGCGGTGATTTCGTAAAGATCGAAGTGATCCATGATTCAAAATATCTGCTTCCGGATAACTATGAAACTGTTAAAGCTACAGAAATTCTTGCAAAAGAAGGATTTGTAGTAATGCCTTATATGTACCCGGATCTGAATGCAGCCAGAGATCTGGTAAATGCCGGAGCTGCCTGCATCATGCCGCTGGGTTCTCCGATCGGTTCTAATAAAGGTCTGTGCACTAAGGAATTTATCCAGATTTTGATTGACGAAATTGAGCTCCCGATCATTGTAGATGCAGGAATCGGACGTCCTTCTCAGGCGTGTGAAGCCATGGAGATGGGGGCATCTGCAGTTATGGCAAATACTGCGATTGCCACAGCAGGTGATGTGCAGATAATGGCTGAAGCATTTAAAAAAGCTATTGAAGCAGGACGAAGTGCATACCTTGCCGGACTGGGAAGAACCCTGGAAAAAGGTGCAAGCGCATCCTCTCCACTGACTGGTTTTCTTCATGAGTAATAAATAAAAAATCATTCTAAAATGAGATTTTTGATTATAGCAATCCTCGTAAATAATGCATTTAAGACAGTTCAGCAGCGTGCGAAAGACAAGGAAGATATCTGCAGGCGTGCTGACGCACGGCAAAGATATCTGACGCAGGATTTCACACTCTGATGGGCTGGATTAAGATGCATTATTTTAGAGGATTGCTATAACTGCGGAGTAGGTATTAATTTATAGGAAAACGAAAGTTGCCAAATGGTAATAAAGAGGAGAAAACATCAATGGAAACAACAGAAAAAAATATGGAACATGGGGAACACTTCAACGAAAGTATTGTCAATGAAGTGATTCTGGAAGATATGAAAAAGAACAGGATCGATCATATGAAATATCTTCCGGGAATGGAAGTACTGGAAGAATCAGACGTGATGGATCAGGTTATTTCTGCCATGAATGCTTACGATTATGATAAATATACAGAAGCAGATGTACGCAGGGCACTTGCTCATGATAACCGTACACCAGAGGATTTTCAGGCACTGCTGTCTCCGGCTGCATTGCCTCTTCTGGAGGAAATCGCGCAGGCTGCGAAGAAAGAAACCAGGAAACATTTTGGGAACAGTGTGTATATGTTTACCCCTATTTATATTGCAAATTACTGTGAAAATTACTGTATTTACTGCGGATTTAACTGCCATAATAAGATCCGCAGAGCAAAGCTGAACGCAGAAGAGATTGATAAGGAAATGGCTGCAATTGCAAAGACAGGACTGCAGGAAATCCTGATTCTTACAGGAGAGAGCAGAGCGAAATCTGATGTAAAATATATCGGAGAAGCATGTAAGATCGCCAGAAAATATTTCAAAGTAATCGGACTTGAAGTTTATCCTATGAATTCAGATGAGTATGCACATCTCCATGAGTGCGGAGCTGATTATGTAACGGTATTCCAGGAGACTTATAATTCAGATAAGTATGAAACTCTGCATCTTGCAGGTCACAAGCGTATATTTCCTTATCGTCTGAACGCACAGGAACGTGCTTTAAAAGGTGGTATGCGAGGAGTAGGATTTGCTGCACTTCTGGGACTGGATGATTTCCGTAAGGATGCCTTTGCCACCGGGTATCATGCATATCTTCTGCAGAGAAAATATCCTCATGCAGAGATTGCATTTTCATGTCCGAGACTTCGTCCGATCATCAATAATGACCGTATTAATCCTATGGATGTACATGAACCACAGCTGCTTCAGGTGGTCTGCGCCTATCGTCTGTTTATGCCATTTGCAAGCATTACGGTATCTACCAGAGAGTGTGAGCGTGTCCGCGATAACCTGGTTGGAATTGCTGCGACAAAGATTTCAGCAGGAGTCAGCACAGGAATCGGAAGTCATGTGGAGGATATCGAAGATAAAGGAGATGACCAGTTTGAGATTTCAGACGGAAGGTCTGTAGATGAAGTCTATAAGGCACTTTTGGATCATGATCTTCAGCCGGTTATGAATGATTATGTGTACCTCTAAAATGCAGAAAAATCCTTATAAAAATGTAATTGCAGTGACCAACCGCTCCCTGTGTCAACGTCCCTTTGCAGAACAGATCGAGCGTGTATGCAGCCTTCATCCGAAGGCGGTTATTCTGAGGGAAAAGGATCTGCCGGAGGAAGAATATTCTCGTCTGGCAGAGCAGATACTGGAAATCTGTAAGAGATATCAGGTTCCCTGCATATTACATACCTATGTAAACGTAGCAGAAAAACTGCATCATCCATACATTCATCTGCCAATATTTCTGTTGGAAAAATATGAGGGAAAGCTTGGAGATTTCCGGCAGATCGGAAGTTCGGTCCACTCCGTAGAAGATGCATTGAAAGCAGAAAGTCTGGGAGCTGATTATCTTACGGCAGGACATATTTATACAACTGACTGTAAAAAAGGACTTCCACCCAGAGGACTGGAATTTCTGGAGAATGTCTGTAAAGCAGTAAAGATTCCTGTATATGCCATAGGAGGGATACATCCGGGAACAGGACAGTTAAATGAGATTATGGAACATGGTTCAGCCGGTGGATGTATTATGTCAGATATGATGAAGATATAGTAAATAAAAAGCCGTATTTCAACAATCAAACATGTTGAAATACGGCTTTTATAAAAGCATCATTCATCAAAAATAGTAACAATTTCACCATCCAGAATACGGTTTGTATTCTTTACGGCACAGAAGTTTCCGCACATACTGCAGGTGTCTTCTTTCTCAGGTTTGGCCTCTGCGCGGTAGCGTCTTGCTTTCTCAGGATCCATGCTGAGTTTGAACATTTCTTCCCAGTCAAGACGTTTTCTCGCTTCGCTCATCTTATAATCCCATTCTGCGGCACCGGGAACTCCTTTGGCAATATCAGCAGCATGAGCAGCAATTTTGGCAGCGATAATTCCCTCTTTTACATCAGCTGCATTTGGCAGACGAAGATGTTCTGCAGGTGTTACATAGCAGAGGAAAGCAGCACCTGAATAAGCAGCAATCGCACCGCCGATTGCGGAAGTAATGTGGTCATATCCGGGAGCAACATCTGTTACAAGCGGTCCAAGTACATAGAAAGGAGCGCCATGGCAAAGAGTTTTCTGGATTTCCATATTAGCTGCAATCTGGTTCAGCGGCATGTGGCCAGGTCCCTCGATCATAACCTGAACATCTTTTTCCCATGCACGTTTGGTAAGCTCACCGAGAGTGATCAGCTCTTCAATCTGTGCAGTATCAGTTGCATCTGCAATACATCCGGGACGACATGCATCTCCCAGACTTAAAGTGATATCATACTCTCTGCAGATATCAAGAATTTCATCAAAATGTTCATAGAACGGGTTCTCTTTTCCTGTCATTTCCATCCATGCGAACATAATAGAACCACCTCTGGAAACAATGTTCATGAGACGTTTATTCTGTTTGAAACGTGCTGCGGTTGCACGATTCATACCGCAGTGGATAGTCATAAAATCCACGCCGTCTTCTGCATGCATACGTACGATATCAATCCACTCTTCAGAAGTAATCTTGCCAAGTGCTTTGTGATAATATACTACTGCGTCGTAGATCGGAACAGTACCGATCATTGCCGGACATTCGGATGTAAGTTTGCGGCGGAAGCTTCTGGTATCTCCGTAGGAGCTGAGATCCATGATGGCTTCTGCACCCATTTCTACTGCTGAATGTACCTTTTCATATTCCATATCAACGTCTTTCCAGTCTCTGGAAACACCTAAATTTACATTGATCTTGGTGGTCAGCTTTGCACCGACACCGCTCGGACTGATGCTCTTGTGATTTTTGTTGCAGGGAATAATTACCTGTCCTTTTGCAATCAGTTCTCTTAATTCTTCCACGTCAAAGTGTTCTTTTTCTGCTACGATTTCCATCTGTGGTGTGATGATTCCCTGACGTGCCGCGTCCATCTGCGTTGTATACTGTGTCATTTTTTCCTCCTTGCCCTGCACTGTGGGCTCTTAATTGCTGCACATAGTAATAGATAAACAGCAATATTAAATGAACTGCGCCTCCTGCATATAGCAGGGACTTGCACCTGCGCATATTCGTAAGTTTTTAAGTAAACTACTGGTGTGACAGAGAGTGGTGCCCCCGGTCTGTCGTGGCAATATTTTATTGCCTTTCAGGCGTATGAAATCATTTGCCTGACTATTTATCCGCAATTAAAACAGGGGGGAGATAATATGATATGTCCGTTCAGAGTAAAAGGAAAACTGCAATATGCCAACAAGCATATTGCAGTGTGGAAGAACTATAACTTTCCCTACGTTGGCATTATCCAAATCAGGTAATGGGTTAAAGCGATACAGCTTACTCTCAGCCTGTTTATACAAGCACCCCTTGTCTCAATTATAATCAGTGTATCACTTAGATATGGGAAAGTCAATATAAAATTTTGGCTACGTCATTGATAACGTAGCCGGATTTATGCAATTGCTATGGATAACTATGGTCAGACTAAGGACATATTATAGGCTTTGGAATCAGAATGCCATACTTTGTTTTTCATTTTTTTATTGGCAATTACCTTAATGCCGTACTTGGTATTCTTTTTCATTCCGGTGAGTGTAAAGAAATTGGAAGTTGTTGTTTTTACTTTTTTGAAAGAACTGCTTCCCGGATATTTTATGTAAATACTGTAATTGTCTGCACCGGCAGTTCTGTTCCATTTTACGCTCATGGAGCTGTTTGTGTTGCCTGCTTTCTGAAGAGTGATGACATTGGAAATATATCTGTCCGTAGAGGTTGAACTTACATACCGTTTATTTCCCAGAACCAGGTAAGGGTAAATCTTCACCTGATAAAATGTATTGCCGGATATTGGAATGGTAAAGGAATATCTGGTATTAAAATATTTAGTTATAAGTTTGTGGGCTGCAGAACTCTGGTATACAACCTTATAACCTGTAATGGAGTTTGAAGGGTTTACAGTCTGCATATTGAAGGTATATCTGCCGGTTGATGCATAGGAAGATTTAATCTTTACCTTTGAATAAAGCGTGGTACATCCCACAGTACGGGAAGAAATCGCAATGCCGGATGAATTCAGTGCTGTGATTTTAATAACGTAAGCAGTTCCTGCTTTTAGCTTATTGATCTTAGCTTTGTTGCGGGTATTGCCAATATAGCCGAGAAAACGATAGGAAGAGGAACTTAAAGGGCTGATATTGACAGCATATTTGGAAGCATTGGTAACAGGGTTCCACTGAATAGTTACAGAATTCTCGGAAGCTGCTGTCTGTCTGATCCCTGGCTGGGCGGTAAGAGAAGCGCAGGCATTCTGTGCATCGGATGATTCAATGGCAGGGGTGTCAGAATCGTCACTTTGAGCCTGTTCTACAGATTGTTCAGCGGGTGCCAGCTGTGCTGTGGCTGCGAATACAGAGGAAGCGGACGATAACGTGAGAACAGCACTGAGTGCAATACTCACAAAGAATTTTTTAAAACTTCTTGCTTTCATAGTAAAACCTCCTTTTGAAGTGCAAAACGAGAGAAAAAAATCGTTTTGCAGATAGTACACCGAAGTGTGTCTGAGCAGATTTAAATAATAAAAAAGCTCCGTTAATGTTTGATTTATTGTAACATAACGGAGCTGAATTTCTGTAATTTGTCGTTGCGGGTAGTGGTTACTCATCCCATCCGTCATACATACGGATATTGACCTGAATATTTCTTACAATATCTCCCTCCAGCAGATCCAGATCGGATTCATCGGAAATTGCAGGGAGATCCATTTCATCTTCCATTACTTCTGCATAAATCCAGTTATAAGCAGCCTCGTTTGCATTATCGATCGCATCGTCCAGAGTGTCGCCTTCAGCTTCACAACAGGCAAGATCCGGAAAAAATGCTTTATATCTGCCTTCTTCATTTTTGCGGAAAACCGCAGGATATATAAATTTCATTGGTAAGAACCCCTTTCTGCTTTACGTTTATACTTAGAATAGTATATAATACATTCATATATTCATCAAGAAAAAAAAGAGTTATTAGTAACATTGGTAACAGAAGGATAAGGGGTTATATAGTATGCTGACAATAGAAATGGATAATTTTGACCTGGGGCAGATCTGCAGATCCGGGCAGTGCTTTCGGATGGATCAGATCGGTGATGACCGTTACCGGGTGATTGCGGGAGATAAATATCTGGAACTGACTCAGGAGAGAGGAATTGTCAATTTCTTTTGTCCGGAAGAAGATTTCATTTTCTTCTGGATCCGGTATTTTGATCTGGATTGTGATTACAGTGAATATATAAACATGATCAATCCAAGGGATAAATATCTGACAGCAGCAGGAGAGATGGGAAGCGGAATCCGCATTCTGCAGCAGGATCTGTGGGAGATGATTATTTCATTCCTGATCTCTCAACAGAATAATATTACAAGAATAAAGAAGTGTATTGAAAATATCAGCCGGGAATTTGGAGTAAGAAAAACAAGCAGCACAGGTGCAGAATATTATGCGTTTCCGACTGCAGAGGCACTGGCTTTGGCAACGGAAGAACAGCTTCGGGAGTGCAATCTGGGATACAGAGCAAAATATGTGCTGGACACAGCCAGAAAAGTCTGTTTCGGAGATATTTCACTTAACAGTCTGCATGATATGACTTATAAAGCTGCACGAAAAGAACTGCTGGGACTGTATGGAGTTGGTGAGAAAGTAGCTGACTGTATCTGTCTTTTCGGATTGCATCAGCTAGATGCATTTCCTGTAGATACTCACATCCGCCAGGTATTGGATGCCCATTATAAACGGGGATTTCCAAACAGACGTTATAAGGGCTGCCGGGGCGTGATGCAGCAGTATATATTTTATTATGAACTGATGAAGTAACAATTCTGCAGATAACGATGGAATAGTTATTTGATGAAGGTCAGAAAACAAAGAGGAGGAATGTTATTATGGAAATCGGAGCAATGTTAGACGAATTAAGAGAAAAAGCACTGAAAGACCGTAATATCTGGCAGGAACTGATGGACACCAGACAGGCAGAACAGCCGCTTGCCGCTTTCTGTGCGAAGTGTCGGGAACTGGGATATCAGATTTATGAGATGGATCTGATCACAGCCGGAGAAGAATTTTATGCTACTATGCGAAGAAGTACCAACGGTGGAGGTGAAAACTCTCCGAAGCTTGCTGGGGAAGACGACTTCTATGAACTCTTCTTCGCCAGCCTGGAGGATTAACGGTCTACACCATTTTTTTCACAGATATCATTCAGACAGCACCTGTCACAGTAAGGTTTGGTGCGTGCTGTACAGACATCGCGGCCATGATTGACCAGGCGGTGACAGAGATCATTGCCTTCTTCGGGCGGAATGATCTTCCATAAAGCCATTTCTACTTTCTTAGGTTCTTTCATATTATCGACCAGACCGATGCGGTTGGAGAGACGGATGCAATGGGTATCTGTCACGATCGCCGGTTTGCCGAATACATCTCCCATGATCAGATTGGCACTCTTTCTTCCGACTCCGGGAAGCTTCAGCAGAGCATCAAAATCCCCGGGAACATTGTCATGATACTGTTCGTGGAGGATTTTCATGCAGGCACTGATATCTCTTGCTTTACTCTTACCCAGACCACAGGGACGTACGATTGCTTCGATATCTGCAACATCTGCATTTGCAAGAGCTTCTACAGTAGGGAACTTTGCATACAGATCCTGTACAACTACATTTACTCTTGCATCTGTACATTGTGCAGCCAGACGCACACTTACCAGTAATTTCCATGCATTATCATAATCCAGAGTGCAGTCCGCATCCGGATATTCCTTTTTTAACCGTTCAATGACCTCAAGGGCCAGTTCCTGTTTTGTCATAAGTGTTCTATCTCCATTCTGCTAATATTTTATGTTTGTCTTTCCTCTTATTTCGGATGAGTTACCGTTTACTCCGTTCTCAGTAACCATATGATACTATAATAACACAAACAACACCCTCTTGCATTTCCAATTTCCCTATATTAAAATAAAACTAACCATTGTAAACAAGAGGGAAAAGAATGAAGGTACGAATGTATAATGTAGGTTTCGGAGACTGCTTCTGTCTCCGGGACAGAAAGAAGAGTCTGCTGGTAGATTTCGGAACAAATAACAGCAGGATAGAGGGGCGCCCCAGAAGAGAAATATTTGATGTGATCATCTCAGATCTGTCTACGATCAAGAGTAAAAATCTGCTTCTGACACATTTTCATATGGATCATCTGTCAGGGCTTCTTTATATGATGAAGAAAAAAGATATTTCTGTTGATTTTGGGAAAATTTATCTTCCCGATGTTTTTTCAAAAAAAGAAATGAGCAGAACACTGGTGCTGCTACTTCTGGCAGATTTGTTAAAAGAATCCGGATTGCCAAGCCGTCAGGTCAGCCTGTTTGCACTGGTGGATGCACTTCTGGAGAATAAACAGAACGTGGAACTGTTAAGCAGGGGAAAACTGTTTGAAAACAAATATCAGGCACTCTGGCCGGATATAGATGTAATCCGGAAGGAGACGGACGAAGTCTATAACAGAATCTGTGAAGACGGGAAATTTAAAGAAGTAATGGATGTCCTGCTTGAATTTGCAGAGAAACTGAGACTGATCGTATGGTCTATGACTGCTGAAGGCAATAAACCGGCGGAAACTGTGGAAAAAGAAACAGATTTAACAGCATCTGAGCTGACAGAACAGCCGGAGGTCCGTCAGAAAATTATCCGGGCATATGTGTATGAGCGTGAATTTCGCAGAATCAAAGCACTTCCTGATTTTAAGAAACTGCTGGCATGGCTGAATGAGAATCAGATAAATCTGCGGCAGTTCAAGCATAAGATCAGTATTGTGTTCCAGAATGCCAGAGACGGAGAATTAAATCTTTTGTTTACCGGGGATGCACAGCCTGAGCATCTGAAAATGATCGCAGAGAACTATGATGGAAAATTGCCATTATACGAACATTATTGGTGTATCAAGGTGCCCCATCATGGAACACAGGGACATTATTTTGATTTCTCTCAGTATGAACCTGAAAATATGCTGATCTCTAATGGAATCCATTTTGCCAACAGCAAGAAAGAGTCAAAAGAACTCCGTACTTCGCCGCTCTATGGAGGCTTGTTTTATATCCCGGATACTCATATGTACTGTTCAAACTGTGACTGCTGCGATAGTTACGAGAACGGATGTTCCTGTAAGGAGGCGGATGTTATCTCTCCTGCTTATTACAAGGATATATAAAGAGATATATTTTGCTCGGATTCGGTTGCCGTAGTTATAGTCTGATTTATAGCAATACTCTAAAATAATGCATCTTAATCCAGCCCATCAGAGTGTGAAATCCTGCGTCAGATATCTTTGCCGTGCGTCAGCACGCCTGCAGATATCTTCCTTGTCTTTCGCACTCTGCCGAACTGTCTTAAATGCATTATTTACGAGTATTGCTATAATTAAAATTAACATAGTGGGAGATTTTTATGATCTGATAAACATAAAACAGCAGACATCTGTATATTCCATTGAATATACAATGCCTGCTGTTGAATTTTATTGGATTATTTTGCCGGTGTCAGGTGCCAGATATCGTTGTTGTACTGTTCGATAGTTCTGTCAGAAGAGAAGAATCCGGCTTTTGCAATGTTAACCAGCATCTTCTTTGCCCATGTTTTTCTGTCTGCGTAATCAGCCAGTGCCTGATCTTTTTTCTCAACATAATCGTTGAAGTCAAGCAGTGTCATAAACCAGTCTTTGCTTACCAGTTCGTGGTGCAGTCTTTCGAGATTTTCTTTGTGGCCAAGTGCCAGCATCTTTTCACTTACAATGAAGTCAACACATTCCTTGATGCGTTTGTCATTTTCATAAATATCTCTGGAGCAGTAGTCAGCTTTCTCGTAATGTTCGATAACTTTCTCACTGGATTCACCGAAGATATAGATGTTATCTTCACCAACCAGTTCGCTGATCTCAACATTAGCGCCATCCATAGTTCCCAGAGTAACGGCACCGTTCAGCATGAACTTCATGTTACCTGTACCACTTGCTTCTTTGGAAGCCAGGGAGATCTGCTCAGAAATATCGCATGCAGGGAATAATTTTTCGGCTGCGGATACATTGTAGTTTTCAACCATAACGAGCTTCATGTATGGTGCAACTTCCGGATCATCTTTGATGAGATCCTGGAGTGTGAGCAGAAGATGAATGATATCTTTTGCGATCACATAAGCAGGAGCTGCTTTTGCACCAAAGATAAAGGTTACAGGCTGAGATGGTTTTTTGCCACCCTTAATCTCCAGATATTTGCTGATGATGTACAGAGCATTTAACTGCTGGCGTTTGTACTCATGGAGACGTTTGATCTGGATATCATAGATGCTGTTCTCATTAATTTCAACACCTGTGTTAGAGAGGATAAATTCTTTACAGGTTTTCTTAGCTTCTGTTTTGATCTCAAGAAGCTTGTTCAGAACTGCCTCATCATCCTTATATTTCAGGAGATTTTCCAGTGCAGTTGCATTTGTTTTAAACTCATCACCGATCAGGGAGGTAATATAGTCTGTCAGCGGATGATTGCAGTGCATTAACCAACGGCGGAATGTGATACCGTTAGTCTTGTTATTGAATTTCTCCGGATAAATATCATAGAACGCTTTCAGCTCGCTTGTTTTCAGGATTTCTGTATGCAGGGCAGCAACACCGTTGATGGAGAATCCATAGTGGATATCCATATGTGCCATGTGAACCAGGTTGTTCTTGTCGATGATGGCTACATTTTCCTGAGGATATTTTGCTTTGATCTTTTCATCCAGCTTTCCGATGATTGGTACAAGGTGAGGAACTACATCAAGAAGGTAGTCCATTGGCCATTTTTCCAGAGCCTCTGCAAGGATAGTATGGTTTGTGTAAGCGCATACTTTGGATACAATCTCAGCAGCCTCATCAAAGTCAATTCCACGCTCTGTCAGGAGACGGATCAGTTCAGGAATGACCATACTTGGGTGAGTATCGTTGATCTGGATCACTGCGTAGTCTGCAAGGTCATGCAGGTTGCAGCCTTTCTTTGTTGCTTCGTCCAGGATGAACTGAGCGGCATTGGATACCATGAAATACTGCTGGAAGATACGGAGTTTACGTCCGTCATCATCGCTGTCATCCGGATACAGGAACAGTGTCAGGTTGTGAAGGATGTCCTTTTTGTTAAAGGAAATTCCATCGTGAACCATGGATTCATCTGCCAGATCAATGTCAAATAAGTGCAGATGAATGGATTTGTTATTGTAGCCTGCAACGTCGATATCGTACAGGGAAGATTTCAGTGAGAATCCGCGGAACGGTACAGTATAGGAAACACCTGCAGGTGTGAGCCAGCTGTGTTCTTCAATCCATGGGTTCGGAGTTTCCTTCTGAAGTCTGTTCTCAAAGAGCTGTTTGAAAAGACCCAGATGATAATTCAGACCAATACCTTCGCCCGGAAGACCGAGAGTTGCGATGGAATCCAGGAAGCATGCTGCCAGACGTCCAAGACCACCGTTTCCAAGAGATGGTTCCGGTTCAACTTCTTCGATGTCAGCGATGGCTTTTCCATTCTCTTTTAAGAATGCAGCAACATCATCATAGATTCCCAGATTGATCAGGTTGTTGGATAATAATTTACCGATCAGGAATTCTGCGGAAATGTAATAGATTTTCTTCTTTCCATCCTGATAGCCTTTTTCAAAGAGCTGGTTTTTGGTATAAATCAATAATGCATTGTAAATTTCTTCGTTTGTGCACTGGCGTGCATTTTTCTTATACAGGTCATAGATGAGCTTTTCTAAATTTTCCATCGTAATCTCCCTTTCTGAAATGAATATGTGTTTTTTATGAGTTAGATTGCTTATTTTTTAGTTTTGAATAGTGTATTGTTTTTTGTTTATATCAGGAAGAGAAGTTCTCTTGCTGACATCTATAACTATATCAGCAGTCTATTCAAAAAAATACAACAAAATTGCGATTTTATGACAGGTTTCTGCGAAATTTATGAGGAGACATTCCGGTTGCCTGCTGGAACTTCTTGATGAAATAGCTGGTGTTGTTGAAACCTACTTCCAGTGCGATCTCTGTGACAGAGGAGTCGGAATGCAGAAGCAGAGGCTTGGCTTTCTCGATGCGCAGGTCATTGATGTAGGCAATCAGAGTCTTGCCGGTATATTGCTTAAACAGTTTCATAAAGTAGTATTCGCTGTAATTGGAGAGCGCAGTGAGCTCTGCCGCGGTCAGTGACTGTGAATAATTGAGGTTGATGTAGTCCAGGATCTTTTTAATAGAAGCAAGACTTTTGTTCTCTTCCTTATCTGCGGGAGTGATGTAATTTCCCATGAGCATTTCGTAGAAAAAGCTGAAGAACAGAGCCTTTAATTTTACGAAATAATATGGCTTTTTTTCTTTATGGCAGGAATGAATCCTGTCAAAAAGCAGGCAGATATTCCCATAATTGTCATCAGATCTGGAAATAATATGGGTAAATTCCGCCTGATTATCCATCAACAGGGAAATGACACGTTCCTGACATAAATCTCCCGCCGGGCCTGACAGGAAATTCAGGTCAAAAACAATACTACGGAAATAAAGGATATTCTTCAGATCTGTTTTTATGCCATGGAGAACTCCACGGTTCACAATGATCAGGTCACCGGCCTTGACGCGGAGGATCTCTTTGTTCAGACGAACCAGCCCGCTGCCGGATTCAATATAGATCAGTTCCATCTCGTCATGCCAGTGGTTGTAGAGAGAATGGAAGATTTCGCAGTTGTCTGTATATGTTTCTATGGGAAGCTCAAAGGAGCCGTGAGAGCTTCGTTCTTTCAGGGTATCATCTACTTCGATTGTGGGAGTAACTGGCATGGAAAGCGCCTCCTTTTTTTAGAGATTTTTTATCTGTAGTAAGACAATGGAATCAAAAGTATTATTATGGTCGATCCACTGATAGGAGCCATTATACTTCTGGCAGATATCTTCAATAATAGAAAGCCCATATCCATGAGCTCCCGGTTCTGATTTCGTAGTCTTATGTGTAAAAGTCTGCATCGGGTTCTTGGTATTGTGCATATACACAGTCAGAAATCCGTTGGAAATGTTTGCAGACAGCCGGATTTTAGGATCAGGATTGCCGGAAGCGCTACAAGCTTCGATAGCGTTGTCCAGAAGATTAAAAAATATACTGCTCAGGTCAGTCGTATTAATGGAAATTTTTTCCGGTAAAAGGATCTCGTAGGATATATGGATATGTTCCTGTTCTGCACGAAGCCGTTTCCCTTCCAGGATTGCCTGTAACAGGTTATTCTGACAGTAAGGATGAAAACGCTTTTTCTGAAAAGTCTGATTCAGATTTCTGATTGCAGTATCAGCCTGTTCATATTTTCCCTGTTCCAGAAGTATCTGGAAATCCAGAAGTTCCTGTACAGTTTTGGTCTGAAAATCCTGAGTATCCTGTCTGCGGACCTGAAGACTGTAATCCTGTTCCTGTTTTAATTGTTTCTGCTTTTGAAGAAAAGCCAGTTCCATTTCAGTATTGGATTTCTTTAACATATCAGAAAGCACGCAGTATAAAAGAATACAGATAAGGATCATAAACACTGCCAGGATCAGAAACTTTTCTTGTGGTCTGCAATTAAGCCGGGATAGAACAGAAGCGGTATATGTTTCTGCTTCCTCATATTTTTTCATATCCATCAGATACATGACAGACATGATGTGATTCTCAATATCGTGATTCCATTTCCGGAGCCTTGTAAATCGTTATCTATTATCCCTGACTCTCAATATATTTTTGTATAGTTGCTGATGACACTTCTCCAATGCTACAAG
>ERZ791840.914-NODE-914-length-16471-cov-4.259625_pt1 | contig 16471 bp, 10 predicted proteins | sample MGYA00510291_ERZ791840 | MGnify/ENA primary metagenome ERZ791840 (study PRJEB30046, sample SAMN00715256) | human gut metagenome | study: EMG produced TPA metagenomics assembly of the A metagenome-wide association study of gut microbiota in type 2... | reverse complement strand
CGGCTGCAGGCGCAACAGCAGTGACGCCACCAGGCACAGCAAGCGCCCGCGCTCCGCACCGCTGCCGCCAAGCAGCAGAACGCTGCTCATAGCCAGCGCTCGCAGCACCGGAGAACGCAAGCCGCAGAGCAAAGCATAGGCAGCCAGCAAAATGATAACAATAACCTTACGCCAGGGCAGCGGTACCCACTGCAGCAAAGCAAGCAGCAGGCCTGTCAGCAACACAATATGCGTACCCGAAACCGAAAGCAGATGTGCCAAACCATTATCCGTAAACAGCTCGCGTGTTTCTTCATCCAGCCTGCCGCTGCCGCCAAGCACCATGCCGCTCAGCAGCGCCCCATATTCAGCGCCGGCTGCTGCCTCTATGCGTTCGCTCAGCTTTTTGTTCCACAAGGCAAAGCGCTGCCACCACAAAACCTGCGGTTCTATCTTTAGCAGCTGCGCCTTGCGCAAACGTCCGCCAAGCTCCTGCACTCTGTTATAGCCGGCAGCGTCAAAGCCTCCGGGGTTACGCAGGCTGTCCAACTGCTCCAGCGTCCCCTTGAGTACCACACAGCCTGCCTGCGGCAGCTCGCCCTTCACGCTCACGCGCAAGCGTCCGCTGTAAGCAAGCTCCGTATCGCTATAAACCTTTTGACAACGTAGAATCGCACTGCTAAAACCTTCCTGCCGGTGCACGCTCAAAGGTTCCACTGCGCCCTGCACAACCATCTGCCGCCCAAAGCAGGAAGCAAGCTGCTGCTCGGCGGACGGCGGCACGGTAAGCAGACGAAAGAATAATATACAAAGCAGCATGAACGGTAAAAATAATCGTAGATAACGTGTTTTCTGCAGCACTAATCCACCTCCACATAATTACGCAGCTTTGCCAGCTTGGCTTTACCGATTCCCGGCACACGCAGCAAATCATCCGCACTGGTGAAACGCCCGCCTTTTCTTGTTTCCACAATGCGCTGCGCCAACGCCGGTCCGATACCGGGCAGCTGCTGCAGCTCGCTTACGCTCGCGCTGTTGATGCGCACAATCTGCACTGCAGAGTTATTTTTTTCTGCGCCTGCTCTGGTACTACCAACCTTCTTCGTGCTACTTGCACTATAACCGGCAGTTGCCTGAGCGTTTTTTCTCTGTGTTCTGCTTGTCCGTGCAGCCTTCTGCACCGGTACTCGTATCTGCATACCGTCGCGCACCTTACGCACCAGATTAACGCGTTCACTGTCGGCATTTTCCGTCAGACCGCCAGCAGCAGCAATGGCCTCTTCCACTCTGCAGCTGGCAGGCACATCATAAATTCCCGGCTCCAGCACGGCGCCGCTCACCTGCACGCGCACTGTTTTTACCTGCGCTGCTTTGGATGTGACAGCACCTTGCGTGGACTGCGGCAGGCTGCTGACGGGCAGTGTTTTTGCTTTGTCGTTGGTGCTTATAAGGCTGGTTATTATGCAGCCTGTGAGGAGAACGGCGATGAAGATCAGTTTTTTAGATTTTGCTTGCATGGGGATACCTCCTTATGGTGTTGGGGAAAATATTGCGTATAACTTCGATACTCAACCCTTCCGTCTGCTCGCTAAAGCTCGCAGCCACCTCCCCTTTCAGGGGAGATATAACAGGCTAGATTTAAAATTACAGTTCGCAATTACGACCAACCTCTATATGCTCCCTGAAAGGGAGCTGGCAAAATCACGCAGTGATTTTGACTGAGGGTTGTGTTTGCGACAAACTGGGTCTTAGCGTCAAGAGAGCTAGGGCGATGACTGAGGGTTGGGCAAGGCGAAATTTATTATGCTAATGTTGCTTGCGACGCAGCCCCCTTCCGTCAGCTTACAGTGTTCGCTGACACCTTCCCCAAGGGGCAGGCAAGACCAATAGTTTTTCATTAACCTTTATTAGCACGTTCTTGGTTCCCCCTTGGGGGACAAGGTGAATTGCCCGTAGGGCAAGAGAGGGCGCCCTGTGGCGACTGTCGCGTTAGCGACTAAAGGGGGAAATATGAGAGCAGATAAGAATTTGGCTAGAATAGAGAGCCTCTTTTTTCTTTCCAAAGTTTCATATGCTTACTCAACCCTTCCGTCTGCTCGCTAAAGCTCGCAGCCATCTCCCCTTTCAGGGGAGATATATTGTATAGAGAAGTTTTAACATTCGTTTCTTGTGAACTTTATATGCTCCCTGAAAGGGAGCTGGCAAAATCACGCAGTGATTTTGACTGAGGGTTGTGCTTGCGACAAACCGGGTCTTAGCGTCAAGAGAGCTGGCATCGCCGTAGGCGGTGACTTAGGGTTGTCACAAAAAAACAAAAAGAGCCCCCAAGAATAACAATTACGTTATTCTCAGAGACTCTGAAAATGTAAGCGTTATTTAGTACTACTAAATAATGTCATTGCTGACATGCACTGCTTATTTTTTTGTCCGCGCTACAGTCTGCGGAAACTGCCTGCTGCAGGACAGCTGTAACTGCGGTGGTCGCAGTTAGTTATTAGTGGTTAGTGGCCAGTAATACTAAAGCTCGCGACAAATTTTATTTTTACTTTTATTTTTCCCATCTTCTTGCTCGCTATCCGCTCGCAACGGGGATTCGTTCCACCTTTTCGATTTCTAAATTCGCTTACGCTCGTTACAAATCGGGTGTCACTTCGCTACGATGTTTACCAGACGGCCGGGTACGCAGATAACCTTGCGTACGGTTGCATCGCCGATGTGAGCCTGAACGTTAGCGTCAGCCATAGCAATTTTCTCCAGCTCTTCTTTGGTAGCTTCAGCCGGAACAGTCAGACGACCGCGAACCTTGCCGTTAACCTGCAGAACGATTTCTACATTGTCAACCTTCAGTGCTTCTTCATCGCACTCAGGCCAGCTCTGTTCATGTACGCTGCTGTTGGCATCAATAGCACCGCGCCACAGCTCTTCGGTGATATGCGGAACAAACGGGCTCATCATCTTGATGAGGTCGGAAATTGCTTCGTAAATCAGACCTGCATTCGGCTCTTTGGCAGCTTCTTTATAAGCATAGAGAGCGTTAACCAGTTCCATCATAGTGGAAATAGCCGTGTTGAAGTTGAAGCGGGTTTCGATATCGTTGGTAACCTTCTTAATGCTGCTATGCAGTACACGGCGCAGGTCCTTGTCTGCTTCGCTCAGGTTGCTGTGATCGTATTCGGTAACCTTTTGTGCCAGAACAGCTTCAAATGCTTGTACGATACGCCAGATACGGTTCAGGAAGCGGAAGGAGCCTTCAACGCCCTGGTCGCTCCACTCCAGCTCTCTTTCAGGCGGAGCAGCAAAGAGGATGAACAGACGCGCGGTATCAGCACCGTATTTGGAAAGAATTTCTTCAGGAGAAACAACGTTGCCCAGAGATTTACTCATCTTAGCACCGTCTTTGATTACCATGCCCTGAGTCAGCAGGTTGCTGAACGGTTCATCATAATCAACCAGGCCTGCGTCACGCAGAACCTTTACAAAGAAGCGGGAATACAGCAGATGCAGAATAGCATGCTCAATACCGCCGATATATTGGTCTACAGGACCCCAATAGTTATTGAGTTCCTTGTCAAACGGCATCTTGTCGTTGTGTGCGTCGGTATAACGCAGATAGTACCAAGAGGAGCACAGGAAGGTGTCCATGGTATCGGTTTCACGGATTGCGTCAGCACCGCATTTCGGGCATTTGCAGTGAACGAATTCTTCGGAGGTTGCCAGCGGAGATTTAGCACCGGCAGTGAAGCTTACGTCCTCAGGCAGGCGAACCGGCAGCTGGTCTTCCGGAACCAGAACCTCGCCGCAGTGCGGGCAGTAAATGATAGGAATCGGAGCGCCCCAATAACGCTGACGGCTGATCAGCCAATCGCGTAGACGATAGTTTACACGGCGTTTACCGAAGCCTTCAGCTTCAGCCTTATCCATGATAGCGCTCATAGCCTTGTGCATTTCCATGCCGGTGAATTCGCCGGAGTTAACCAGCATGCCTTCTTTTTCTTCGTAAGCGCAGGTCATTTCTTCCAGCTTCAGCTCTTTGCCGATCGGGCAGATTGTAACAATCTTTTCAATACCGTATTTGTCTGCAAACATCCAGTCACGTTGGTCACCGGTAGGAACGCCCATTACAGCGCCGGTACCGTAATCATACAGTACATAGTTGGTTACCCAGATTTCTACCTTGCGGCCGGTGAACGGGTTAATGCAGTATACGCCGGTGAATACGCCCTCTTTTTCGGATTCGCTGGAGGTACGTTCAATTTCGGACTGATTGCGTACACGCTCGCAGAAGGCATTGATTTCGTCAGCCTTCGGATTGTTTTCGCAAATCTTTTTAATCAGCGGATGCTCGGCAGCCAGAGCCATGAAGGTTACGCCGTAAGCAGTATCCGGACGGGTGGTGTAAACAGCAACAGTATCGTTCAGTGCCGGGATTTCAAAGGAGAATTCCAAGCCTTCACTGCGGCCGATCCAGTTATGCTGCATGGTTTTTACACGCTCGGGCCAGCCAGGCAGCAGATCAAGATCCTTCAGCAGCTCATCAGCATAATCGGTGATTTTGAAGAACCATTGGCTCAAATCCTTTTTAACAACCTCATGGTCGCAGCGCCAGCATTTGCCGTCGATAACCTGCTCGTTAGCCAATACGGTGTTACAGGTGTCGCACCAGTTTACGGCAGATTCCTTTTTAACTGCCAGACCGCGTTTGTAGAACAGCTCAAAGAACCATTGAGTCCATTTGTAATAATCTTCCTTACAGGTGGTAACCTCGCGGTCCCAATCGTAGGACAGACCGAGAGCCTTCAGCTGACGAGTCATGTTGGCGATGTTTTCCAGAGTCCATTTTTTAGGCGGAATGTTGTGTTTGATAGCAGCGTTTTCAGCAGGCATACCAAAGGAGTCCCAGCCCATCGGATGCAGCACATTAAAGCCCTTCATGGTGCGGAAACGTGCGATTACGTCGCCGATGGAATAGTTACGAACGTGGCCCATGTGCAGGTTGCCGGACGGATAGGGGAACATTTCCAGAACGTAGGATTTAGGCTTATCCTTATCCATCTCTACTTTAAAGGTTTTGTTTTCTTCCCAGTATTTTTGCCATTTAGCTTCAATATCATGGGGAGCATACTTTTCTTGAATCATTTCATTACCTCCCAGGTATTATTGTTGGTCGAAAATAAAAAATCCCCGACCTTAAAGAAGGTCAGGGACGAAAAATTCGCGGTACCACCCTGATTGCGGCTACAGCCGCCACTCAATTAGCCTTAACGCAGCATCACGTCCGCACATTTCCTTACGGCTTCTTCACGGTGAGTTCATCTGCCCTAACTGCCGGCTCGCATCACCCGCCGGCTTTCTGAAAGATACTGCAGATTACTGCTCCGCTTCACAGAATTTGAATAAAAATATCTTGTATATTATATAACGCCAAACAGGAAAAGTCAAACTTCTGTGTCAGCGTTTATTTTTTCTTTTTCTTCGGCACCAGCTTCTGCCCCAGCTGTCCTTTGACAATAATCAGCTGGTCACGCAGCTCGGCCGCCGCCTCGAAGTCCAGCGCCTTGGCCGCCTCCTGCATCCGTCTTTCCAGCTCGCGGGCCAGCGTGTTCAGCTCCTTAGTTGATTTCTGCTTCAGCTTCTTGCTGCTGCCATAGGCTTCTGCTTCTTCCGTGTCTGCCACCTTCGTCAGCTTAATCAGCTGGCGTTGCTCCTTGTAAATCGTCTTAGGAGTAATGTGGTGTTCCTCGTTGTACGCCTGCTGCTTTTCACGACGGCGATTGGTTTCATCTATCGCCCGCTGCATGCTGTCGGTGATACGGTCGGCATACATAATAACGCGCCCATGCGCATTACGCGCAGCACGGCCGATAGTCTGAATCATCGCCGTATCACTGCGCAAAAAGCCTTCCTTGTCCGCATCCAGAATCGCAATCAGCGATACCTCCGGCAAATCAAGGCCTTCGCGCAGCAGGTTGATGCCTACCAGCACATCAAACTTACCGGCACGCAGGCTGTCGATAATTTCTGCTCTCTCAATCGTAGCGATTTCCGAATGCAGATAGCGCACACGCACACCTGCCTGCTTCAGATATTCCGTTAGGTCCTCTGCCATGCGCTTCGTCAGCGTAGTCACCAGCACACGCTCGCCTGCAGCAGCAACCTTGTTGATTTCGCCCAGCAAATCATCTATCTGTCCCTTAATCGGGCGGATTTCAATCTGCGGGTCCAACAGGCCTGTCGGGCGGATAATCTGCTCGACTACATTGTCTGCCTGCTCCAGCTCATACTTCGCCGGCGTAGCAGAAACATAAATTGCCTGCTTAATCTGCGCCTGAAACTCGTCAAAGGTCAGCGGTCTGTTATCATAGGCCGAAGGCAGACGGAAGCCATGCTCCACCAGCATCTCCTTACGCGAACGGTCACCGGCATACATAGCGCGAATCTGCGGCAGCGTTACGTGCGACTCATCAACAACTAGCAAAAAATCCTTAGGGAAATAATTTACCAGCGTAAACGGCGGCTCACCGGCCTTGCGTCCCGCAAGATGGCGCGAATAGTTTTCGATGCCGGAGCAGTAGCCCATCTCCTGCATCATCTCCAAATCGTAATTCGTGCGCTGCTCCAGACGCTGTGCCTCCAACAGCCTGCCATGCTTATTCAGCTCATCAAGACGCTCGTCCAGCTCCTCGTGAATATCATTCATAGCGCGTTCAAGATTCTCACGACTCGTAACATAGTGGCTCGCCGGGAAAATTGCTACATGATTACGCTGCGCCAGAATCTCACCTGTCAGCACATCAAATTCCACAATGCGGTCAACCTCATCATCGAACATTTCAATGCGCACAGCCTTTTCACCGTAGGCTGCCGGAATAACCTCAATCACATCACCGCGCACACGGAAGGTGCCACGCTTGAAATCAATATCATTGCGTGTATATTGAATCTCCACCAGCTTATGCAAAATCTTCTGGCGGTCGATAATCTGCCCCAAGCGCAGCGACAGCACCATATCATAATACTCCTGCGGCGCACCTAAGCCGTAAATGCAGGAAACACTGGCTACGATAATGACATCCTTACGCTCAAACAAAGCACTGGTCGCACTATGGCGTAGCTTATCAATCTCGTCGTTAATCGAAGCATCCTTCTCAATATACGTATCCGACTGGGGAATATAGGCCTCCGGCTGATAATAATCGTAATACGAAACAAAATATTCCACCGCATTCTCCGGGAAGAACGCCTTCAGCTCACTCGCCAGCTGTGCCGCCAGCGTCTTATTATGCGCAATCACCAGCGTCGGCTTGCGCACCTTATTGATTACCTGCGCAATCGTATACGTCTTGCCCGTACCCGTTGCACCCAGCAGCACCTGCGTGCGCAAGCCCTGCTCCACGCCCTCCGCCAGCTTGGCAATCGCCTGCGGCTGGTCGCCGGCAGGCTCAAAAGGAGCCTGAATTTTAAAATCCATACTAATCACCAACTGCAAAACTCTAAATGCACGATTATTATATCGTTCCAATCAGAGCAATTTCTTAACGTAAATTTCGTGTGGAACCAAGACGAAGTGCCGCAAAACTCGCGCGAAGCCAACAGATACTTCAATACAAGTTAAGCATAGCGCTCAAACAGTTGCGACACTTCTGTGGTTCCGGACACTCATTCACTAAAATTGCTATTCATTACACGATATAACAATCGTGCTGCTAACTAACCCTTACACATCCAGCTCAACACTTACCGGACAATGATCGCTGCCGAAAACCTCATTGTGAATCTCCGCACTCTGCAGCTTATCCGCAATTCTGTCCGACACCACAAAATAATCAATACGCCAGCCCGCATTCTTCTCACGCGCCTTAAAGCGGTAGCTCCACCAACTGTACTTAACCTCCTCCGGATGCAGATAACGGAAGCTGTCCGTAAAGCCCGCAGCCTTCAGCTCACGGAACTTAGCGCGCTCCTCATCCGTAAAGCCTGCATTCTTGCGGTTAGTCTTAGGATTCTTCAAATCAATCTCCTCAGCCGCCACATTCAAATCACCGCAGACAACAACAGGCTTCTTAGCATCCAGCTCCTGCAGATAAGCACGGAACACATCCTCCCACACCATGCGGTAATCAAGACGCGCCAGGCCATCCTTGGAATTAGGCGTATACACCGTCACCAGATAAAAGCTCTCAAACTCCAGCGTAATCACACGCCCTTCCTTATCATGCTCCTCCTGCCCCAGGCCATAGGTAACAGCCAAAGGCTTAACCCTCGTAAAAACAGCAGTACCGCTGTAGCCCTTACGCTCAGCACTGTTCCAATACTCCTCATAGCCGGGGAACACAAAATCAGCCTGCTCGCGCTGCATCTTCGTTTCCTGCAGACAAATAATATCTGGTGCTGCCTCCTGTAAAAATTCGGCAAAGCCCTTCGTCATGCAGGCACGCAAACCGTTAACATTCCAGGAATATAATTTCATAAGTTCAACCTCTTTTCCGTAAATTTATCTGACACCGCAACGGCAAAATCACCGTGCGGTTTTTATACTCTATTTGATTATTGTAACATTCCACGACCAAAAATAAAAGAGCCGCCCGCAGCGCAGCCTCGTCATCAGCGATGACAAAATGCGCACGGCAGCCCTTAAATTTTAGAATTTGATTTGCGACGGCTCGTAATCAACCGTTGTCTTGATGAAAGCAATCTCATTACAGTATGGATACTGCGGACAATACACACATTCCTTCCATACCTTCTGTGGCAGCTTATCCTTCGCCGTTTCAATATAATCACACTTGGCAAAAAATCCCGGCTGATAGGTCAGAGTGAAAAACATCGTCACTCCGCGCTCAATGCCCTCCTTTTCCAAATGCTCCACCAACTGACGGCCTATGCCTGTTTTCTGCAGGCTCGGTTCCACCGCCAACGAGCGTATTTCCGCAAAGCGGTCCCAGACAAAATGCAGCGCACCGCAGCCTAGCAGACGATTATTTTCCACCGCCAAAATATAATCGCGCAGATTCTCGTAAATAGAGTTGCGCGCACGTGGCAGCATCAAGCCTTCCTTTGCATAATAATTCAGCAATTTGTGTATATGTTCTACATCGCTGAAAGTTGCCGGTCTAAAAACAATCATTTTTCAAACCCCCTCATTTGGTTTCCCCATATCAGTTTATCGAACGTAACTGATTTTCTATATATTATCACGTATTACAGCAGAGTACAAGTATAAAAATGCAGAAAAAGGAATTAATCAGTGTAATTAAATACTGATTAATTCCTTTTTAAAACAGGGTTACATTCTTTCCTTCAGCATGTCTGCCGCAGCACACAAAGCCACAATAATCGCAGCCGGTCGCGGCGGGCATCCGGGCACGGCAATATCAACCGGCACAACGTCAGCTGCACGTCCCACAACAGCATAAGTGCTGCCGTAGGTTTCGCCGCCGCAGGCACAGGCACCGCAGGCCATAACCATTTTCGGTTCAGGCATTGCAGCATAGGTCATACGCAGCGCCTGCTCCAGGTTGCGCGTAACAACGCCGGTCACCATCAGCATATCCGCATGACGCGGAGAAGCAACGAAAGCGATACCGTAACGGTGCAAGTCATAAACAGGATTACTCATCGCACCCAGCTCAAAGTCGCAGGCATTGCAACTGCCTGCGTCAAGATGACGCACATGCAGAGAGCGTCCCAGCTTTGCCGTAACAGCCTCGCTGACCTCCACGGCACTGTCAGCCAGAATCTGCGCCAACGCATCATGGTTCGTGTGCACCAGCGCCTTACGCGCGCAGGCCTCTACACAGCGGCCGCAGAAAACGCACTTACTGTAATCTATTTTTGCTTTACCGTCAGCCACACTCACAGCGCCGACCGGGCAGGCAGCGGCACAGGCACCGCAGCCGTCGCAGCTGCCATCGCACTGCAGCTGACCGCGCAGACGCTTGTGGCCCGTAGTATCAATATTTTCGGTAGCAATCTTTCCGTGAAGAATTGCCTCCAGCATTTTTAACATCTTGCCACCTCCTTAGCGGTCTATGCAGGCATAGCATAACTCAAAGCTTTTATTAATCAAAGGGAAGTCCGGGATGATGTCGCCCTGTACTGCCACAGTCAGCGCCGGCCAGTTAGGATAGGAGGCACTGCGCACAAACAGGCGGTCTATGCGTCCTTCCTTATCCAGCAGCAGGCAGTGCAGATTATCACCGCGGGCAGATTCGCTGATGCCCCAGGTAAAATGACCTTCCTCCTGCTGCAGCTCGCCCAGCTCTACCGCCAGCTGCGTTTCCGCGTTGCGGCGCAGCTTGCTGATAAGCTGACGCACCAGCTTCAGGCTCTGGGCAACCTCACCGATACGCACCTTAATACGTGCTTCGACATCACCCGCTGTTTCCGTAATAACCTCAAAATCAAGCTCATCATAAATACCGTAGCCGATATCCTTACGGCTGTCACGGGTACTGCCGCTGGCACGCGCACCCACGCCTACCATAGCCAGATCAAAAGCAGTTTCCTGACGTACTCTGCCGGTGGTACGGATACGGTTGACGAAGTTCGCCTGCTCCCACATGATATGTACCATATCGGCATAAACAGCTTCTACCTCACGCAGAACCTCTTCGATTTCCTCCAACATAGCGTCGTTAACATCGTACTGCACACCGCCGGGGATAATCAGACCGCGCAGGAAGCGGTTGCCTGCTATCATTTCGTTAAGCTGCATCAGATACTCCTTCAGACGCGTTCCCATGCTGATTACAGGCGAGAAGCCGACACCGGCGCAGATATTGCCAGTATCACCCACATGGTTATACAAGCGCTCCATCTCCGCAGCCAAGGTACGGATTAACCACGCACGGTAAGGCACCTCTGCCTCCGAGCATTTTTCTACCGCCTGACAGAAGCTCAGCGTATTCGCTACGCTGCAGGCACCGCAGATGCGTTCTACAATCGGCAGCGCCTCCATCGGCGTCAGGCCTTCAACCGCCTTTTCAATGCCGCGGTGGGTAAAGAACAGCTTGGCATCCAGCTGCAGCATAGCCTCGCCTGCCTGACTGAAGCGGAAATGACCGGGCTCGATGATGCCTGCGTGAATAGGGCCTACAGGAACCTCAAAGAGGCCTTCGCCCTGCGAGGTAAACATTTCGTATTCACGATGTCCTCGTGCATCATAATCCTTGGGATATTTTTTCAGCAGCGGATGGAAGCCTTCGGGAAAGCTCTCATGCAGCACCAGCGGACGCATATCGGGATGTCCCTGCGGCTCGAAGCCGAACATATCATGCAGCTCGCGCTCATACCAGGCAGCAGCCGGCAGCAGCGTAGTCAGTGACTGATATTCCAGCGGACCGTCCGCGGGGAACGGAGCCTTCAAAACATCTATATCACGTTTTTCAGCATTATAGAACAGGCAGTAGATGGCCAGACCGCCGCCCTGCAGCGTTTCGTCTGCGCCAAACATAGCAGCCAGCGGACGCTTGCCGCTGTCGCTGCAGATATTGGCAGCACCACGCAAATTTTCCGGTTTAACTAGCATTATCTCAGCCTCCTATAATCCGCACAGCCTGGTTCAGCAGATTGTTGAGCCAGGGAATATTTTCAAAGCCTGCTCCCACTACGCAGGTCAAAAGTAGCAGCGCTGCCAGCACAGGCACGTCAGTTGCTCCCAGCAAATCACCCAGAGGCTGACGCTTGGATTTATCACACAGCATACGCATGCCGTGGTACAAAATACCAATCAGCACACCTGCCAGCAGAATAATCAGCAGACTGCCTGCTACCCAATGGCCTTCACGGAATATAGCTGCCATAATGTAAAACTTACTGAAGAACAGGCCCATCGGCGGCAGGCCCAAAATACCCAGCATACCGGTAAGCCAGAAGGTTGCGGTATGCGGTACATCCTTAATCATACCGTGAATACGCATCATATTACGTGTCTGATATTCCTGGATAATCGTACCGGCAATATAGAACAGAACAAACTTAATCATCGCATGACTGTACATATGCAGCATCACAGCCTTCAGGGAGAAGGCGGAAAAGACGCCGATACCGGCAACCATAATGCCGATGTTTTCCATAGAGGAATACGCCAGAATACGTTTAACGTCACGCTGTACAACAACGAACGGCACGGCAATCGCCACAGTCAGCACAGCAAAGAACAGCAGCATGCTGCTCATCATCGCAGCGCCTGCTGTCGGCAGCAGGATAACCAGATTACGCAGCAATACATAAATAGCACAGCTGCAGAGCGCACCGCTCAGCATACCGCTGGTCAGTGACGGAGCCTCGGCATAGGCATCAGGCAGCCAGGTGTGCATCGGCGCCATGCCTGCCTTGGTACCGTAGCCGATAACGATAAACAGCAGTGCCAGCTTGGTCATCGCCGGGTTCAGGCTGTTGGCATGCTCATGCAGATACAGCCAGCTGAGCGCCTTTTCGCCGCCCAAAGCATCAAGCTGTGCGTAATACAGCACCAGTGTACCTAAAAGCGCCAAGCAGATGCCGACGGTACAAACCATGATATATTTCCACGTTGCTTCCAGAGCAGCGCGGGTAAATTTAAAGGAAATGAGCAACGCACTGATTAAGGTAGTCGCTTCGATAGCAACCCACATCAGGCCTAGGTTTTTTACCAACAGTACGATGAACATCGTCCAGCAGAAAAGCTGCATCAGCGCAAAGTAACGGCCGGTCTGCAGCTGCTCGCCCTTGAGCACGCCGCAGCGCTCCTCACGCGTAAGATAATTACGCGCAGTCCAGGTTGCTGCCAGATAAAGTGTGGTAATGATAATAATTACCCACATATTCAGCGCATCAATGTAAAAATAATCATCTACATAAGGCACAGCAGGATTAAAGGACTTTGCCATCAGCGCCACGCACACGCCTACCGCAGTTGCCGTCAGGCGGTGCAGCCAATGCAGGATATTATTGCCGAAGCCCGCAGCCAGTGCCAGCACCGCGCACAAGGGTGGCAGGCATAACAGTATCAAAATATATGTTAACATTACATCCCCTACCCTTTCAGCTTGTCCAGCACATTTGTATCCGTAGTTTTAAACGACAGACGCAGACGCGAGGTTAAAATAACAAGAATAACAACAGCAATCAGCACATCAAGGAAAATGCCCAGCTCGATAATCAGCGGCAAGCCCTCCGTCATAATCAGACCAAGCAGATAAATGCCGTTTTCCAAGGTAATCAGACCGATCATCTGCATAATGGCACGGCTGCGCATAACAATCAGCGCGAGGCCTGTCATAATCATAAACATAGAGGTCGCCAGAATATCGCGGCCCTCTGCCTGCGGCAGCAGACCGTCAATTACCATGTAGCCGAGTGCCAGACTGCAGGCTGCAAAGGCAGTAGAATAATTTACATTGATATCGCTGACAATTTCACGCTCGTCGCGCAGCTGATTTACCACGCGTAAAATAGCGTAAGGAATAAAGAGCACCTTAACGGCAATTGTCAGCACACCGGGCAGCCAGGCATGCAGGCCGCTGCCATGGCTCATACCTACGACGAGGCAGGCTGCAGCAATCAAGGCAGACTGCAGCGCCAGGCACAGAGTTGCACGGCGCAGCTCCACAAAGCGTGTCTGCAGGAAAACGATAAACATTAAACTTACAACCAAATATTCCATCGTTACCTCCTTACTGTGCCACTACTGCCAGCAGCAGCATCAGGCCTGCTGCGGCCAGATATACACGCACCTTGAAAAGGCGCATCTTATTGTTCAAGGTTTCAACCACACCTACAGCCACCGCACCTATAAGCACCTTAAATACAACAGGCAAATCCAGCGGCAGATACAGCATAGCGAAGAGCACTAAGAATACCAGCAGCTTAAGCTGGCTTGCCCAATGGATGAGCGCCAGCAGACGGCCGGAATATTCCAGTGTCATGCATTCATGGATCATTGTCAGCTCCAGATGTGTGTCGGGGTTATCAACCGGGATACGGCTGTTTTCTGCAAGCAATACAAGGAAGAAGGCAATGCAGGTCAGCACGCCTGCTACCGTCAGGTTAACCTCATCCGTACGCAGGCTCATGCCTGCCAGCGAGGTGCTGTTGGTGTGCAGTACGTTAGACAGCACGGCCAGCATTACCACAGGCTCAACGAAGGCTGCCACATAAACCTCACGGCTGCCGCCCATGCCGCCGAAGGCGGTGGCTGCATCCATTGAGGAAACTGCCATAAAGAAGCGTCCCAAAGCCAGCAGATATACAAATACAAAAACGTCACCGAAGCCGGCCTGACCGCCTAAGAAGCCCGGCAGCATGCAAGCTGCCGCAAAGGTCGTCAGAAAATATACGCAGGGTGCCAGACGGAAGGTGATGCTGGTATAAGGAGTAAGCATAGTAGGCTTACCCCACCATTTGCGGATATCGTAATATTCCTGCCAGATGCTGCTGCCGATACGGTTCTGCATCCAGGCCTTTACCTTTTTAACAATGCCGGTTACCAGCGGAGCGCACAAAAGCAGCAATACTGCCTGCGCCATACCGAGGGCCAGCTGTAACAATTCATTTTGCAAAATCATTTATAAAGCGCCCCCCATACCAGTACCAACATCATTGCCACCATAACATAGGCAACATATAAACGCACACTGCCCTGCTGCAAACGGCGCAGGAAATTAGAAATACTTACAAAATGCTTCTGCAGCGGCTGATAAAGCTTTTCCGTAATCATATCGGGAATTTCCAGCTTGTAGGAAAGCTGACGGCCGAAGTAAGCATGCTCCTTGCGCATGTAGGTTACCTGACGCTTTGGCTTCAGCAGATAATCAAACGCACGGCGTACAGGCTTACTGAAGCCGGTTGCGGAATACTGCTGACGCTGCGTCGGATAGGTTCCGCAGTTCCAGGTAACATCCTCCACAACAAAGCAATTTTTGACAGCCAGCCACAGCAATGCGCCCAGCACCAGCAGCAAAGCCAAGAGCAGCAGCGGCTTGTAGCAAATAGCAGTACCAACGCCAGCCCACGCCAGATTCATACCGAAGGCATCAAGTGCGACAGGCATGCCCAACGCCAACAGAGCGGCGCGAACGACCGGCAGCGGATAAAGACCGCAAGCAACAACTAAAACAGATGCAACGCCCATAGCAGCGAGCATAAATTTATCGGATTCGTGCGCATGCTCCACGATTTCACTGCGAGCACGGCCCAGGAAGGTGATGCCGAAGAAGCGTACAAAGCAGCCGAGAGCCAGTGCTCCGGTAAAGCCCAGCAGAATAAATGATACCGCAGTCCACAGGCGGATATCCTGACCGGCGCAGCTTGTGCCCAGGCTGATAAAGCTCTGCAGCACCAGCCATTCACCGGTAAAGCCGTTCGTCAGCGGAATAGCGGCAAGCGCCAGCGAGCCGACGAAAGCAAACACAGCGGTATACGGCATCTTGCGCGCCAGGCCGCCGAACAGCTCCAGGTTCTTGCTGCCGGTGCCGTGCATAATGCTGCCGGCACACATAAACATCAGCACCTTCATAATACTGTGGTTAAAGGCATGCACCAACGCAGCCACAAAGCCAAGCATATAAAAGCTGCTGCCGGAAGCCTTCATCAGCATACCACAGCCGAAGGCAGCAAAAATTACGCCCATATTTTCCACAGAGGAGTAAGCAAGCACGCGCTTGATATCCGTTTCCATCTGAGCATAGAGTACGCCCAAAAATGCGGATACTACGCCTGCCAACAGTACAACAACACACCACCAGTAATTCCAGGCAGGCAAAAAGCTGAACATAAAACGACCGAAACCGTAGAGAGCAATCTTCAGCATAACACCGCTCATCAGCGCGGAAACGTGACTGGGTGCTGCCGGATGCGCCTTAGGCAGCCACACATGCAGCGGCACCAGACCGGCCTTCAAAGCAAAACCGACAAAGGCACAGACAAAAACAAGATGCTGCCAGTTGCCATCCAACGTATTCTTGGCCATAGCAGCAAAGCTGAAGCCCTCGCTGGCAGAGCCTGTCAGCAAAAAGGCAATCATAATCGCCGCCGTACCAACGCTGGTCATAACCAGATACTGATAGGCAGCATTCCAGGTAGCACGCTTTTCGGATTCATGGTTAACCAGCATAAAGGAGGCTACGGCCATAATTTCCCAGAAAAGCAGGAAGCTGAAGGCATCGCCGGCCAGCAGCACCAGTACCATAGACATGATGAACAGGCACCACATGCCGCCCAAAAGGCGCAGACGGCTGCCCTCATAGCTACGCGCATAACCGAGCGCGTACAGGCTGGTAACAACACCGGCGATACCGGTCAAAAGCAGAAATACTGCGCTCCAGCCATCGCAGCCTAAAGAATACGAGCCCCAGGTCAGGGGGGCAGGGCTCACGCCGCCAAAGAGCTGCAGGCCTGCCGCATAAGCGCAGACAGCGCTGCCAAAAAGGGCAGCGCTGTTAGCAACCCCGCGCTTTTCTCTCCTTGGCCTCCTGTGCTTCCTGAAGGCTCTGCCATACGAGGGCCGAAGCAC
>ERZ791840.913-NODE-913-length-16489-cov-9.253621_pt1 | contig 16489 bp, 14 predicted proteins | sample MGYA00510291_ERZ791840 | MGnify/ENA primary metagenome ERZ791840 (study PRJEB30046, sample SAMN00715256) | human gut metagenome | study: EMG produced TPA metagenomics assembly of the A metagenome-wide association study of gut microbiota in type 2... | reverse complement strand
TTTGTTTGGAATTGTTTACCGTGTTTTTCCAACACGAAAATAGGTTCCGTTACAAGTTCTTTCGATATTGTTCAATTTTCAAGGTCCTGTGCGCTTCAACCTTTCGGCTGACGACCTGTTTATTTTACCACCGAAGTGGTTTTTTGTCAAGTCTTTTTTCGAAGCTTTTGAACTTTTCTGAACTTGGAGCGTTCTCAACATCTCAGAACTAACCGTGGGCTTGTCGGGGTGTAACCCCTCCATTTCCTTGCGGAAACCGCCCTGTCGCTCAAACACCCCACTGGGGTGTTTGTTGCTACGCAACCGCTAGCTTTCGAACGTCTATTGGTTCTTTTCAAAGGCTTCGTGCTGAGACTTCAGAAGTCATTCTTTTGTCTCAGCGCTTGGCGCTCAAGTATAATACCATATTCCCCTGCACTTTGCAAGTGCTTTTTTCGATTTTTTTGAACTTTTTTCCTCCTTTGGGATTTTGACCAGTTTTCGTCCAGAGCGTCGGCGTTGTTTTGACACAGTTCGTCGTTATGTTCCAGCTCTTATATAAGGTATATGAAGAGGTTTCGTATAGATATTTTCGGATATTACACGTCGGAAACGCATCCCGGATGTCAAGAGGGCAGTCCCGAAATTTTGTCCCGAAAAAATTCCTGCAATTTTGGCTAAAACTCCAAAACGCAAAATGTAGTGGTATTTTTCTTGACTTGCCACAAGATAGTGATAGAATAGAGCTACATTCAGTTTGTTGGATATCGTGTGCGCAGACGGGTATCTCTTATTGTAAGAGATACCCGTTCACACTGTTCATTTGAAGGAGGAGAACCGATGAAGATCATCAAACGAAACGGCGCAGAAGTTCCCTTTGATATTACCAAGATCATCACGGCTGTGACAAAGGCCAGCGATTCTGTTGGCGGACAGAGCCGCCTGACCAAGGATCAGATCACTCAGATCGCGTCTGACGTGACCGACCAGTGCCAGTCGCTGAACCGCGCTGTCAGCGTGGAAGAAGTGCAGGACATGGTGGAGAACCAGCTCATGGACATCCATGCCCATGACATTGCCCGCCACTATATCACCTACCGCTATATCCAGAGCCTGAAGCGTCAGACCAACACCACCGACGAGCGCATCCTGAGCCTGATCGAGTGCCAGAACGAAGAGGTCAAGCAGGAGAACGCTAACAAGAACCCCACTGTCAACAGCGTACAGCGCGACTATATGGCCGGCGAGATCTCCAAGGACCTGACCGCCCGCCTGTTGCTGGACCCGGAGATCGTCAAGGCACATCAGGAAGGTTTGATCCACTTCCACGACTCCGACTACTTTGCACAGCACATGCACAACTGCGACCTGGTGAATCTGGAGGACATGCTGCAGAACGGCACCGTCATTTCCGGTACCTATATCGAGAAGCCTCACAGCTTTTCCACTGCCTGCAACATCGCAACGCAGATCATCGCGCAGGTGGCTTCCAACCAGTACGGCGGCCAGAGCATCAGCCTGACCCACCTTGCTCCCTTTGTGGATGTCTCCCGCAAGAAGATCGCCGCCGAAGTCGAGGTGGAGATGGAAGGTCTGGATGTTTCCGCCGAGCGCAAGCGCGAGATCGTGGAGCGTCGCCTGCGCAACGAGATCAACCGCGGCGTGCAGACCATCCAGTATCAGGTCGTCACCCTGATGACCACCAACGGCCAGGCCCCCTTCATCACCGTGTTCATGTATCTGGGTGAGGCCCGCAACGCGCAGGAGAAAGCCGACCTCGCCATCATCATTGAGGAGACCATCCGTCAGCGCTATCAGGGCGTGAAGAACGAAGCCGGTGTGTGGATCACCCCCGCCTTCCCGAAGCTGATCTATGTGCTGGAAGAGGACAACATCCGCCCCGGCACTCCTTATTATTATCTGACCGAGCTGGCCGCAAAGTGCACCGCCAAGCGCATGGTGCCCGACTACATCTCCGAGAAGAAGATGCTGGAGATGAAGGTGGACAAGAACGGCGAGGGCCACTGCTACACCTGCATGGGCTGCCGCAGCTTCCTGACCCCCTATGTGGACCCCGAGACCGGCAAGCCCAAATACTACGGCCGCTTCAATCAGGGCGTTGTGACCATCAATCTGGTGGATGTGGCGCTCAGCTCCGAGGGCAACTTTGAGAAGTTCTGGAAGATCTTCGATGAGCGTCTGGCCCTGTGCCATCGCGCCCTGCAGGCACGCCACAAACGGCTGCTGGGCACCCCCAGCGACGCCGCACCCATCCTGTGGCAGTACGGCGCTCTGGCCCGCCTGAAGAAGGGCGAAAAGATCGACAAGCTGCTGTTCGGCGGCTACTCCACCATCAGTCTGGGCTATGCTGGCCTGTATGAGTGCGTGAAGTATATGACCGGCAAGAGCCACACCGATGCCGGTGCAAAGCCCTTTGCTCTGAGCGTGATGCAGCACATGAACGACAAGTGCAACGAGTGGAAGAAGGCCGAGAACATCGACTACTCCCTCTACGGCACCCCGCTGGAATCCACCACCTACAAGTTCGCCAAGTGCCTGCAAAAGCGGTTTGGCATCGTGCCCGGCATTACCGATAAGAACTATATCACCAACAGCTATCATGTCCATGTGTCAGAACACATCGACGCCTTCACCAAGCTGAAGTTTGAGTCCGAGTTCCAGAAGCTGTCCCCGGGCGGTGCCATCAGCTATGTGGAAGTGCCCAACATGCAGGACAATCTGGAAGCCGTCATGAGCGTGCTGCAGTTCATCTACGACAACATCATGTATGCCGAGCTGAACACCAAGTCTGATTACTGCCAGTGCTGCGGCTACGACGGCGAGATCAAAATCGTGGAGGATGACGGCAAGCTGGTGTGGGAGTGCCCCAAATGCGGCAACCGCGACCAGAACAAACTGAACGTTGCCCGCCGCACCTGCGGTTATATCGGCACCCAGTTCTGGAATCAGGGCCGCACCCAGGAGATCAAGGACCGCGTGCTGCATTTGTAATTTTTGCATAAAGGAAAGCGTCCTCGCCCTCTCAGTCAAAACCTTGCGGTTTTGCCAGCTCCCCCAAAGTGGGAGCCTTTGGCAGTACGGCAAACTTTGCCGATTTGCCAAGGCCTCTCCCTTTGGGAGAGGTGGCACCGCAGGTGACGGAGAGGGCGAGCCAGCTTGAAATGAAGCTATGAACTACGCAACCATCAAATATTATGATATCGCCAATGGCCCTGGGGTACGCACCAGCGTGTTCGTGTCCGGCTGCCGCCACCACTGTCCGGGGTGCTTTAATGCCATTGCCTGGAATTTTGACTACGGGCAGCCCTTTGACAAAACCACCCGCAATCAGGTGTTTGCCTCCTGTCAGCCGGACTACATCGCCGGGCTTTCGCTGTTGGGCGGCGAACCGTTCGAACCGGAGAACCAGCGGGAACTGCTGCCTTTTGTGCGCAACTTCAAGGCGCTGTATCCGTCCAAAACGGTCTGGTGCTACTCCGGCTACACCTGGGAGCAGCTGACCGGCAAGGAGCCAAGTCTTGCCCGGTGCGAAGCCACCGACGAGTTGTTGAGCCTGCTGGACGTGCTTGTGGACGGCGAATTTGTCGAAGCCAAACACGACATTTCCCTGCGGTTCCGGGGCAGCAGCAACCAGCGTCTGCTGGATGTGCAAAAGAGCCTTACCGCCGGGGAGCCGGTATGGTGGGAGGACGAAAAGGTCTTTTCCACCCACAGCATGGAGCGGTAAAGCAAAAAAGCATCTGCAGCCTGTCATTTTCGGGTTTTACCGATGACAGTTGATTGCAGATGCTTTTTCAGTTGTAGGGAACTCGCCGCCTTCTCCTGCGGAACGCATGAATGCGTTCCCTACAATTCCTGCCGGGAGTTTGCTGCTTTACCGCATTCACTCCCGGCTGCCAACGGCATCCTCGATGAGCCGCAGAAAGGCATTGCCGTAGCGGGTAGCTTTCTTTTCGCCCACACCGCTGATGTTCAGCAGTTCATCGATGCTCAATGGCTTTTTCTCTGCCATTTCCCGCAGGGTCGCATCGCTGAAAACCATAAAGGCCGGGATATTCTGTTTACCTGCCAGACGCTTGCGCAGAGCATACAGCGCGCTCAGCAACTTTTCGTCAAACTCGCTGAGCGGCACAGCATCTGCCTTTACGCGGCGGGGCTTTGCGGCAGGCGTCAGGCGGCGGGCGTTGTCTGCAGCCCGGCGACGGGAGTCCTCCAGCTGCATCTGCGCTTCCTGTTCTGCGGCCAGACAGCAGGAGCAGTTGCCGCATTTCTGGGGCGCAGCTTCACCGAAATACTGCAGCAGGAAGCCCCGCAGGCATTTCTGTGTTGTGGAATAGAAGGTCATGTACTTGAGCCGCTCTTCGGCCTTGCGGGCCGCCTCGGCCTTGACATCGGCGGGCAGACCGTTGTCCGCTTCCAGTTCCTTATCGATGAAGAACCGGATGGTGCGCACATCGGTTCCGGAATAGAGCAGCGTGCACCGCGCGGGCTGGCCATCGCGTCCGGCGCGCCCGGCCTCCTGATAGTAGCTTTCCAGATCCTTGGGCATATTATAATGGATGACGAACCGCACATTGGGCTTGTCGATGCCCATGCCGAAGGCATTGGTCGCCACCATGATCTGCACCCGGTCGTAGAGGAAATCGTCCTGATTCTTCCGCCTGGTGTCGGCGTCCAGCTTGGCGTGGTATGCCGCCGCCCGGATGCCCCGGCTCTGCAGCAGGCGGGCCGTCTCATCCACCTGCTTTGTGGTGCTGCAGTACACGATGCCCGCGTTGTCCCGCTCCTTCAGCACAAGATCCAGCAGTTCCTGCGGCTTCCGGCTTGGCAGGGCGCGCCGGGTCTCAAAGTAAAGATTCGGCCGGTCGAAGCTGGTCGTTACCTCATAGGGGCTTTGCAGCGCCAGATGGGTGCGGATGTCCTCCCGCACATGGGCAGTGGCGGTAGCCGTGAACGCGCCCACCACCGGCCGCCGGGGCAGGCTGTCCACAAAGTCCCTGATGCGCAGGTAGCTGGGGCGGAAGTCCTGACCCCACTGGCTGATGCAGTGGGCTTCGTCCACCGTCACCATGCTGATCTCCCGCTCCTGCACGAACCGCTGGAACCCCGGCATCTCCAGCCGTTCCGGTGCCACATAGATGATCTTGTACCAGCCTTCCCGGGCGCGGTGCAGCATCAGGGCTTTCTGGTTGTCGGTGAGACTGTTGTTCAGGAATGCAGCCGCCACACCGGCCTGCACCAGCGCCCCCACCTGATCTTTCATCAGGCTTACCAGCGGGGACACCACGATCGTGATGCCCGGCAAAAGCAGCGCCGGCACCTGATAACAGATGGACTTGCCCGCACCGGTGGGCATCACGGCCAGCACATCCTGACCTGCAAGCAGGCAGCTGACGATTTCCTCCTGCCCGGGGCGGAACGAGTCGTAGCCAAAAACTTTTTTCAGGATGCTGTGCGGGTTTTCCATGAGTTCCTCCGTTATAGTATAAGGATGCGTTTTTTGTGCGCGGGATGTTTCAAACTTTATCAGTATACCACAAAATGGGATGTTTGCGCACCGAAAAGCATCACTTTCGCGCAAAAAGTACGGAAAGCCATGCTTCTTTTCCCGGAAGGATAGCTTTTCAGGGGCGAAAATGCTATAATAAGAATACATATCTCCATCTTCCGGGCAACCGCGCCGGAGCATGAAACAACAAAAGGAGTATTTTGAATATGCAGCAGAAACTTATCACCTTTGCCGTACCCTGCTACAATTCCGCAGCTTACATGCGCCACTGCATCGAAACGCTGCTGTCTGCAGGCGAACAGGCCGAGATCATTCTGGTGGACGATGGTTCCGTCAAGGACGACACCCCGGCCATCTGCGATGAATATGCCGCCAAATATCCCACCATCGTCAAGGCCATTCATCAGGAAAACGGCGGTCACGGCGAGGGCGTCAATCAGGGCATCCGCAATGCCACCGGCCTGTACTATAAGGTCGTGGACAGCGACGACTGGCTGGACACCGACGCTCTGAAAAAAGTTCTGGCACGGCTGTCTGCCCTTGTGGCCCGCGGCACTGCCCCCGACCTGATGATCTGCAACTATGTGTACGAGCATGTGGAAGACGGTACCAGCCACACCGTGCGCTACACCAACGTGTTCCCGGAGAACCGCCTGTTCGACTGGGTGCATGTGGGCCACTTCCGCCCGGATCAGAACATCCTGATGCACTCGGTGATGTACCGCACCGAGGTGCTGCGCCAGTGCGGCATGGTGCTGCCCAAGCACACCTTCTATGTGGACAACATCTTCGTCTACCAGCCCCTGCCCTACGTCAAGAGCATGTACTACATGGATCTGGATCTGTACCGCTACTTTATCGGCCGCGCCGACCAGAGCGTGAACGAAAGCGTGATGATCAGCCGCGTGGATCAGCAGCTGCGGGTCACCAAGCACATGATCGATTGTCAGGATCTGGACGCGCTCAAAGGTCAGAAGCGTCTGCGCGCCTACATGGTGCACTACCTCTCGGTGATGATGGCGGTCAGCGACATCTTCCTGCTGCTGGACGGCAGCGCCGAAGCCCACGAAAAGCGCACCGAGCTGTGGCAGTACCTGAAGGCCAACACCAGCACCGGCGTGTACAACGCAGTCAAGTACAATCTGGGCGGCCTGACCAACATGAAGTTCCCCGGCAGCGACAAGGTCATTCTGGGTGCCTACCGCACCGCCCGCAAGATCTTCAAGTTCAACTAAAGCCTGCATTTTTCGCCCTTCGGCATCGCGTTTTGATGCCGGAGGGCTTTTTTCTGCGTCTGAAGGCAAAATTTCTTTGCCAAATCGGCAGACAGATGTTGCATTTTGCCGTTCTGTCCAGTATACTGAAATCGTATGCGTTTTTTCCAAAGCTGCGCGGTCTTTCCCCTTGCCGATCTCCCTTTCGCGCGCGGCTCCGATATTTTTTTGACAAGGAGGAATGGGAGCCGTCTGCGGATTCCTGCGCGCTCCCGCACAACCGACACCATGGAACAAATGTTGATTTGTCTGTCCCTTGCGCTGATCGCGGGTCTGCTGATGTCCCGTCTGGCCAAGGCGGTCAACCTGCCGGCCGTCACGTCCTATCTCATCGCCGGGCTTCTGCTGGGACCGTTCTTTCTGGGACGGCTGGGGCTGAGCCGTCTCGGCTTCGGCTTCGGGTCGCTGGCACAGGTGGAAGGCTACGGCATCATCACGCAGGTGGCGCTGGGCTTCATCGCCTTCGTCATCGGCAACGAATTCCGGCTCAGCGCCCTGAAGCGGATGGGCCGTCAGGCCCTCACCGTGGGCATCGCGCAGGCCGTCATCACAACGGCGTTGGTGGATGTTGCCCTCATCGTGCTGCATTTCATCCGCCCGGACGTCATCTCGCTGGCCTCGGCCATCACGCTGGGCGCCATTGCAGCGGCCACGGCTCCCGCCGCCACCCTGATGGTGGTCAAGCAGTACAAGGCTTCCGGCCCGCTGACAAAGCTGCTGCTGATGGTGGTCGCCATCGATGATGCCGTGGGTCTGGTGCTGTTCTCCGCTTCCTACGGCGTGGCAAATACACTGGAGCAGGGCCGCATCGACCCGGTCAGCGTCATTCTGGAGCCGCTGCTGGAGATCCTGCTCTCCCTCGCGCTGGGCGCAGCCGCCGGTTATCTGCTCAACCTGCTGGAAGTCTACTTCCACTCCCGCTCCAAGCGCATGAGCCTTTCGGTGGCGTTCGTGCTGCTGACGGTGGGTCTGTCCATGACCGAGTTCGAGATCGCCGGCACTCGCTGCGGCTTCTCCCTGCTGCTGGTCTGCATGATGACCGGCACCGTGTTCTGCAACATCTGCCCCACCTCGGAGGAGCTGATGGACCGTCTGGACCGCTGGGTATCCCCCATCAACATCCTGTTCTTCGTGCTCTCCGGCGCAGAACTGGACCTGACCATTCTGGCCAATCCCTTCGTGCTGTTCATCGGCGTGGTGTACATCATCGCCCGCTCCGCCGGTAAGATCAGCGGTTCTTTCCTCAGCAGCCGCGCTGCCCGCTGCAGCGGCGACATCCAGAAGTATCTGGGCATCACCCTGCTGCCGCAGGCCGGTGTCGCCCTCGGCATGGCGGCCACGGCCTCCCAGCTGTCGGACGGCCACATGGTGCGCAACGTGGTGCTGTTCTCGGTGCTGGTGTATGAGCTGGTCGGCCCCACCCTGGCCAAGCTCTCGCTGACCGCCGCAGGCGAAATCCGCCCCGAGGGCCGCACCAGCGCCCGCATGGAGAACAAGCCGGAACCTGCCGGCGATGTAGGCTGAAAATTTATCCCGGAAGGGCTGCCGCGCAGGGAACTGTGCAGCAGCCCTGTTTTTGCACTCTTTTATAGTTTTGGTTGATTTTTGTCGAAATTGCCCGCAATCATTGACGAAGAGTGCTATTTTTTGTATACTGGGCATGTCAACACTGGCACGATTTTCCTGTAGTGTCACAGGCTGTCATTGCAGGATCCGACGAAGGAGAATGGTATACTATGAAAAGCACCGGCATTGTCCGCGGCATCGATGCGCTGGGGCGCATCGTTCTGCCCAAAGAGCTGCGCACCAGCATGCGTCTGGACACCGACACCAAACTGGAGATCTTTGTGGACGGCGACACCATCGTCCTCAAGAAGCACCGCCCCGCCGGCAGCTGTGATTTCTGCGGCGAGGTGGACGAGAATGCCCTGCAGTATGAGGGCTACTGCATCTGTCAGGCCTGCCGCCGCCGCATCAGCGCCCTGTAAAACGCCAAAAAGGAGACTCAGCCATGAGCCGGATGATCGATTTTACCGTCCCGTCCACCGTACCGGGACGGACTTTGCACGCCTTCCGCTGTGAACCGGACGGTGAGGTGCGGGCCATCCTGCAGCTCTCCCACGGCATGGTGGAGTTCATTGACCGGTACAAGCCGCTGGCCGAATCTCTGGCCGGGCGTGGCATCCTTGTCACCGGCCACGACCATCTGGGCCACGGCGGCTCCATCCGCACCAAAGAGGACTACGGCTATTTTGCCGAACCGGACGGCAACCGCGCCGTTCTGGCCGACCTGCACGCCATGACCGTGCGTACCAAAGAGCAGTATCCCGGGGTGCCGTATTTTCTGCTGGGGCACAGCATGGGTTCCTTCTATGCCCGGCAGTACCTGTGCGAGTACGGCAATGAGCTGGACGGTGCCATCATCATGGGCACCGGTTTCCAGCCCAAAGTGCTGGTGCAGCTTGCAAAAACCACCTGCCGGGTGCTGGCGGCGTTCCACGGCTGGCACTACCGCAGCAAGCTGGTGGCAAACCTCTCGTTTCTGGGCTACAACAAGGGGCTGGAAGGCCGCACCACCCACGACTGGCTCAACCGCGACCAGAGTGAAGTGGACAAGTATCTGGCCGACGAGCGCTGCACCTTCACCTTTACGCTGAACGCCTACTACAGCATGTTCAGCGGCATCCTGCGCCTGCATGACCCGGCGTTTCTGGCAAGGATGCCCAAAGACCTGCCCCTGCTGTTCCTTGCCGGCGACGCCGACCCCGTGGGCGAACAGGGCAAGGGCGTGCGCCGCGCCATTCAGAGCTTGAAGGATGCGGGCGTGCAGAACATCGAGAGCAAGTTCTACCCCGGTGCCCGGCATGAGCTTCTGGTGGAGACGAACCATCAGGAAGTATTCGAGGATATCGGCAGCTGGCTGGAAAAGCAGCTTGCCTGATCTGCCGCACCCGTTTTACCGTCATTCTGAGGAATGGCGGTATTTTTTGCCCTAATGGCTGGCGGCGCTTTTGCCAGCCTGACCGGCAAAAATGCCCGGCACTGAAAGTTTTCCCGATTGCTGAAAAAGTCCCCGGAACCAGCGTTCCGGGGACTTTCTGCGTTTATTTTCAGTTATGCTGTTATGCTTTCTTGGGTGCGATCCAGCCGTCGATCACATTTACCAGCGCCTTGCCGCGGCGGCCCAGCAATCTGGGCAGCAGTATGCGAGCCATTGCCCACACGCCGGCAAAGTTGTACAGGATAACCGCTGCCGTGATCAGGCCGGTCCACAGGCCATAGACCGGGGGTTCCGCCAGCAGCACCAGCGCCTCAACCATCAGTGCAATGGCGTTGATCGCCACACGCTTGGGATGCACATGCATCCCGATCATCCGGTGGGCGTCGATGGCACGCAGAGTAAACACCAGCGCCAGCCCTAAGAAAGAAGCATAGGTCGCGCCGATGGGGCCCCACCACTTGATGAAGAAGTAGTTCATGATGCAGTTGCTGATGGCACCCGCCATCATCGTGATCATGCTGCGGCTGGACTTTTTGTTCACCACATACACGCTGTTCATGAACTGGTTGAAGCAGCTGCAGGTGGACGCCATGACGAGGAACGGCACAAAGTGCCAGGCATAGTAGTAGTTGGACTTCATGATATGCATCACCGGGCGGCACAGCCAGATGATGCCCGCCGCACAGCAGAACAGCACACTGGAATAGGTGCGGAAGATCTGGGTAAAGAACTTTGCTCTTCCCTCTTCCTCCGTGACCGCCGAAAGCTGCCATGCGTCGTAGAAGATCAGGCCCAGTGTGGTCAGGATGGTGGGCAGGAAGTAGCCAGTGGAAAGCAGGCCGCTCCATGCATTGCCGTCGCGGCCGTCCAGACCGTTGCACATCTCGCGGACAAAGAACAGGTCGGATGCATTGATGATCCAGAAGCTGATCTGCGCCGGGATCATGGGCAGCGAGAAGTGCAGCATCTGCTTCCACAGATTTTTGTTGATGCCCTTCAGCTCAATGTAATTCCACAGCTTGCCGGTGAACATCAGGAACAGCGCGCTCACAAAGTCGCCGCTGATGATGGCCAGCAGATAGCCGTTGGCACCCCACTTGAAGCCCACCAGATACAGCACATAGAACGCCATGGTAGCCACGGTGCACAGCACGCCGTCCACGGCCACCAGCTTGTTCCACTGGCGGCTGCGCACGAACTGGGTGCACAGGGTGCGCAGGCAGCTCATGAGCACATAGATGTAAATGAGCAGGCCGTACTGCGCCATGTCGGGCAGAAACCGGGCGATGGGCCAGCACAGCACCAGAATGCCGAAGCCGCCCAGAATGGTGAGCAGGCCGTTGGTGAACACCTGTTTTTCGCTGTTGCCCTTATCCAGACCAAACCGGATGATGGCGTTGGACATGCCCATGGAGACAAAGGGGATCAGCAGGTTTGCGTACTGGCTCAGGATCTTGGACAGGCCCAGATCCGAGATCTCCGCCATGGCGTAGGTCAGAAACGGCTGGACGATCAGGGTGAGCAGCTTTGACGAAAAGCTGGAAATGGCAAAAATCAGAGTATTACCGGCCAGTTTGGAGTATTTATCGCCGGTCTTTTTTTCATTTTCCAAGGGAAGAGTGCCTCCTGTTTTACTTCTTCAGTAGTTCCCGCCGGGCCTTCCAGTCCGGCAGCAGTTTTTCCACCTCGGCCCAGAACGCCGGGCTATGGTTCAGCTGTAAAAAATGGCAGTACTCATGTACTACCACATAGATCTGCGCCGCGGGCGGCTGGTTGTACAGCTGCAGCGCCAGGGTGATCCGCCGCTTGCCCGGGCAGCATACGCCCCAGCAGCTGGTCATGCTGCGCACTTTCAGGATGGGCTTCTGCCCGCCCAGCACCCCGGCAAAGGCCGGATAGACCTTGTCGCTCATGGCGGTGAAATACGCCAGCGCCGCAGCTTTGTCCGGCAGTGGCTGCGCGTCCCGCTCGGCGCGCTGCTTCTGGCGCTGCTGCGCTTCGCGCGCCCACTGGGCACGCTCGGTCAGATAGCCGTCCGCCACCTCCCACGGCATCCGCTGCGGGATGCTCACCGCAATGGTGCCGTCCCGCCGCACATGGATGTTCAGGTTTTTCACCTTTTTGCGGGATGCTTCGTACCAGATGCCGCCCACACAGCGCATCTGGGTCTCTGCTTTTTTCCGCGCCATCGGGTCAGGACGTCTTTCCTGCGCGGCGGAGCTGCTCCAGCGGCAGCTGTGCCAGTACCACGGCGGCAAAGATCAGCGCACAGCCGAACACTTCCCGGCCGGAAAGACTCTGGTGCAGCAGCAGCCAGCCGCCCAGTGCGCTGAACACGCTTTCCAGACACATGAGCAGGCTGGCAATGGCAGGGTTCAGATCCCGCTGGCCCAAGATCTGCAGGGTGTACGCCACACCGCTGGACAGCACGCCGCAATAGAGGATGGGCAGCGCATTGGCCGCGAACTCGGCCGCAGTAGGCGTTTCAAACAGAAATGCGGCGACGGTGCTTTCCACCGACACCACAAGGAACTCGACCAGGCTCAGCCGCACGCCGTCCATCCGCGGGGAAAAATGGTCCACCGCCATGATCTGAAAGCTGAACAGCACTGCGCAGCTCAGCAGGATCCAGTCGCTGGACTCGATACCGGTAAAGCCGTTCTTCATGCACAGCAGATACAGCCCCAGCACTGCAACGACCATGCTGACCCACAGCTGGGCACTGCCCTTCCGGCCCAGAAACAGGCCGAACACCGGCACCAGCACCACATACATGGCGGTCAGAAAACCGGCCTTGGCCGTGGACGGGTTGATGGTGATGCCGATCTGCTGAGCAGCAGACGCCGCAAACAGAAAGGTGCCGCACACAAAGCCCGCCACAACAAGCTGCTTTTTTTCCGCTTCCGTCTTCGGGCGGCCGTCGGTGCCGGTCCTGCGGCGGTTCACCGCGTCGAACACCAGCATGGTGGGGATGAGCACCAGCACCGCCAGCCAGCTGCGCCCGGCCAGAAAGCTGTAAGCTCCCATGCCGGAACCGGCGCTCTGCGCTACAAAGGCCGTGCCCCAGATAAATGAGCACAGCAGCAGCAAAAGAGAGTTTTTGGTCTGGGTGTTCATCAGGCGACTCCCTCCACCTTCAGCAGGCCGTAGAGATAATACCGGCTGGAGTCATAGGAGATGGTCACCCGATACTGCGCCGCCGGGTCCAGCCCGGAGACGGTGCAGCGGTAGTCGGTGCCGTCGGTCTTGACATAGTAGGTGCTCTCCGGCACATACTCGGCGCCGCCGTCCACCTTTTTCCACAGGGCGATCTTGAACTTCTGGGTACCCTCTGCGGTGCCGCAGGCCATGATGTTCAGCGTGCCGCCCGGCACGGTAAAGTAGCTGGTCTGGCGGCTCCAGATGCCGTTGAACACCGCATACAGGCAGCCGTCTGCCGTAGCCGTAGCAAACTTGGCCGAGGCATCCGCGATGCCCTGAATGATCAGCGGGTCGCCGGTCTGTTCGGCCCAGCGGGTGGTGTCCTCTTCCTGCACTTCGTCAGAAGTGCCCATCAGCTTGTGCGCCACACCGGTCAGTGTGTCCTTGCAGCCGGTCAGGCTCACCACGAGCACCACCGCCAGCAGCAGCGCGGCGATTCTTTTTTTCATCTTCATACTGTTCCTCACGAAGCAGATGCTTCTTCTTGCTTTTTCGTTTCTCCGCTCTGTTTTCCGACAGAGCCGATACAGATATAGTATACCGCATTTTGCCGCACTGCACAAGATACACGCCTTTGTTTTGTGCGTCTTGCCGCTTTATTTTATGATTCTTTGCCGTTCAGCGCGCACAGGGCTGCACATTCCGCTGCGGCAAGGTCTGCCGCACCGGCCCCAAACAGGCTGCCGTACCGGTACAACGCCCAGCCCCCGGCGTTCTGCACCCGCAGGTCCCGCACCTGCTTTGCCAGCGCTTCGCCGGTACTCCACCCGCTCACGCTGTCGGGGTTCGCCCCGCCGTCGCCCACGCCGACCCGGTACGCACCCAGCCCGAAATACAGGGCCACGCCCTCTGCGCGCGGGTACGCCAGCCATGCCGGGATGATGTTCTCGAAAGCAAAACGGGTGCTGCCGCTCTGCAGGGTGTAGCCGTAGCCCCAGTAGACCTGCGGGCAGAGGTAGTCGATAACCACATTCTCCCCTTCTGCCTCCAGCCATGCCGTCACATCGCTATACTGGTTGTTGAGATCGTTATCAGGATTCCCCTGCGGACTGACTCCGAACCGCAAAGTCGGGTCGGCAGCCTTCACGGTGTCATGCACAGCCCGCACCAGCGCGGTCACATTCTCCCGCCGCCATGCGGCAAGGTCTGCCGCACCGGACGCTGCAAACTGTGCCGCGTCGAGGGAAGGGTCTGTCGTCGGGTAAAAGTAATCGTCAAAATGGATGCCGTCCACGGCGTAGTTCTGCAAAAGCTCCGCCACCCCCTGCACCACATAATCTGCGGCAGCAGGCGCGGCAGGGTTCAGGTACAGTCCTTCCCCCACCGCGCACACCCACTCCGGGTGGGTGTTGGCAAGGTTACTTTCCGCAAGGTTCGGCGGCATCGCAGCCGAGGAACGCAGCCGGTAAGGATTCAGCCATGCTTCCACTGAAAGCCCCCGGCCGTGTGCTTCCTGTAAAAGGACATCCAGCGGATCAAACCCCGGGTCCGCCCCCTGCGTGCCGGTGCACAAGTGGCTCCACGGAAACAGACTGCTCTTATACAGCGCATCCCCGAAGGGACGCACCTGTGCAAGAACGGTGTTCAGCCCCAGCCCCGCACAGTTGTCCAGCATCTGAGCGCACCCGGCGCGGAACGCCGTTTCCGACGAAAAATCCATCTGTGCCCATTCCAGATAGCTCACCCAGACCGCCCGCCACTCTCCGGCAGGCAGAGCCGGGTTCGGTACTGCAGGCTGCGGTTCCGGCGTCGGCTCTGCCTGCTGCCGGTGCCGCAGCCACAGCCCAGCTCCCGCGCACACTGCCGCACCGGCACCGCACAGAAATGCCCTGCGGCCGAATACATCCTTTGTTTTGGACTTGCGCCGTTGGGTCACAGCGTCTCCTCCTGCGTTTTGTACAGGGTCAGGGCAGCCCAGCCCCGGGCGCAGGTGAGCAGTACGAACATGATATTCGTCCAGAAAGCCAGCCCGCTCATGCCCGCATAGCGGGTGAGCAGCCAGAACAGCAGGCGCAGCGCCTCCGAGATGCACACCAGCTGCAGCGGCCGCTGGATGGGTTTGCCGCGGCTGTACTCGATGCCCAGCAGCACCGGCCACACCAGCGCCGAGCACAAGTCGCCCGCCCAGCCGTTGGCCGCCAGCTTGCTGATCATCAGCAGCACAAAATCAAGGGTGTAGTTCCGCTTGTCCTTGGCCGGCGCGCCCTTCTGCGCCGCAAGAAACAGCACCGCGATGCCCGTGATACAGAACACGATCAGTTCCAGACCGGAAAAATCCATGCCGCCCAAAACGGCAAAGCCGCCCAGCATGGACATTGCCGCAGCCGCCAGCAGGAAAAAATACCAGGTCTTGCGTGTGAATTTGAGCTTCATTGCGTTCCTCCCGCCTGCGGTGTTGCGCAGGCTCCTGACAAATTTTTCAAAGAATTAAAAATATTATAGCACAAAACCCCGCGCGTTGTGTTACAATAAGGAAAACTCTTCCCGGAGGTGCGTCATGAACGCTGCTGTTTCCATTCTTCTGCTTGCCGCTGTACTGGGCGTGATCGTTTTTCTGCTCTCCCGGCGGGAGAACTCCCGCCGCAGCCAGTACGGCCCCTCCGGCCTGTCGGAGTTCCGCACCGACCTGCCGCTGGACGAGTGTTTCGACCGCCTGGATGACCACAGCGATGCCGATGAGTTCGTCTACGAGTGCCGCCGGGAAAACGACGGTGGCTTTCTGCTGCACCTGACCCTGCACCAGCCCACCCAGCAGCCACTGGATACCCTCTATACTCTGCGGCTGGATCCCGGCCGTCAGACGGTCGTGACCCTGATCTTCGTCCGGGAGGCTTTTGGCTACAAGGAGCCGCTGTTCCCGCAGGCAATGCTGGACCGCTTCATGGAGCAGAAGCTGAACGCCCACCGCACCAAATGATTTTGGGCAAAATACTTTTCTTTTGTTTTGATTTTTGATATACTGATAGATGTTGCAGCATACGGGCCAGTAGCTCAGCTGGTCAGAGCTGGCGGCTCATAACCGCTTGGTCGCGGGTTCAAGTCCTGCCTGGCCCATAAAAACAAAAAAGACACCCAAATGGGTGTCTTTTTTGTTTGGGGCAGGCAGGACTTGAAAAGGGCGGCGGCGCGAAGTGCCGCAAGCAATCAGCCCAGCGGGCTTGACCTCGCACTTGTCCAGAATTTCCTGCACCTGTTCGGCGGTGAAGTTGGACAGACCGATGGCGCGGACCTTGCCCGCCTTGTAAGCCTTTTCCATCAGGCGGTAACCGGCCAGATAGTTGCCGGCAGGCTGGTGGATGAGCAGCAGGTCGATAAGGAGAAATCAAAATGGCAAAAAACCATCAGCAGCTGGCCGAACAGATCCTTCCTCTGGTCGGCGGCAAGGAGAATATCCGGGGTGTGCGCCACTGTCAGACCCGTCTGCGTTTTACGCTGGTCGATGGATTTTTGCAGGGTGCGTCCGGGTGCTGGGTATTCGTAAAACAGTTTTCGAGAAATGACACG
>ERZ791840.899-NODE-899-length-16796-cov-4.735858_pt1 | contig 16796 bp, 13 predicted proteins | sample MGYA00510291_ERZ791840 | MGnify/ENA primary metagenome ERZ791840 (study PRJEB30046, sample SAMN00715256) | human gut metagenome | study: EMG produced TPA metagenomics assembly of the A metagenome-wide association study of gut microbiota in type 2... | reverse complement strand
CTCCCCCACTAGCTCCTGAGGCTAGCGCGTCTGCCGTTCCGCCACTACCGCATACTGTATTCAGTTCGTTGCCGTCATAAGCAACATAGATATAATACCACAAACGGCATGTCATGTCAACACTATTTTTAATTTTTTCTGCAAAAATTTAAATTAAATCCGAAGACAGCATTTGAATGTAAGATGCATTCCTTTGAACCATACCATTTAGCGCCAGCAGCAGACTTTATTCGCCGAATAAATGCTTGATACTTAAGCAAACCTAACAAAGCTGACTTCTGCATATTGCAGCTACATTCTTACAATATCGTAAAATCACAAAACAAAAAAAGACTCATGCGTTAACATAAGTCCTCATTAATTCAATGTTGGTGCGGTCGGTGGGATTTGAACCCACACGGGATTTCTCCCACCACCCCCTCAAAGTGGCGTGTCTGCCGTTCCACCACGACCGCGTCTTTGGGATAAAGTTCATAAATAAAAAATGGTGCGGTAGAGAGGATTTGAACCTCCACGGGGTCTCCCCCACTAGCTCCTGAGGCTAGCGCGTCTGCCGTTCCGCCACTACCGCATGCTTTATTCACTTCGTTGCTGTCATAAGCAACATAGATATAATAGCATACTCTGACGCGTTCGTCAAGTAACCTTGCGAAAAAATTTATAAAATCTTCTTTTGCTATTATTTGATCTTATCCTTATAAAGCAGATAATATTTATCCCTATCCTGCATAACCTTAGCTACATATTCACGGGTATCAGGGTAAGGAATAGATTTTATATCATTGAAATTATAGTCCCAGCCGTTTTCCTGCATCCATTCATGCGTCTGTCCGCGCCCCGCATTGTAGGCCACCATCAGCAGTACCAGGTTATGCTGAAATTCGTGCTCCAGCTCGCCTACGTACCAGCATCCCATGCGGATATTTTTTCTCGTCTGGTACAAATCACTGTCCTGATAATTCTCCAGGCCCATCTGCTCGGCAATCCAACGTCCTGTTTCCGGCATAATCTGCATCAGGCCGACAGCTCCGACTTTAGAAACAGCATCATGCTTGAAATTGCTTTCATTTTTGATAATGGCAGCAACAAGAAAAGGATCTACATTATTTTTCTTGCTGTAGGTCACAATATCCTGCTGATAATCCCACATATAAACGAAGCGCATCTGTACAGTATCGCTGCTCCAGATTTTCCAGCCGCCGAAGCCTATGACAAGCAGCACGCCAAGAAGCAGCAGCCAGCTGTACAGCCTTCCGTGTGTCTTAGTCCGTCTGCTGCGGGCTTTGTGCTTACCCTTCACTGACGCCACCCAAAAGCAGCTCCAGCTGCGAACGCACAGCCTGCATGGTTTCCGCCTGACTGCCACTGTTGTCCAATACTACATCGGCATATTTTTTCTTTTCCGCCAAGGACATCTGCGCTTCAATACGCGCATTCACCTCGTCCGCAGTCATGCCGCTGCGCAGCATTGCTCTTTCAACCTGCTGCTGACGGCTGACAGATACCAGCCACACGCTGTCCACATTCTTATGCCAGCCGCATTCAATCAGCAGAGGCACATCCAGCACCGCTGCCTTATGTCCCTGTTTGCTGCTTGCAGCCAAAAAGCTTTCTGCCTGCTGCCAGACTATTTTATGGATAATCGCCTCCACTGCCTTCAGCGCTTCTTTGTCATGAAAAATGCGCTCGGCAACCTTGGCTCTGTCAAGCGTTCCTTCCTCGCTCAGATATTCCTTGCCCAATACGGCAATCACCTGCGCCAATCCTTCGCTGCCTGCAGCTACCGCCAGACGTGCTTCGGCATCCGCATCAAAAACCGGCAGTCCCAGTCTGCGCAGCTCTGCCGAAACTGTACTTTTACCGGAAGCAATGCCTCCCGTCAAACCTATTGTTATCATTATTCTCCACTCCTACTTTTGGCAATGCTCACAATAAACCGTGCCTCTGCCGCCTACCTTGGTTGTCTGCAGCAGCGCACCGCATTTTTTACAGGGCTTGCCACCTCGGCCGTATACCAGCAGATGATTCTGGTTATCGCCCTTATTTCCTTCGCCGTCCTTATAATCACGGAAGGTTGTACCGCGATTTTTGATGCCCTGCGCGATGACCGCATTGACTGCCTCACACAAGCGCCCTACCTCAGCAGCGCTCAGGCTGCAGGCTTTGCGCATAGGCAGAATGCAGGACAGGGCCAGACATTCATCGGCATAGATATTGCCAAGGCCGGCAATAATCTGCTGGTCCAGAATAAAGCTTTTGATAGCCTTCTTGCTTTTTTGCGCCAACGGCAGCAGATATGCGGCAGTAAAGCTCTCGCTCAGCGGCTCCGGTCCCAGCGTTTCAAAGCCTTCAATATATGTATCGTTATCAGTTACCAGATACAGCGTACCAAAGGTACGGATATCCGTAAACCACATCGTCACGTCATCAGAAAGCGTGAACTTGATTTTAGCATAAGCCGGTGCAGGTGCGTCTGACGGCTGCGCCAACAGCGCGCCTGTCATGCGCAGATGCACTATCAGCTGCTGGTTCGGTGCTGTATGCAGCACAAGATATTTACCGCGTCGGCCCACGCTGCTGATGGTTTTGCCCACCAGTCCTTTGATAAAGGCATCAGGCTGAGGATATTTTATCAATCGCTCCAAATATATTTCTACTGCTAAAATTTTCTTTCCTTCTATATGAGGCGCAAGTGTTTTGCGCACCTGCTCCACCTCAGGCATTTCCGGCACAGGTCTTCCCCTCTTTCCGTAAAGTATCCGTTATTTTGTTTCCGCCCAGTCACGACCGCAATTAACGTCGGCCAGCAGCGGAATATCCAAGTTTGCAGCACCTTCCATGGCTGTTCGCACCAGCTGCGCTACCTGCTCCTTCTCATCCTCAGTAACTTCCAGCACCAGCTCATCGTGTACCTGAAGCAGGATTCTGCTCTTGCACTGCGCCTTATCCAGCTCGCGCTGCACGGCAATCATAGCCTTCTTCATAATATCTGCGGCAGTTCCCTGAATCGGGGTGTTGATAGCAGTACGCTCCGCAAAGCTGCGCAGATTAAAATTACTGCTGCGGATTTCCGGCAGATAACGTCTGCGTCCCATCAGTGTGCTGACATAGCCCTGCTCACGCGCCTTGGCTACAACATCTTCCATATATTTTTTTACACCGGTATAGCGCTCAAAGTAGCTGTCAATATAGCCTGCTGCCTCCTTGCGGCCGACATCAAGCTGTTTGGCCAGACCAAAATCGCTGATACCATAAACAATGCCGAAGTTAACAGCCTTCGCACGGCTGCGCATTTCGGGCGTTACCTCCTCAAGCGGCACACCGAAAACCTCGGCGGCAGTGCGGGCATGGATATCCTGACCATGACGGAAGGCCTCCAAAAGCAGCTCGTCCTGCGCAATGCAGGCCAGAATACGCAGCTCAACCTGCGAATAATCGCAGCTCATCAGCAGGTCATAGCCTGCTCCCGGAACAAAAATACGGCGAATCTGTCTGCCCTCCTCCGTGCGTGCAGGAATGTTCTGCAGATTAGGATCAGTGCTGGACAAACGGCCTGTTACCGTTACAGTCTGCTGGAAGTGCGTATGAATGCGTCCCGTTTTGGGATTAATCAACGGCTGCAGTCCTTCCAAATAGGTAGACTGCAGCTTCGCCAGCTTGCGATGCTCCAGAATGGTAGCAATCAGAGGATGCTTGCCCTCCAGTGCTTCCAGTACCTTGGCATCGGTAGAATAGCCTGTTTTCGTCTTTTTGATTACCGGCAGCTGCAAGCGTTCAAATAAAATCACGCCCAGCTGCTTGGGAGATTTCAGGTTAAACTCTTCGCCCGCCTGCTCCTGTGCCAAAGCCTCCAGCTTTGCAATACGGTGCCCCATATCTTCGTTCAGCTGCAGCAAAAGTTCCTTGTCCGGCGTAATACCGGCAAACTCCATCTGCGCCAGCACCGGTGCCAACGGTAGCTCAAATTCCTCATACAACTTGAGCTGCTGCTGTTCAGCCAACAGTCCGCGCAGCTTAGATGCGAGCTGCTGCAGATTTTCGCAAGGCGTTGCCAGTACTCCCGGCAGATTGCGGCGGCTCAAATCCTCCAGGCTGTAGGAGCTGTGGCCGGGGTCGGCAACATAGCCTGCCAGGGCTACATCATCAACTATTCCCTGCACCTTCACCTTGCGGCACAGGCAGCATTTATAAAGCTCCTTGCTGTCTATCGTTATCTTTTTGCTGCCTGCGTCTGACAGCCAGCCGTCAAATTTATCCCAACAGCCGCTTTGCGCGTCCAGCACATAAATTTTATCATCAACCAAAATTTCGGCACTGCTGAAATACAGCTCCGGCAGCTGTCCTGCTACCTGAGCATGCACAGCAACAGGCTGCTTTGCTTTAGCCAATGCACCAAAAAGCTCCTCTGCCAGCTGCGGCGTATTTACAGCAATCTGCTGCAGGCCTTCCTGCTCAACAGCTTCTCCGAAAAGGTCAAAGCTGTCCTGCGCACCGCCAAGTACCGCGGCAAAGCGCTCGTACATATTGCGAAACTCCAAATCCTGCAGCAGGGTGCGTGCCTCCTCCTTCATCGGCTGCAGCTCGTAGTTCTGCACAGCGGTATCAACAGGTGCTTCCGTGCAGATTGTTGCCAGCTGCTTCGACAGCAGAGCAGATTCCTTATTGTCCGTCAGCTTCGTCTTTAACGATTTGCCGGAAACCTTCTCGATATTCTCCAACACCGTTTCAACATTGCCGTATTCCTTAATCAGCTTCATTGCTGTTTTAGGACCTACGCCCGGCACGCCGGGAATATTATCCGAGGTATCGCCCATCAGGCCCTTCAGCTCAATCAGCTGCTTAGGCTGCAGGCCCTCGTAATTGGCAGCAAATTCCGCCTCATCAAAAACTTGAATATCGCTGATGCCGCGCTTGGTATAAAAAACCTTGGTACGCTTATCAATAAGCTGCAGCTCATCGCGGTCACCGGTAACAATGATAACCTCAACCTCCGACGGTGCCTGCGCAGCAAAGGTACCGATAATATCATCGGCCTCATAATCATCCAGCTCCAACGTGCGTATTCCCATGCATTCCAAAACCTTCATCGCCAAAGGAAACTGCTCGCTCAGCTCGCTCGGAGTAGGCTTACGCTGCGCCTTATACTCCGCATACAGCTTGCTGCGGAAGGTTTTGCGCGATTTATCAAAGGCAACCGCCATATAACGCGGCTTCACCTCATCCAAAAGCTTCAGCAGCATATTGCACAGGCCGTAAACTGCTCCCGTATGGATGCCCTGACGCGTAGTCAGCGGCGGCAGCGCAAAAAACGCTCTATGTATCAAGCTGCTGCCATCTATTACTAAAAATTTATCTGCCATAACTGCTCCTCCTCTATGCCGCTCACATAGAATAAACATTAATGTAATTATTATATCATAGCAAGGCAAGAAAATATGTAACTAAAATGTAAGAAAGGGCAAACTTCGGCATAAGCTGCCGCATTGATATCCATGCAATACAAAAGCGCAGAACTGTCCGCATGCCGTGTTCTGCGCTGAGCTACTGCTTAAAAATATATTTTTTCTGCCGGATAATAGTCATGCAGTATTTTCCTTAAAAGCGAAAAATCATCCGACTTAAACATCACCAGAGAATACTTGGTTTTAATATAATCTATAAAATCCTGTAAATTGTCACATTTAATATAATGCTCCAGAGAATCATCCCTGATATATTTGCCGATTACATCATTGATAAGCTTAATCGTTTCCGGAGCAACGTCCGCATCCGGCACGAGATATAATTGCGAAATAATATTATTGAAGCTGTAGGCCATAGGTTTATGCCAACGGCTTTGCGACAGCATAAACAGACGGGCAAAGGCGATAAGATTACGCAAGCTTTGGTTGGCACGATGTACATTGCCTTCCTGTTTACCTTCCTGTTCAAATGCAGTCAGCTTCGGCGGAACTGCCATATCCCAGCATTGGAGCAGTTTGAGTCCTCTTTTTTCCGGAAAAACCGGATAATAGACAACTCTTTTTTCCAAATCGCACACTTTGAGCATAATAATATCATCCTTCAAAAAGCGATCGCTGCCATCAGCATTATAAACAAAACTCCATGGCGGCAGTTCCTCATAAGATTCTACCTGAACGCGATGTTTATTATTCATTCCTATAGCTGCTGACAAGTTCTCGCAAAACTCTTTTTGAAAAGCAATGATTTCCTTAGTGCTTGCTTCTCTGCACTTATACATTGCATCATCCCTTCCTTAATCAAATTAATTGTTTACCTTATTTCTCTCATGCCCTTCAAGGCTGTTCTCCTTTCCCAGATTATAGAAACACTATATTTTTGCTTACCCGTCTATCATAATTTAAAAATTCTCTATATTTAGATTCTTTTCTTTATTCGCAAAATTCATCGCTATTTTTTACGGCTATTTGATGAGCTTCACGAATCACAAATAGCCGTAGTAAAGATTCCGTTCCCAGAGCTGTTTTATTAACTAGTCTTTATATGCATAATTATACTATACCACATTATTTTTGTCTAGTATTTTTTAAAAGTTAATCCGATTTTTGTTTTGTCTTTAATTATCTTTTGTGTTGTTATCAGATTCATTCTTATTTAAATTGCTTATCGATTCTTTGCTTCTTTATTCCTTATCGGAGCGCTCATTTATTCCGGCACAAAGCAAAGTCAGGGCACCCAAGGTCCAAAATAACAATCCCATCTGAGTATTGAAATAAACATGGTCAGTCAATCCGCCAATAATTATGCCTACTGTTGCCAGCACATAACCGCGTCCCATAGCCTTCAACCACAAGCTGCGTCCATGATATGCCAGCTTCCAGCCTGCAGGCAGAAAAATGCCGAACCAGATAACAAGAAAGGCCAGCAAACCATGCGCTCCAAGCTCCGCCCAGATATTCAGGAAAATATTGTGGCAGTGGTACATAATGACGTTCTTATCTGCCAGATAAAAATTGTACGTGGGGTAAACAAAGCGATAACCATACCAGCCTACACCAAAAGGAAATTCCTCAATAATCCACTTGGTGCTCTTTAAATAGGCCATACGCAAAGCAATAGAGGTGTCACCCCCATAGCCGCCGCGAATAGATTCCAAACGCTGCAGCACCGCCTGCCCGCCAAGTGCCAGCGCAGCAGCCCCGCCGCCCAGGATAGGAATAAAGGCTTTGCGGCAGAAGAGTACGCAGAAGGCCAGCAGCATCACAGCGCAGGCCACCCAGTTACCGCGTGAATATGTATAAAGCAGGCAGACTGCTGCCAAAAGTCCCGTTGCCAGAAAGGCCAGACGCCATTTTTTATACGCCTTCGTCTGGTTGAAAAAGGCTGTGCTGTAAGCCACCACCAGCACCAGATAGCCTGCCAGGATATTTGGATTGACCAGCGTAGAGAAAACGCGCACCTTCAAATCCGGGAACTGAGCCGGGTCCACCCAGATACCTTCAGCCGTAACGCCGAAAATCTTCTGCGCGATACCGATGGCACTCACCAGCAGCGATACGATTAAAAAGGCGCCCATGAGCTGCAGCGGACGCGGCAGCATGCCGAAGCGCTGCCACGCAAGTGCCAGCCTTTGCTTTACGTCGGCATTTTTCCAAGCCTCACTTTTTGTCAGCGGCTCAATAGCGCAAGCAGTCAGACCTGCCCTGTCCTGCTCACTGCTGCGACCGTAGCGCAGCAGAACAAAAAACAGCGCCGCATACTGCCCTACAACATATACCAGATTCCAGAAGGACAAAAACCTGTCCAGGGAAAAATATACCGAAATAACCGCAATCAGCAAAAGAAGATAAAACGCTCCCTGCTGCCACGGCTTCAGCACATTCTCCTGCTGCGGGCGTCCCTTAACATGCGACACAATCACTGCGCCGATAAAGGTCATCGCCACACAGAAGGAGGTGAACTCCTGCTCCAGAGGAATAACCGCCACAGTAAACAGCAGCATATACCATATTTTATTTTCGAGATAATTTGCCAGTTTTGTCATGATGCACCCTAACAAAAGATTCTATTTTCTTAAACAAGCCATTAATATATCGCAGCGCAACATTTAATTGCGATGCAGATACTCGTTACCAAAGTCAATAAACCTCAATATCGCCTTCAGTTCATCCCACGCTTATCCGCCAGCAGCATCTTCTTAAACTCGCCCACCAGATACAGGCTGCCACAAACGCACACAACACCGTCAGTGCCTGCTCCGCGGATAGCAGCATCATACGCCGTAGCAAGATCAGCCTCCGCCACAGCATTGCTGCCCACCAGCTTCGCCAAATCCGCAGCCTCCGCAGCACGCGCACCCTCATCGGCACGCACGGTGTAAACAACATCATCCTGCTTAATCAGCGTTTTGATAACACCGCTCATATCTTTGTCACCCATCATTCCAAAGACAAACTGCACCTGCTTGCCGGGATAGTATTTATCCAAAGCATTACGCAGAGCCTTGGCACCGTCAGGATTGTGCGCACCGTCCAGAATAATATCCGGATTCTTATGAATACGCTCCAAACGTCCCGGCCAAACGGTATTCGCTACACCCACATGCAGCGCCAGCTCGTTAATGCGGTCATCCTGCTTGCTCACCAGCTTGGCAGCAACAATCGCTACGCTGGTATTCTTAATCTGATGCTCGCCCGGCAGCTTGATTTCATAATCGGAATGATAAAAATCACCTGCATGCAGAGTAAAGGTCTGGCCCTCCATCGAGCTTTTTACCTCCGTGCCGTGAAAAGCCTTGCCGTAAAGATAAACAGGCGCTTCCTTAAACATAGCCAGGCTTACAATAGGACCAAGAGCTTCATTGCCTTCGGCAGCGGTAACCAGAGGCACCTTCTCCTTGATAATGCCTGCCTTCTGCATAGCAATGCGCTCCAAAGTTTTGCCGCAGCGGTCTGTATGGTCCAGCGCAATATTGGTAATAACGCTAACTACAGGCGTAATCACGTTGGTGGAATCCCACAGACCGCCCATGCCTACCTCAATAACAGCATAATCAACCTTCTGCAGATAAAAATATAAAAATGCTGCCGCCGTCAGAATCTCAAACTGCGTCGGCTGCTCGCACACGCCCTTTTTGACAACGCTGTCGGCAGCAACCTTTACCGCAGTAATCGCCGTGGCAAAATCCTCGTCGCTGATATCCTTGCCGTTGAGGTTGATGCGTTCGTTGTACTTCACCAGATGCGGGGAAGTAAACTTGCCCACCTTCAGGTTTGCTGCCAGCAGAATATTCGTAATCATGCTGGTAACAGAGCCTTTACCGTTAGTGCCGGTTACATGCACTGTTTTAATCTTTTGCTCCGGGTTTCCCAACTCCCGCAAAAGTCCTTCAATACGCTCCATACCGAGCTTAATGCCAAATTTGCCCAGACTGTCTAAATATGCCAGGCTCTCTGTATAATTCATTGTGCTTACGCCTCCATTAATAATTAGCTAACAGTTTATTATAACATAGTTTTGCGCACTGCGTCTTGCGAAAAGCATAAAAATAGCCGCTGCGTCCCCAAGAACGAGCGACTATTTTGCTAAGTGGATATCACCATATTTTATATGCTTATAGCAGTCCTACTGCTGCAAAGGGTCGTCCCCATATTCGTTCGGCCCCTCCGTTCCCTTGAAGAACAAAAGATAAAGGCAGAAGAAAAGATTAACCAGCGGCACAATCAAAAGCAGCATCCACCAGCCACATTTATCCAAATCATGCAAGCGGCGCACGCCCATCATAATATTAGCTGCCAGCTGGAAGATTCCTAGCACAAAGGCAATAATCGAAAAGAGAAGATCAAGAGCGCCGAAAGTTTCGGCTGCAAAGGTCAAAATCCCCTGCACCACACAAAGCACCACTGACAGGAAAAAGCTTCTGTAAATATATGACTTACGGTTCAAGCGTCCCTCAGACGTAAAGAACAGCTCCTTGAAAACAGCTTCCTTATCCGCACTGCTGTCCTTAAACAGCAGGTCTAGGCCCTCGCCAAGATTCAAAAACTTCTTACCTGCTCTCGGTGGTGTATTATAAGCGGCAGAACCGTTATCATCCTTGCTGCCAAAACGTTCATCCGCAAACTTTTGCTGATTATCGGCAGTAAAATTATTATAGGAATTTGCCTGACTATCGGTATTATGATTTACCTGCGCAGCATCAGCCTTAGCTCCCGACTCAAAATTATCGTGGCTGTCACTGATGCTTTTTTTATAGCTTGTATCGGCACCGGAAGCAGCACCGGCAGCCGCGGCAATTCCGCCTGCTCCCTCCTGCGGCTTTTGCTCATGATCCAGCTTTTGTCCGCAATTCTCGCAAAATTTGGCACCGGGTTTAATTTCACTTCCGCAATTAGTACAGAATTTAGCCATTTTCATCGCCCCCTTTTTCTTTTATTGTAACCCAAGAAGCACTGCAATTCAAGAAAATGTGCCTTAGGCAACAAAACAAAAAGTGTACAGTGCCTGCACTCCTCCAAAAATGAGCCTATTTTTAGGTATTCACTACAATTTCATGAGGATATTTTGAAATCCGCCATTCCAATACCGTACACATACAAAAAACCGTACAGCCCCAAAGCCGCATGTGACAAGGGGTTGTACGGTTTTGTACGGTTTTCAGGGAGTGCTGCATTAAGCTTAAGCAGTTCTTTTTTCTGCCAGACGGCGCACCTCTTCCAAGGCAAGCTTGCTATGCTTAGCGGTAAATTCAACACTCATACCATCAGCCAACAAGCTCAATGCAAATTCTACGCTTTTCTTATGCTCCGTTTCTTTAGCTACATTCTGTGCATACAATTCAATGATGTCTGTCATTTTCTCTTCGCCCTCCTTGCTACATTTTTAAAACTCCATACGCTCGGCAAACTCTTTATAATGCAGCTTTGCCGGTTCTGTACAATACAAATCCTGCATCAACCTCCCCAATGCAGTATTGTCACGACAATTACTGTTTACATAAACAATATACGATCCATCAGAGAAATCTGAACTCTCCTCTTTAATTACGCGCTCTACGCTGTAAAGCGGAAGTCCTTTCTTAAATACATCATTTTCAGTAATAAAAATGATATAGCTGTCAGGCAGCTCATTGTAATCCCTATTAGTTTGCAAAAATTGCGTGTCTAACACACTGCTGTAAAATCTTGCTCTTCTCACAGATGCGCCTTCATCGCTTCGCTGCACTTCCACATTAAAATATCTGCCAAATCCATCCTCTGCCAAAATATCCAACTGTGCGGAATGTCCGTAAATATTCTGGATAAATCTTTGTATTCTTACATTTTTCACTTTGATTTTATCATCTTTCAGAATAACACGCAACATTATTTGCGCTGCCGAAACATTCTCATCCAGCATAAGATTCATAAATTTATTATTCATCATACTTAGTCCTTCTATCACCTGTCTGATAAGCTTATAATCTGACTGCATCTCAGCAACTCCTTTGCAATTATCTGATTATTCTCTATTTTTGATGGTATAGCATTCTCTTCAGCAGAAGTCAACATAATTTTCTGAATATTTTATTGCTAAAAAAAATGAGCCTATTTTTAGGTGTCGACTACAATTTCATGAGGATATTTTTAAATTCTCCAACTCAATACCGTACACATGCAAAAAACCGTACAGCCCCAAAGCCTTGTGTGGCAAGGGGTTGTACGGTTTTGTACGGTTTGTACGGTTTTATCAGAGAGTCTTCAGGTATTCCAGGCGCTCGTTAATCGCAGCCTTTTTACCATTCAGCTCTTCAGCCTTAGCCTTTTCCTTTTCGATAATAGCCTCAGGTGCTTTAGCCAGGAAGCCGGCGTTGCCCAGCTTACCTTCAACACGGCTCAGCTCCTTGTCGATAGCAGCCAGCTCTTTGTTCAGGCGAGCATTTTCCTTCTCGACATCAATCAGGCCTGCCAGCGGCAGATAAACCTCAATGCCTGCTACAACTGCAGCCATAGCATTTTCCGGTTTAGCAGCGTTGTCAGCCAGCACAGTCAGCTCGCTGATAGCGCCCATCAGATGGATGTAGTCAGCGTTAGCCTCAATGCCGTCCTTCAGGTCGGCAGCAGCCAGCATGGTTGCCGGAACCTTCTTTCCGGGCGGTACGTTAACTTCTGCACGCATGTTGCGGATAGCCTTGATGCTTTCCATGATTGCGCCCATCAGGCGTTCTGCCTCGTCGTCCATCAGAGCTTCGTCAGCCTCAGGCCACTTGGAAATCATAATGCTTTCCGCTTCATGCGGCAGGCATTGGTAAATTTCCTCGGTGATGAACGGCATGTACGGATGCAGCAACTGCATAGCGCTGGTCAGTACGGTTGCCAGAACATGCTGTGCGGTTGCACGCTCTTCAGCGTTTTCTTTATTATACAGACGCGGTTTAGCAAGCTCGATATACCAGTCGCAAACCTCGCCCCAGATGAAGTCGTAAATCATGCGGCCAGCTTCGCCCAGCTCGAACTTCTCCAGCATTTCGGTAACGCTCTTAGCGGTGTGCTGCAGACGGGACAGAATCCATTTATCAGCCAAGGTATACGGAGCCAGCTTAGCGTTGGCATCGTAGCCTTCCATGTTCATCAGAGCGAAACGGGAAGCGTTCCAGATTTTGTTGGCAAAATTACGGGTTGCCTCTACACGCTCCCAGTAGAAGCGCATATCGTTGCCCGGGGTGTTGCCAGTAATCAGCATGAAGCGCAATGTATCGGCGCCGTATTGGTCAATAACCTCTAGCGGGTCGATGCCGTTGCCCAGAGATTTGGACATCTTGCGGCCTTGGCTGTCGCGAACCAGACCATGGATGAATACCTTGTCGAACGGAATCTCATGCATGAATTCCATACCCATAATCAGCATACGTGCAACCCAGAAGAAGATGATATCGTAACCGGTTACGAGCACGCTTGTCGGATAGAATTGCTTTAAGAGCGGAGTCTTATCCGGCCAGCCCATAGTAGAGAACGGCCACAGAGCGGAGCTGAACCAGGTGTCCAGTGCGTCCTCGTCCTGATGGATATGTGCGCTGCCGCATTTCGGGCAGACAGTCAAATCGGTGCGGCTGGCGCTCATTTCGCCGCAGTCATCGCAGTACCATACAGGAATGCGGTGGCCCCACCAAATCTGACGGGAGATACACCAGTCACGGATATTATCCATCCAGCCGGTATAGGTTTTGGTGAAGCGTTCCGGTACAAATTGTGTACGGCCGTCTTCAACGCAGTCAACAGCAGCCTTAACCAAAGGCTCCATCTTAACGAACCATTGGGTGGAAACCTGAGATTCAACAGCATGGCCGCAGCGTTGGCAGTGACCGACAGCATGGGAATGCTCTTCAACCTTAACCAAATAGCCATCAGCCTTCAGGTCAGCAACAATCGCCTTACGGCATTCCTCACGGGTCATGCCTTCGTATTTGCCTGCTTCTTTAGTCATAATGCCGTCCATGCCGATAACAACGATGCTCGGCAGGTTATGGCGGATACCCATCTCATAGTCGTTAGGATCATGGGACGGAGTAATCTTTACAGCGCCGGTACCGAATTTGGTATCAACATAGCTGTCGGCGATAATAGGAATAATTCTGTCGGTAGTCGGCAGACGCAGGGTTTTGCCAACCAGGTCGCCATAACGCGGGTCCTCCGGATTAACTGCTACTGCAGTATCGCCGGGCAGAGTTTCCGGACGGGTGGTTGCAATCATCAGGCTGCGGCCTTCTTCTTCAACTACGGGGTAGTTGATGTACCAGAGATGGCCCGGGTCATCCTTATGCTCAACCTCGATATCGCTCAGTGCGGTGTTGCAGTTTACACACCAGTTGGTGATACGGGTGCCTTTGTAAATCAGGCCCTTTTCAAACAGGGTGCAGAACACCTCGCGAACAGCCTTGGAGCAGCCTTCATCCATAGTAAAGCGCTTACGCTCCCAGTCGCAGGAAACGCCCAGATGCTTCAGCTGGTTGATAATGCGGTCGCCATATTGCTCCTTCCATTTCCAAACGCGTTTCAGGAACTCTTCGCGGCCCAGGTCATAACGAGTCTTGCCTTCCTCTTTTTTGATAACCTCTTCAACCTTAATCTGGGTTGCCAGACCTGCATGGTCATAGCCGGGCATCCACAGAGTGTTGTGGCCCATCATGCGGTGCCAGCGGATCAGGATATCCTGCAGGGTATTATCCAGTGCATGGCCCATATGCAGCTGACCGGTGATGTTCGGTGGGGGGATAACAATACTGAAGGCTTCCTTGCCCTCTTCTACTTCGGCATGAAAATAACGATGCTCTTCCCAGAATTTATACCATTTCTTCTCTACGGAAGCAGGATCATAAACCTTAGGGATATTATGCTCTTCACACATAAAAAAATTCCTCCTTAAAATAAACAATCCCTGTCCTTTACGGACAGGGCGAATAATCGTGGTACCACCTATCTTCCTTATGCTTTTTGCACAAGGCACTCAATGCACGTAACGTGTGCGCACGTTTTTGCCTACTGCAATGTTCAGCAAAACAGCTCCCGAGCTACACTCACCTCACCGCCACACAGCTTGCACCAACCGCTGCTTCTCTTTAGTAGCTTTACGGAGATAAGCCTCTCGTTCCTTGCCTGTAGATATTTTGTTATACTCTATATCTTAGCAAGGAAGAGGTGGGATTGTCAAGATGATTTTAGTAAAACAACTCAATCGAATCTTTTGTTCACAACATATGTAGTTTTGCCATCAGGAATATCAGGATTCTGCTCAACAATAGAGCATCTTACAGACTTTAATTTATCGGTAGCGGCATCTGACTGCATATAGATGTAGTAAACCTGTTGCTGATAAACTTCCCGGCCTTTGGAATTTTTAAACTTTATCTTCTCGTTATGATTGGGACCAATGGCATGCATACTAATATAGTGAATTTTTTCATCAGGATTCTTTATCCGGGAATCATTGACGAATTTACCATTGTAAGACGGGTGGAATTCAAGCGTCGATGCAAAATCATCAATGTACTTAAGCATTTCCGGCGTAATTTTAGGTGTTTTCGTCACATCCTTAATGTAACTGGGATATCTGTAATATTTTCCGTCCTGAGGTTTTACTACAACATTCTCCACCTTCTTCTCCGGCTCAGGCGCAGGCTTTTTGTCCTTGGCATCATCCCCGCAGCCTGCCGCCAAAAGCAGCGCTACCAGCAGACCTGCTGTAGCCAGATACTTAAATTGCTTTTTCATAATCTTCGCCTCCTTTTTTCATCTGCTTAAGCTTTTGCTTTTCTCTACGCTCATTATATGCCAGGGAACTAAAAAGCGCCCCACCCCAAAAACCGTTTTAGGGTAGGACGCTCAAAATTTTTATTAATTTATGCTAAAGCAGGTCAATCAAATCTTTTTTTCACAACATACGTAGTGTTGCCGTCAGGAATATCCGGATTCTGTTCGAAAATAGAGCATCTTACAGACTTTAATTTATCGGTAGCGGCATCTATCGTCATATTGATGCTGTAAACCTCCTGCTGATAAACTTCATTACCTTTGGAATTTTTAAACTTGATCTTATTGTTATGATTTGGACCAAGAGCAGACATATTGATATAGTGAATTTTTTCTTCCGGATTCTTTATTAGGGAGTTATTGGTGAATTTTCCCTTGGAATCCGGATGGAATTTAAGTGTCGAAGCAAAATCATCAATGTACTTAACTATTTCTGGTGTCATCTTCGGTGTTTTGGTCACATCCTTAATGTAATCTGGATATCTGTAATATTTTCCGTCCTGAGGTTTTACTACAACATTCTCCACCTTCTTCTCCGGCTCAGGCGCAGGCTTCTTGTCCTTGGCATCATCCCCGCAGCCCGCCGACAAAAACAGCGCAGCAATCAAGCCTGCCGCAGCCAGATACTTAAAATGCTTTTTCATAATGTACGCCCCCTTTTTTACATCTACTTAAGCTTTTTGCTTTTCTCTACGCTTATTATATGCCCAGTAGTGAAAAAGCGCCCCACCCCAAATGCTATTTTAGGGTAGGACGCTCAAAATTTTTATCAATTTATGCTAAAGCAGCTCATTTAAAAACCTTCTTCATGATTGTTCTGCTCTTGCCGTCCGGAATGGCCTCATTCTGCTCATAAACAGAATACTCAACATATACAACTTTATTGGTATCTGCCTTTACAGACATACGGATATGATAAACCTCCTGCTGATATACTTCCTTCCCCTTAGAATTTTTAAATTTGTTATTGCGATTATGATTGCTGCCATTGGCATGCAGCCAGATACGATGATATTCTTCATTAGGTCTATTAATGCGTGAATCATTAAGGAATTTACCTTTTTCAGACGGCGCCAATTTTACGGTCGAAGCAAAATCATCTACATATTTAATCATCTCAGGCGTCATTTCCGGCGTTTTGGTTACATCATCAAGATAGGAAGGATATCTGTAATATTTTCCCTCTGGCGGTTTAACTACCGGTGCTTGGGCTTTTTTATCTACCTTCTGCTCTGTCTTGATGTCCGGCTTATCAACTTTCTTCTTGTCCTTGGCATCATCCCCGCAGCCTGCAGCCAAAAGCAGCGCTACCAGCAGACCTGCTGTAGCCAGATACTTAAATTGCTTTTTCATAATCTTCGCCTCCTTTTTTCATCTGCTTAAGCTTTTGCTTTTCTCTACGCTCATTATATGCCAGGGAACTAAAAAGCGCCCCACCCCAAAAGCCGTTTTAGGGTAGGACGCTCAAAATTTTTCATTTTTTTAGCTAAAAAAGTTATTTTTCTAAATTGCAATAAGAAGCTGCACACTTTTTGAAAATTAAGATGCATA
>ERZ791840.898-NODE-898-length-16834-cov-4.318255_pt1 | contig 16834 bp, 9 predicted proteins | sample MGYA00510291_ERZ791840 | MGnify/ENA primary metagenome ERZ791840 (study PRJEB30046, sample SAMN00715256) | human gut metagenome | study: EMG produced TPA metagenomics assembly of the A metagenome-wide association study of gut microbiota in type 2... | reverse complement strand
GTCGCTCTCGCGAAATCCCCAGAAGTGGGCGAAGTCGTTCATCAGTCCGTTGGGTATCACGCCGAGTGCTATATTGTCGCGTATGCGTTTCTCGGTGAGCATCAGACAGTTAACTGCATCGTTAAGAGCCGAGTCGCCACCCACGATGACAATTGTCTTGTAGCCATTATTGATCATCATCTTCACCAAACGCTCCACACTTGCCGAGTTTTCGCTCTGCAAGTAGTCGTACTCGATGCCGTTTGCCTTCAGGCATCGCTCAATCTTCTCCCAGCGTTTGCCGGAGTTGAATGTCTCATGTTTCGGGCAGTAGAGTATGCCCCAACGGTCGTCGTTAATCATATCGTTTGTAATTTTAATATCTGCTCCACCTTCTGCTCCATCGGCAGCGTTGCATCAATCCAATGTATGGTGTATCCGCGACGTTCCATTCCGCGGAACCACGTCATCTGTCGCTTCGCAAACTGATGTATGGCTATCTCTAATTGTCGGAACATCTCCTCGTAAGAGAGTCTGCCCACGACATATTCTGTGATATATTTATACTCTAAACCATAATATATAAGGTCTTCGGGGTCGATGCCCTCGTCTATCAGCGCACGTATCTCGTCAGCCATGCCTTCGTCGAGACGTGCTTTGAGGCGACGCGTTATCTTCTCGCGGCGTAGGTCGCGGTCGATATTGATGCCCACGATGAGCGAGTCGACTGGCGGCAACTGTCGTTCGGGTGTAGGGTTTTCCAGATTGTATGTCTCTATCTCGATGGCGCGAATGGCACGCTGCGCAGTGTCCACATCGGTGTGGTTGTGCATCGTCGAGCCGCTCTTGCGCTTCAGTTCTACGAGCATCGCTGTCAGCTCGGCAAGCGATTTGCCGGCAAGTGCTTCGCGCAACGCCTGGTTCTGCGGCACTGGTGAGAGTTGATAACCGCTCAACACGGCTTCAATGTATAGCCCCGTGCCTCCGCAGAGTATCGGCTGCTTGCCACGTCTACGGATATCAGCGTAGGCTTCATGGAAGTCCTGCTGATACTGGAAGAGGTTGTATTTCTTGCCAGGCTCAGCTATGTCGATAAGATGATATGGTATCGGTGTGCCGTCTACCACGTAGTCGGCAAGGTCCTTACCCGTACCTATATCCATGCGGCGGTACACCTGGCGCGAGTCGGCACTGATTATCTCGCCCTCAGTGCGCAACGCGAGTGCTGCTGCCACAGCGGTCTTTCCGCTTGCCGTAGGACCCAATATCGTTATCATCGTTTGTTTCATGCTGGCAAAGTTACAAAAAGTTTCTGATACCGCTAAAGAAATAGAAGAAATGGAGTTATAAACCCATAAATGAGGTTTCAGGAGGGGTATTGATACAAAAAGCCTGGCATTTTACAATGCCAGGCTTATATATGTTGTCGTAAATCGAGTCAACGAATTATTTCAACTCAGCGAGGTACTTGATAGTACGAACCATCTGAGAAGTATAAGAGTTCTCATTGTCGTACCAAGAAACTACCTGTACCTGATATGTATCCTCGTCGATCTTGCTAACCATTGTCTGAGTAGCATCGAAGAGTGAACCGAAGCGCATACCGATGATATCAGAAGAAACGATCTGCTCGTCGTTGTAACCGAAGCTCTCGTTAGAAGCAGCCTTCATAGCAGCGTTGATACCCTCTACAGTTACGTCCTTACCCTTAACAACAGCAACGAGGATAGTTGTAGAACCTGTTGGAGTTGGAACACGCTGTGCAGAACCGATCAACTTACCATTCAACTCAGGGATAACCAAACCGATAGCCTTAGCAGCACCAGTAGAGTTAGGAACGATGTTCTGAGCACCTGCACGTGAACGACGGAGGTCGCCCTTGCGCTGAGGACCATCGAGAATCATCTGGTCACCTGTGTAAGCGTGGATAGTAGACATGATACCTGACTGGATAGCTGCATACTTGTTCAAAGCGTAAGCCATAGGAGCCAAGCAGTTAGTTGTACAAGAAGCTGCAGAAATAACTGTGTCGGCTGGAGTCAAAGTCTTGTGGTTTGTGTTGTAAACGATAGTTGGGAGATCGTTACCAGCAGGAGCAGAGATAACAACCTTCTTAGCACCTGCTGCGATGTGAGCAGAAGCCTTCTCCTTTGATGTGTAGAAACCTGTGCACTCGAGTACTACGTCAACACCAAGCTCGCCCCAAGGAAGCTCAGCAGCGTTTGGCTTAGCATAGATAGTGATTTCCTTACCATCAACGATGATAGAGTTGTCTGTTGCCTCTACAGTGTGCTTGCCCTCACCGAACTTGCCAGCGAAGCCACCCTGAGCTGTATCATACTTAAGAAGGTGAGCCAACATTTTTGGAGATGTAAGGTCGTTGATAGCAACCACCTCATAACCCTCTGCCTCAAACATCTGACGGAAAGCCAGACGACCGATACGGCCGAAGCCGTTAATAGCAACTTTTGTCATTTTTTAATATTTTAATTAATGGTTGAAAATAAATCTTACTTTCAAGCTCCACAGTACTTGCCAATGAGCTGAAACATTCAAAAAGCAATACTTTTGAGCATTTTTTTCTTTATCGAGCGCAAAGTTAATAATTATTTTCTAATTTTGCAGCCAATAGAGGTATTAAATTATTTAAAAAATCGCTATATAATTTCACTGGGCTATATACATTATATATAATAAGCACAGTTTGCTATATACACTTTGCAAAATAAGATAGTTAGAAACAAGAAACATACAATCGGACATTAGGAATTAAACAATTAACAAACAGAAACTATGGGAAAAATGCTAAATGAGTTCAAGGCATTCGCCGTAAAGGGTAATGCGGTCGATATGGCTGTAGGTGTGATTATCGGCGGTGCATTCGGAAAGATTGTTACTTCTATCGTTAATGATATCATCATGCCTCCTATCGGATGGCTCATCGGTGGTGTCAACTTCAGCGACTTGAAGTTTGAGCTGCCTGCAGTAGATCTCGGCATGGAAACAATGAAACCTGCTACCATCAATTACGGTGCATTCATACAAACCATCATCGACTTCACCATCATCGCCTTCTGCGTGTTCCTCCTCGTGAAGGGCATAAACAAACTGGCAAACCTAAAGAAGAAGGAAGAGGATACTAAGCCAGAACCCACACCTGAAGAACCGAAGCCAACCAAGGAAGAATTGCTGCTCACAGAGATTCGCGACTTATTAAAAGAAAAGAGATAAACCAACGTACCAAAGATTAAAAACGCACTGACAAACAATATGTTACAATACACATCGCTTATCTTAAAAGCATAAAAGAACGCTGACAAGACATTACTTGCCAGCGTTCTTTTTGTTTATATATATAGAAGAGTTTGTGTTGGTCAAATCTAAGTTTAACTCTATTGTTGTCGATGCAAAATTAATCATAAATTACGCAATACACAACCCCACTTTTGTCGATATGGGCACAAACGTCTTCAATTATAGCATAAGTGTACGAAAATAGTGATTAAACTGCTTAAAAACAATTATTCAGTGAGTACTATTTTTTACTACTTAGTGAGCATAACCTTGCGTGTCACGGTCTCACCCGCCACAACAGCCTTCACCACATACATGCCTGCAGGCACGCCGTTGAGCGAAACGGTGTCGCCCTTTGCCTTTGCCACTACTGCTCCAGCAGCCGACACGAGTTCCACCGATTCTACGTTCTCGCCAGTCACGGTGAGTTCGTTCTCACCCTGGCGCATTTCGATACGTCCTACAGTGTTCTCGTTGATGCCAGCAACTGCGATGAGGAATTTGGTCACGCCACCTTTCACGCTCTTCGACTTCACGGTGTAGTAGACATCAACGCGGATGGTGTGCTGCTGCTTGTCATCAGTTCCGAAGTCGTGAGTGAATGTTGTCTCAGCCACCTTCTCCGTATTCTTCTTCGCATTGTCGATATAGACATCGTAACCATCAATAGGCAGTACTTTAGGCTGCGCAGTCTCGAGTACAAGACCAATCATCCAGTTGGCAGAGACACCAGTAGATGTGATCGAACTCCACGACTCACCATCGAGTGTGTAGATATCCGAGTAGCCTTCCATCGGCGCATTTTTATCCAAAGCGATAGCAGGCTTGTCCGGCGTAACATCGTAGCAGTCGACAGCCAAGCGATAAGAAGCTCCGTTCTCTACCACGATAGGTGCTGAAAGTTCCACTTCGTTCCACTTACCCACAGTGTAGTCCTCCACTGCTGTCTCGTTGATTATCTCGTCATCCTTATACACGTATATGGTGTATGTAGCATCTGTAAGCGGATAGAAACGCGCCTTCTTCATCACGTAGCCTGTGCGTCCACGGAATGTCTTCGACGGATATACCGCGCCAACCATCAAGCCGTAGTTGTTGTCGGCTGGTGCGGTGACGCTCTGGCTTGATGGCGAACCTGAGCAATACTGCACTTTAACAACATCGCGGTCGAGCGGCTGCTGCCATGTAGCCTTTACAGCCGAAGCCGAAACAGGAGCTACTTCCACTCCACTTACAGCCTGAAGCTGACTGTCGTCGGGTGTCACATCGAGCTGAACGATGGTCTGCTCCGACTCAACGCTGTTAGCATACACTGCACTCACACCAAGCGCATGTGTACCCTTCTCCACCGAAGCAACGGTGAATGTCTTCGCGTCAGACGAACCGACCTTCTTGCCGTCTACATATATATTATAGCTTGCCACGTTGTCTTTCGTGAGGTCGGCACCCACCGGTGCTACAGTAGCGTCAATAGCCCATGAAGCAGCGTAGAGAACGTTTTCTGCCTCCATGATGTCGCCAATCGATTCAAAATCGTCGTCGGTAGTGACGCGCAGCAGGTCAGACTTACCCTTCACTGCATGAACATTGTCGAGAGCCGAGATGCGCTTCGATGCCGTTGTCACAGCCACCTCCACAGATACGAGCAGTTCGTTTGCTGGCACGTCCTGCGGTGTTGTAAGCGTAACGACATTGCGCTCGCCATAGTTCAGCTGCTGCGTAACGGGCTGTGTGTAGAACTTCTGAAGCTTGCCGGCTGCATCACGAGTGTAGAGATTGATTGTCCAACCGCCCTGAGCCTCCATCGGATAGAAGCCTACGGAGGTGAGCTTCTGTCCCTTGTATGCACTGAGTGTTACTGCATCAAAAGCAATGGCTGTCTCGTAGCTGAGGTTAGCGTACGACAAACCAAAGGTCTCAAGCTGTGCATCGTCTGGAGCGAAGTAGGTGAGCTGTCCGAAGTTGGTAGCCGGGTTGTTCCACTCCAAGAAAACAGAATTGTAGCCGTGCTGCTGCGCAAAGAAGCCTGTCGGTTTAGAGACTTTCTGTGCTTGCACGGTAACGGTAGCTGTCTCGCTGTCAGCCGACTCAACATCGCCGTACACTGCCGTAACCTGATACTTGTGTTCGCCTACCGGCACATCTACATCTACAAATCCTTCTGCTGTAACAATGTCGCTGCTTACTTTGTCGCCGTCACGATAAACTTTGTATCCTGTGATGCCAGTAGCAGCAACGTTCGGCTTCCATGTAATCTTCACCGAGTTGAGTCCTGACATCTGCTTTGCCTTCACGCTTACCGGAACCATAGCCGAGAATATCGGACTGCCGAACTTCACAATCATCGACTGCGACGAAATTGCATAATTGCCTTCCTCATCTTTGTTATCGTTATAGTAAATGAAGCCCATAATATGGTCATCACACGACACGGAAGTAGCACGTGTAACGTTGTAAAGAGTTTCACCGTCAGAATCTTTCGGTGCATCCGGATTGACGAAAACATGATAGTCGGCAAGGTTCACACCTTTCTCCTTCAGATACTTGTATGCGAATGTGCCTTTTCCGTTCTGGTATACATATCCCAAATTGTTGTCCTCGCACATTACAGTGCCGTGGTCGCTAATGTCAAAGAAGTCGAGGTCATCCTTGGTACCTGCAGGAAGTATTGCAGTCTTATTACCCGTCTCCATGTCGTAGATTGCCCATGCTCCGTGTATCTTGTCTGCTCCGCCTGCCTCTTCGTCGGTCTGCCAACCGCCGAAGTAAAGCAATTTTTTGCCATCGGGCGAGAACTTCTTGCCCACGCAGAACGGCGACTGCTGGTCGGAGAGTGTTGTGAAGTTGCCGTCGGGTCCCCAGAAACAAGCCTGGCGGTTCTTGTTCATAATCCATCCGGTCACGTATTGTCCGTCAGGCGATATAGCGTAAGGCATTGCTATTTTCTTGTTCTCCTTCAACTGGCGGAATATCTTGCCGTCCTTCCATACATAGCCTGAGTAGTTGCTGCCTACAGCCACGTTACCGGTGATGTAATGTCCGTCGGGCGAGATACCGGCTGCGCCACTACTGTTTACTGCATCGGATGGCATCTCAAGGCGGTTCCAGCGGTCGTTGCTCCAATAGCCGGCGAGCTGTATTGATGCACCGTTCTTCTTGAAGCTATTGTCGGTGTACACACCTACTACGATACCATCGTTAGAAACGCCATACGCCTGCGATGGTGACGAGGGGTTGAGCAGGTCAATCTCACCGCTCTCAAGGTTCCAACGGAAGCCGTATGCTTCATTGCTGGCATCGTAGTACATGCCACAAGCCCACTTACCATTAGGTGAGGCTGACATAATGTTATAGTCGGAGGGTGTGACCATCACGAATGGTGCGGTCTGTGCGAAAGCTGCGCCACTGAAGAGTAGCGATGCAAGTAATGCTTTTGTCTTCATTTATTGTTTATTATGGTTATATTCATAGTGAAGGGAGCGTACCAAGTTTAGAGGCACGCTCCCTTTGGTTTCAAAATATGAGTTTTTATCTCTTTACGTTGTACTTGTAGAGGTTCTGCTTGCCTCCCTTCTCTATACATATTATATATATAGAAGCAGGAAGCTGTGCGAGGTTTACGCTACTTACGTTCTGCTTAGCATACACCTTTGCGCCAGCAGCTGAGTACACAGATACGTTTGCAGCCTCGCTGAGCTGAACAAGATCATGTGCGAAGGTAGCCTTCACTGCACCGTCTACAGACACAGCGTCCACTCCGTCAGGGACCTCAATATCTGTAATCTTCACGGTGATGGAGTTAGAGTAAGCCTTGCCATATTTGTAGCTTGTTATAACATAAATATCTACCTCATCGTCCATAATCTGCACCTTTGCAGTATTCACAGTCGGATCCTTTGTCTCTACGTCAGCCAATCCTTTACCTACGAAAGCCAGGCTATTCTTTACGAAACCAAGTTCTTCAAGATTTTCAGGGTTCTTCCATTCAAGGTTGGCGTAGTATTCAACCTTCTGACTCACAATAGAACCAATTCTCTTCACTTCACCACTTACAAACTTAAGATCGGTAACGGCAGGAAGCTCCTTTGCGAGAGCCACATTCACGTCCATCGGTGTTGTGCTGTAGTAGCCCACCCACTCTGAGTCGGCAGTAGCGTTTGCTATCTCGCCGTTTGTTAGAGCGAACAACGGCTGAACGAAATAGGTGTATGTGCTATTCTTCAGTTCCTTGTCCTGATATGTGCACTGCTTGGTTGCAGGATCCATAACGTCGGCAAGCTCGAGAGTGTCGAGAGGCACACAGTCGCGATATACAACAAACTTGCAACCGTGTACGAGTCCTGCCTGCGGAGTGGTAAACTGAAGGTTAATGGTATTATTGAGTGTCTTGTCGGGTGTTGCCGAGAGCAGCATCATTGATGTAGCGTCCTTCAATCCGCTGAAGTTGCGATAAGTATTGCGCACGGTAAGACCCCATTTGTTCCATTGCTCCTTAGTGGCATTATAAGAGTATTCGCTGACATCCATAAGGTTCATATTTCCACCCACCGGAACATACTCGGTCTTCGTATCAGGTATTTCAGCACCTTTACTATCGTAGCGATACTTCATATAAAGCGTGAGCACGCCGTCGGTGTATGTCCATGCCTCGCGCTGCTTTGGCTTCTTCACTTCACCCGACACGGTGTACTGATATTCTTCTATCTTATTGCCGTCGGCATCGTATTTCAGGTCGGCTTCAAACTCATAGTACTTTCCGGTAGAAGAATAATGAGTAGCTCTACCCTCTTCGTAACTATAGGTTATCTCCTGTGCAAGCTTCTTTGTCTGCTTACTGTAAGACGTAACCTTAGCCAACGTACCATCGTCGTTGTACGTATACTCGTTGATGCGCATTGATGTGGTGTCGGTAGCCAGTCTGCCCTGAGCATCGTAGGTATAGCTCTCGCAGTTGTATGTCTTATGGAAAGCGAAGTCGCCGTCATCATAGTCGCCCCACTGATACGAGTCCTTGTTTGTCATCTTGCCATCAGCATCAAAGACATACTTAATGATGTTGGTCAACGAGAACTCATCAGAATAGCCTTTGTCGGTATATTTACGACCAAATGTAGAACTACCGACCAGCTTATTGTCGGTGTTGTAGTAGTAGTACTCGCGCTTCGAGTCAAGATCTTCGGGCATATCACCCATCTGACTACCAAGCGTAACCGACTTTACCAAGAAGCGATTCTGGGTTTCTACGTTCTGTGCAAAAGACTGTGTTGACGAGCCAAGCATCATCGCCAGGGCTGCAACCGAATAAAGTAAACGTCTTTCCATAATACTGTGTTTTTATTGATTATTAATATTTCATTGACAAGCTAACGAGCTGCCGAATTGATATGTCCGCTTGTCGACTACGTGCAAAGATAGTGCAAACCGAATGCAGAACATCAAGCTTGCTTGAATGTTTTGCTGAGGTGCAGCCTATCTTATTGCAAAGATAATATTAATTTTTCAAAGCCAAGACTATTTATATCTATTTTCTACGAAATTGTTGCGTATATTTGCAAAAAACCGTACATTTGCAAGCAATAAGTGGTACGACACCTATAATATAATACTTTTACCACCCACTTTTTAAAAATAACGTAACTAACAAATAAATAATAAACAAAAAATATATAACATGAGAAAAATCTTACTCAGTATCGCTTCCCTACTGATTTTCGCAGGAAGCATCAACGCCACAAACATTGGCTACTCGAAAGACGACATTGATCGTTTGAACACATTCCGCCTCGGCAGCAGCCAGAAGCAGGGTCAAGCAATACGCTTCAGCCACGCCAAGTTGCAAGCTCTTAAGGGCAAGACCATCGACTTCGCAGAGTTTGTAGTAGGCAGCAAGAATACGACAGACAACAAAATAAACGTATTCCTCGCCACCACACTCACCGGCACACCGATTGCCGAGGGCACACTGGAGGTAAATAGAGCACTCACAAAGGTAAAATGGACACTCGACAAGCCATACACTATCACTGGCGAAGAGGAGTGTCTGTACATCGGCTACACAGCCGAAATTGGCACAACATACAACCTTCTCATATCGGACAAATCGTACGACATCGAGGGCTGCAACTTTGCATACAACAATGGCGCATGGGTTGATACCTACGACATGAACCGCGGTAGCGCACTCATCTTCGTTAATGCGGAGAATGCGGACGACTACACCGACGTAATCGTAGGTCGCAGCAAATTTGACGGATATTATAAAGCTGGCGAAGAATGTAAACTCACGCCATGCTTCATCAATGCCGGCACAACAGCAATCAACAGTTTCGATGCCATTATTGATGTAGATGGCAAGACAACCACAAAACACTTCGCCGACCTCAACATCGAGCCGAAGGAGGGCTACAGCTTCAACCTCACAGACTTAGACACAAGCAAAGAGGGCAAGCGAGACATCAACGTCACTATAGCCAACGTGAACGGAGCTGACAAAGAGAGTGACACCTCCGACAACAGCCTTACTGCGTCACTTTTCTTCTATCCGAAGAACATGGAACGCTCACTGCTGCTCGAATCATTCACAAGTCAGACCTGTTCACAATGCTTTAGAGGTCATCTGAATATCGCAGATGCCATCAAGACTTCAAAACAAGACATCATTGAAGTAGCCCACCACAGTGGCTACGACCCCGACATATTCACGATGCAAGAAGACATTAATTACCTGTTCTTCTACCCAGGAAGTGGAGGTACGTTCGCTCCTGCAGCTATGGTAAACCGCCACACTTACGCCAATATTAGTTCATCACCAATCGTACAAGCGACATCTACAAACAATGTTCTCTCTACAATCTATAATGCAGCGACAACAAAGCCGTACGTCTCGTTCAACCTCGAAACAAAATTGAACGAGAGCACACGCGAGCTGAAAGTTAAGGTGCAGATACTGGCACACACCGATGCGCCTTCAAAACAGTCTATCTTCAACCTCTTCCTCGTGCAGGACGGCATAATTGCATCACAAATAAATGGTGGAGACAACTATACTCACAACCACACATTCCGCGGAACGGTGACGGGCAACGCATGGGGTATGCTCGTGAATGACGTGAAGGCTGGACAGATGTTCACATGGGAGAAGACCATCACTATACCCAAGCAGATTCACTCAAGCTATTATACCGACGAGACTAAGAACAACATCAAGGCTGTGCTTGAGGACATGAGTGTAGTAGCCTATATGGGTTCGTTCGACCAGAACGACAACACCAAGCACACTATCTACAACTGCTGCAAGGCACGCCTCGGCGAATCGTACAAGCAGGGTGGTTTCAATGTAGCTACAGCCATCAACGAGCCCGAAGCAGAGCAGACTCTGAACATCTTCGTGAACAATGGTAAGGTGTGCGTAGATGGCGACTACAGCCGTCTGTCAGTATATAACCTCGCAGGTGCGCAGGTGGAGAACGCCGCTCTTGCCAAGGGTGTGTACATCGTGAAGGTTGTAGCTGGTAGCAAGCAGACCACAAAGAAGATTCTGGTTAGATAGACCATATAACACATAATAAAACAAGGTGTATCATGCGCAAGCCATACATATATATAATAGGTGCATCTATGCTGCTCGCGCCCACCTCCATGTGGGCGCAAGCAGCCTTGTCGCCGCGTACTGCCGTAGTGCTTTCAAACACAAACGAGCAGAAGGCGCACCACTCAAAACTCAAAGCCCAGAGCCCAAAACTCAAAACTCTATACGTAACCATCGACCCTGCACGCACATCGTGGCAGGCACTGGGGCTGACACCGGTTGCTCTGCACGCCAACACCGCAACGGTGCGCCTCTCAATCGATGCACTTCAGCAGTTGGCTAAGCAGGAGGGTGTAGAGTACATACAGCTGACATCGGGCGCAAGCCAGATGCTCAACCTCGCACGCCAGGAGGCTGGCACCGACCAGATACACAAGGGCACCTCGCTGCCGCAGGCTTACACCGGCGAGGGCGTAGTTGTTGGCGTGGTTGATGCAGGCTTCGACTACATGCACGCTGCGTTCCGTCGTCCAGACGACGGACAGTTGCGCATAAAACGTGTTTGGGAGCAAGGCACCCAAACGCTCGACGGTGCTACTGCACCAACGAAGTACGGCTACGGCATCGAACTGAACACGCCAGAACTGATTGAGAAAGCGCAGGGCGACAGCGACACCAACTCGCACGGCACGCACGTGGCAGCCATTGCTGCCGGCAGCGACGCATACAAGGATGGGGCTTACGTGGGCAACGCACCCGACGCGGACATCGTGCTCGTGGCACTCGACCTCAACGAGAGTACCAACGCCGACATCAGCAACGCCGTGCAGTACATCTTCGACTATGCCGACGAGGTGGGCAAACCGTGCGTCGTGAACCTCAGTTTGGGCAATCAGGACGGACCGCACGACGGCACTTCGACGTTCGACACCATGACCGATGCCATGCAGGGACCTGGCCGTCTCATCGTGGGCGCTGCAGGCAATCACCGCACCGACGCGTTCCACATCGACCATACATTCGCCTCTACAGCTGATGCTCCGCTGCGCACATTCGCGAAATACAAAGTTGCGCCGTCCAACTCTGTCTCGGGCGGCACAATAGAGATATGGGGCGAGAAGGGCACCGACTTCACCGTAGACATCGCAGCCTTCAGCACGGTAAACAAGAAGGATGCAGTATCGACTACGGTCTACCCTGCCGAGGGACTGACGGAGACATCGTTCGGCAAGTACGCCACGGGCACATGGAAGGTGGCATCGGAGGTTAGTCCGCTCAACGGCAAACCGCACGTGGTGCTCACATCCGCACTCACCGGCATCCGCAACAACTACGCCATAGCACTCACCATCACGCCGAAGACAGCGGGCAGAGTGAACATCTGGTCGGACAACACGTACCTCGCACTGGAGTCGCGCGATATGGAAGGTTTCTCCGCTCCCGATGCCGCTTCGTCTACGCTCTGCGAGATTGGCGGAACGGGCAAGCGCATCCTCACCGTCGGCTCGTACACCACACGCAACGAGTACACCACGAACAGCGGACAACAGGCTACGCTGCAGGAGACCATAGGCGACCTCAGCTCGTTCTCGAGCTACGGACCAACAGTCGACGGACGCATGAAGCCGAACATCACTGCGCCTGGTTGCTTCATAATCTCGGCGGTGTCGAACAACGACGCATCTGGCAATCTGATGTACGCCGAGTACAACGAGAACTTCGGCCGCTACAACCAGTACGGCTACATGCAGGGTACATCGATGGCATCGCCGTTCGTGGCAGGCATCGTGGCTACATGGCTGCAGGCTTATCCGCAACTCACGCCCGAACAGCTGCACGAGATTGTGCAGGCTACGGCTCGCAAGGACAACTTTACCACTACGGCACCCGACAGCAACTGGGGATACGGCAAGATTAATGCGCTCGACGGACTGCGCCAGTGCATCGAGAAGCAAACAGCGGGCTGCGAGCGTATCGACATGCCGTTCGACGGTACGGTACGCATCGCCGACGGCAACATCCTCTTGGGCTTCGCACGCAACACGAAGGCAACGCTGAGCCTCACAAGCATGACAGGCAGCACGGTCTTCACCAAAGAGCTCGGCAACCGCTGTGCCGGCGAGACACTATCCATCCCTATGCCGCAGTTGGCTAAGGGCGTGTATCTGCTCAGCGTAAAGACTACTTCTGCTACGAAGACCTTCAAGTTTGTCTTGCAATAATCGCATACATTGTCTACATAAAAGTGTGGAATAGTTCTACAACTGTTCCACACTTTTCTACATTTTATCAAACCATGCCAACGCACCTAAACAAACAGTAACAACTGATATTCAACCACTTACGCAAAACCGCACTTTTTCTGGCACACCGATTGCATTTTATTTAGTGAACGACGCAACGAACAACAGTTCGAAACAGAGTTCCACAGATAAACGCAATATTAACAATTTAAAATTTAAAGCATATGAAGAAGTTAGTTTTTGTAGCTCTCGCAGCTTTCGTAACGGTATCAGTAAGCAACGTATTTGCAGGTAGCTCTAAGGCAGAGCTTGGTTTGGGAATGCCGGTTGACACAACCGTTGTGGAGACTCCCGACACTCAGGTGGTAGACGACCAGCAGACAGAAGCAATGTTCTCCGACTCTACCGACTCTGTCGACCCTGCTGCACAGCTCTTCTCAAGCGTAGTGCTCTCTGACTCTACCGACACTGACACTACAGGTACAGAAGCACCGGCTGTAGTGTAAAGAAGAGAAGAGAAGGTAATGATTTCAGACATAAAACAACACTAAATCCTTTTTTAGCCTGCATCGTTCTTGTGCGAACAAGAATGGTGCAGGCTTTTTCGTAAAATAAAATAAGAGATTTTACGTTATAATATATAAGAATAAGATATTACAGCACATATATGTTCAGCACCAGAATAAAAATACTTGTAGGATACGCCTTGCTCGCCGTCGTGTTGGTATCAGCCACATGGATGGTTTACGACAACACACGTTCGTTGTCTGCCGTCAACGAGGCATCGGAGCGGCTGATGGCTCGCCGCGACATTGTCGACTCGCTCGTGTTCACGATGCTCGAGACCGCCAATGCCGAACGCTCCGTACTGCTCGGCGATGCCGGCAAGTGGCAGCGCTTCGACGAGGCTCTTAACAGTTCGGCTGCCAACGCCATGAGGTTGCGCCCACTGCTTATGGATACGCTGAAGCAGCAACGCCTCGACTCACTCATTACGCTGCTAAAGGCGAAACGCGAAAACACGCTGCTCGTTATGAAGGAACTGAACAACGACTGCCGCGATATCTACTACAACAATAAGTTAGAGGCACTGCATAGCGGACGCGACTCTATAGTTATCAGTCCGCAGACGAAGGAACGCCACGAACAACACGAGACGGTGTATGAGGTAGTGAAGACGAAGCGTGGCTTCTTCCGACGCTTAGGCGATGCCTTCCGCAAGCAGCACACCGACACCGTGAGCACCACCCGACTGACGCATCAGCCGTCTACCGCCACCATAAACCACCGTCTGAACATTGCGGACTCTGTGGCTAACGTACTCGCGGAGATACACAGCGAGCAGCAACGCGCAAGCGACAGGAAGCAGAATGCCATCAGTTCGCGCAACAGGCAGTTGCAGCGAGTAAGCATTCAGCTGACGAAGCGCACATGGCTACTGATTGAGGATATACAGAGCGATGAGCACAACGCACTGCAGCGTGTTGTGGGCAAAGCGATGAGTTCGCGGCGTGCAATGATTGTGAGGATAGCGGTGTTGGGTCTGCTCGCCATTCTCTCGGCGGCGATACTCGTAGTGTACATTCTGCGCGACATAAAGCGCGAACGCCGCGACCGCCAACGCATCATCGAGGCGAAAGCGGAAACGGAGCGCATCATGCAGCAGCGTGAGCGGCTGCTGCTCACCATAACGCATGACATTAAGGCTCCGGCTGCGTCTATAGCCGGCTTCATCGACTTGCTCAGCGAATACGTCGACCAACCGAAGGCGGTGGGATATCTGCAGAACATATCGGGCTCGGCGAAACATCTGCTACAATTAGTGTCGGCACTGCTCGACTATCACAAGCTGGAGAGCGGCAAGGCGGAACGCCACGAGGTGAGCTTCGCACCGGCTGTGCTCATCAGCGAGTGTGTGGCGCAGATGCAGCCATTAGCTATGGAAAAGAAGCTGAAGTTGGCAACTGATGTGCAGGTGACGGAGTCAATGCTCTGCCGATCGGACGCATTCCGCATCAAACAGATTGTGAACAACCTTGTGGGCAACGCCATCAAATACACCGACAAGGGCGAGGTACGTGTCGGCGTGAACATCGCAAACCGACAACTCAGCATCAGCGTGAAGGACACGGGATGCGGCATGACGCCCAACGAACTGCAAACGGTGTTCAACGCTTTCACACGTCTGCCTGGCGCACAAGGCAAGGAGGGCGTGGGACTCGGACTGACCATCACGCGCGAGATTGTGACGCTGCTCGGAGGCGAAATAAACGTGCAGTCGGCAAAGGGTAAGGGCTCGACATTCACCGTGAGTCTGCCCGTGAAGATTGTCACCAATCAGGGGGTGCACTTGTCTCCGCTCGGCTCCAGCCGCTTGCCAGAGCAAGAAGTGCACCAACAAAGCAACAAGTGCACCAACAAAGCAACAAGTGCACCCACTAAAGGCAAATCTCAACACCTCAACACCTCAACATCTCAACCCACGATCTCCGTGGTGATAGTAGACGACGACCGCCTGCAGGGTCAGCTCCTCACGGAGATGCTGCAACGCATCGAGGGCATCAGCTTCAACACCACCACGACCATACACGCCAGCGAGGCAATAGCCATCGCCACGAAGTCGGCTCCCAACATCGTGTTCACCGACATAGAGATGCCTGAGATGAACGGCAGCGAGATTATGCGACGCATACGCAATAACGCCGAAGTTCAGCAACGATCATGCACTACGAAGTTCGTGGCGATGACAGCGCACGAGCAGAGCATCATGCCACAGCTACGCAGCGACGGCTTCGATGCCTGTCTGTTCAAGCCGTTCTCGGTGCAGACACTCGCCGCCACAATCTGCCAACTCACGGGCGTAGCAGTAAGAGTATCTGAGAATTCAAAACTCAAAACCGCAGGCGAAACCGAGAATAATTCAAAACTCAAAACCGCAGGCAGAGCCGAGAATAATTCAAAACTCAAAATTCAAAACTCAAAACTCCGAACCGCCCTTCTCCCTTTCACCGATGGTGACCCTGAAGCAGAGCGACAAATCATAGGCGACATACGCAAGTCGATAGAGGAATATTTAGAGATGATTGGCGACGGTTCAGACCCGGAGCGCATTGCGAAAGCGGTACACAAAGCAATGCCACTGCTCGAAATGCTCGAACCAGGCAAGAACGAATGGCTCGCACCCCTCCAGGGGGTGCACCAACAAAGTGCACCCCCTAACGACCAAGAACGCGAAAGATTGACAAAACAACTGATAGAGAAACTCAAGAATATACTATGCAACATATACTGATTGTAGAAGACGACATTGCGTTCGGCACAATGCTACAGACATGGCTGCGCCGAAAGGGATTTGAAGTAGAGAAAGCGACATCGGTAGGTGCTGCCGTGAAACTGCTGACTGGAACCTTCGGCAAAGAGGTTGACCTTGTACTCTCCGATCTCCGTCTGCCCGACCACGACGGGCTTCGACTGCTCGCATGGATGCACGAACACGACATCAATGCGCCGTTCATCGTGATGACAAATTATGCGGAGGTGCAGAACGCAGTGCTCGCCATGAAGTCGGGTGCTGCCGACTATATCGCAAAGCCCGTGCAGCCAGACATCCTGCTGCAGAAGATTAAGGATGCGATGGAGCAGAACGCTCAGCAAGCCTCCTCCACAATTCAAAACTCTACAACTCAAAATGCGCCAACGGCGCATAATTCAAAATTCAAAACTCAAAATTCTTGCTCTGGCAAGCGTCTCTACGAGCCGAGCGCAAAACTCACTGCCCCTCGCCACATAG